>Ga0172380_10003614_pt1 | contig 20963 bp, 22 predicted proteins | sample Leawe162metaG_FD_119747 | JGI IMG/M metagenome (GOLD analysis project Ga0172380, IMG submission 119747) | Leachate microbial communities from a municipal landfill in Southern Ontario, Canada - Leachate well 162 metaG | ecosystem: Engineered > Solid waste > Landfill > Unclassified | place... | reverse complement strand
TCTACGTTAATTCAAAGCCTGAGGGAGCAGGAGGCTGAGTTGGCTCGTAAGGTTTCCGAAATGTCTGTTGAATTGGGTGCTAAACATCCGAAATTAATACGCATAAACGCCGAAATTCTCGACCTTAGAAGCAAAATTAAAAGTGAAATTACCAAAATAGCGGCAGGCCTTAAAAATGAATTAAATATTGCCAGTACGCGTGAAGCTAGCTTACAAAGCAGTTTGAGCGCCAGTGAAAGTAAATCGGGGGCGCATCGAAAGGAAGAGGTGCAATTAAGGGCTTTGGAGCGCGAAGCCAATGCAAACAGGGTATTGTTTGAAACTTTTTTAAACCGTTTTAAAGAAACCTCATCGACGCAAGGTATGGAAGAAGCCGATGCTCGTGTCATATCGGCAGCTGAAGTGCCTATTGTTCCTTCTTTTCCCAAGAAAAATATGATGCTGATGCTGATTGCGGTATTCGCCTCGATAATCGGCACCGCGGTCATATTTATTATTGAAATGCTTCATCCTGGACTTAGAACGCCAGAAGAAATTGAGCGTTTCCTCGGAATACCGGCTATCGCTCTCCTACCTAGTATTGATAAAAAAGTAGCAGCTCCTGACTATGTGTTGGATAAACCCCATTCCAGTTTAAGTGAGGCTCTTAGTTCTTTGCGGGTGTCATTGATGCTCTCGGACCCTGACAAAGCCGTTAAATCCATTATGGTCACATCTTCGATTCCTGCAGAAGGCAAAAGTACCCTGGTGTTATGTCTGGGACGGAGCGCAGCCATTTCCGGTCAGAAAGCCATTGTTATTGATGCCGACTTCAGGCGGCCTACTATCGAAAAGAAATTAAACGTATCGGAAAAGTCAAAAGGCCTGACTGACTTCATCATGTCCCATGATGGCAAATACACTGATTTTATTTTTAAAGATGAGCGATCAGAGCTATATCTTATGCCTAAGGGGCAGGCCGATTACGTCAATCCGGTTGATATTTTTTCCTCACATAAAATGGCGCTCTTGTTGCAGGAGTTAAAAGAGCGATTTGACCTGATTGTTATTGATACGCCGCCGGTTATGGCGGTTACCGATGCCCGCGTGCTGGCTGCTATGGTTGATAAAAGCATTTACGTCGTCGCCTGGGACAAAACGCCCAGACAGGTCGTGAAAGCAGGGCTTGAGCAATTGCTTAAAGCCAGCCCTAATGTGGCCGGCATCGTATTGCAACAAGTCAACTTAAAACAGTACAGCAGTTACAGTTATGGCGAATCGGGTTATTATTATCATTACAGCAAATATGGACAGTACTATACCAATTGATCACAGATGATAATTATTCCAGAGAAATTCATTGTGCTTAACAAATCGTTTGCCTTATTGATCTTGCTTATTAGTGTCGCTTTGTTTTTTGTGGCCCTGCCTCGCGTAAGGGCTGCGTTAAACTACTTTCCTGTTGATTTTGTGATTGATAGCATCAATAGCAAAGAAAGCCTGGATGATGAAAAGCTTGGTCAGTCGATAGAAACCGCACAGGCCAGTATTTCGCTTGATGATAATCCGCATTATTGGGAAGGGCTGAGCATGCTATTTTTGTATCAGTCGCAAAAAGAAGACCTATCTGAGGAGGCTCGTGTAAAATCGTTAAAGCTGGCAAAAAACAGCATGGAACAATCCTTATCCCGCTCGCCAGCCAATGCCTATCTATGGTATCGCTTATCGGTTGTCGATGTTTTATTGCAGTTGCCTCCTGAGCAGACGGTAAAAATGCTTATCATGTCAATAATGGCAGGCCCGAATGAACCTGAAATTTTAATGCAACGACTTGGTCTTTGTTTGATGTTTTTCGATTTGCTTAAACAGGATGATATTGATTTATTGAGAAACCAAATATTGACCGCCTGGTCTTTATCATCTGCTGATTTTCTAAGCGATGTCGCCAATAATGAGGAGCAGATGAGTATAATCAGGCTATTATTGGTAGATAATCATGCCTCTGTACTTAAAGAGATGGATGAGGCGCTTGAAAAAATTCATTAACCGGCTGTTTAAAACGACGACTGCCCCTGAGCCATTTTTACCCGTCGATACCCGTGTTTATTGCATCGGTGATATTCATGGCCGTTATGACTTGTTAGCTGCGCTTGTCGAAAAAATCAGACAAGACGCCGACGATTTTTCCGGTCACGTTGTCATGGTCTATTTGGGCGACTTTATTGACCGCGGTCTATTTTCCAGAGACGTCATTGACTTCATATTAGGCGATGTGCAAGCGGGTATCGACTATATTTATTTACGAGGCAATCATGAACAAACCCTACTTGATTTTTTGCAAGAAGATTCAGTCGGTCGATCCTGGCTTAACTTTGGTGGTCAGGCAACGTTAGCCAGTTATGGCGTCGCAGTGGCTAAAATACCCACCAAACGTGAAGATTTTATTGAAATTCAACGTCAGCTAAGAAACAACTTGCCTGATACTCACTATCGTTTCTTAGCAGCGACTCGCCTGTCCTATACTTTGGGCTCGTATTTTTTTGTACATGCGGGGGTCAACCCCCATTATTCTTTAGCCAAACAGAGTCCAGAAGACATGCTATGGATCCGTGACGAGTTTACCGCTTTTAAAAAGCCGTTTGAAAAAATTATCGTACACGGGCATACGGTAACAAATGAGCCAGAATTGCGTCCAAATCGTATCGGTATAGATACCGGAGCCTATGCCTCCGGTGTGTTAACTTGCTTGGTTTTACAATCGGATCAACAAAGACTGATTCAAACACAGTGTTAAATACCAACCCCGCAGCAATTGGAGCCAAATAAACCATGTGTGGCATCGTCGCGGCTAGTGCCAGTAACAATATCGTCCCCGTTCTCATCGAAGGACTCAACAAACTCGAATATCGAGGTTACGACTCAGCAGGTATCGCTATTATTGACCAGACAGGCATTAAACGTATGCGCTCTGTCGGTCGTGTGGCGGTACTGGCAAATCTGGCTAAAGATGTCAGTGCCAAGGTCGGTATTGCTCACACCCGTTGGGCTACTCATGGCGCGCCGTGTGAAAAGAACGCGCATCCTCACGTTTCCGGCAGCATTGCCGTCGTGCATAACGGCATTATTGAAAACTACGAAACCCTGCGCGAAGAATTAAAAGACCAAGGCTATGTCTTCAGCTCGGAAACCGATACCGAAACCATTGCCCACCTTATCAACGCCATACTCAGCATCGAGCCTGAGCTTTTTAAAGCTGTGCAGCAAGCGACAAGTCGCTTGCGCGGGGCTTACGCCATCGCCGTAATTGATGAGCGCCAACCGGAACGTGTTATCGTCGCCAGAGAAGGATCGCCGCTACTGCTTGGTATCGGCGATCAGGGCGTTTACGCGGCCTCCGACGCGTCGGCGCTGTTGCAAGTAACCCGCCGATTTATCTATCTGGAAAATGGCGATATTGCAGCATTCACAGAGACAGGTTGTCAAATCACCGACGCACAAGGCTATCCAGTGAATCGCGTTGAAGTGTTGTCAGAGCTTTCTGCTGACACGGTTGATCTGGGCACCTACCGGCATTACATGCAAAAAGAAATTTTCGAGCAACCCGATGCCTTAGCCAATACTCTGGAAATGGTGGGTTCAAGCAGGCAAATCCACCCGGAAATTATGGGTGCGCAAGCCCGGTCTGTTTTTAGCGACATTGAGCATATCCTCATACTTGCTTGCGGCACCAGTAACCACGCCGGGCAGGTGGCGCTCTATTGGCTGGAGAGCATTGCCGGCATTCCTGTCAGCGTAGAAGTCGCCAGCGAATACCGCTACCGCGAATCGGTAGCCAACCCCAAACAGCTTATTATCGCCATTTCCCAATCAGGTGAAACCGCCGATACTTTGGCCGCCTTGCGCCATGCCAAATCGCTAGGCCAGCAAAAAACCTTGGCTATCTGCAACGTACCGGAATCCGCCATCGTGCGCGAATGCGTGCTGCGCTTTATTACCCGCGCCGGGCCGGAAATTGGCGTTGCTTCGACCAAGGCGTTTACCACGCAGTTGGCAGGATTGTTTTTGCTCACCCTAATTATTGCTAAGCAGCGTGGCAAGCTGAGCGCAAACGAAGAAACTAAATACCTGCACGCTATGCGCCACTTACCTGCAGCTGTGGTTGACGTTCTCAAGCTGGAACCCGCCATTCAGGCATGGTCAGAGCAATTCGCCGGTAAGCGCCACGCCATCTTCCTTGGTCGTGGACTGCATTATCCCATTGCTCTCGAAGGTGCGCTAAAGCTCAAGGAAATCTCCTACATCCACGCCGAAGCCTATCCCGCAGGAGAACTCAAACATGGCCCGCTGGCGCTTATTGACCAAGACATGCCCGTTATCGCCATCGCCCCTAATGACCAACTGCTGGAAAAGCTCAAATCCAATCTGCAGGAAGTTAAAGCAAGAGGCGGTGAGCTTTACGTATTTGCCGATGCCAACAGTAATGTACCAGAAACGGAAGGCGTACATATCCTGCGCTTACCTAACCACTATGGTGAACTATCACCTATACTGCACATAGTGGCCTTGCAGTTGCTTTCGTATCACGTTGCCTTGGTTAAGGGTACTGATGTGGATAAACCCAGAAATCTTGCCAAATCAGTTACTGTGGAATAATCGTGCAATTATTGACTTCCTTTTTTAATCTGATCTGTGATGAATATAGACGATACCAAGCCCAGGGTAAGGCTGTCGGCAAGAGAAATCGAAGTCATTCGTGCTACGGTGAGTCGTCTGCTTGGTGGTCACGCATGCATCCGTATCTTTGGTTCCAGAGCACGGGAAGATGAAAAAGGCGGGGATATCGATATATTGATTGAAACAGAACAGCAATTGCCTAGCCGTGTGGCAAGCGCGTGCCGGTTAGCCAGTGAATTGCAAATGCAACTAGGTGACCAGAAAATTGATGTTATCGTTATCGACCCTGAAACGCGAGAGCAACCGATACACCAGATAGCTCGTCAAACAGGAGTGATACTATGACAATGGAACTAATCAAAACCGAGCAGAAAAGGTTTCTTTCACTGTTAGAAATCGTCCGGCGCGAAGGCGATTTGTTGCTGAGAACAGACGCACGACTGTTTAAAGGCAATCTCGACGCCGGTTGGGTTGAGCGCCTAGAAAATGAAGAAGATTTGGCTGAGCGCCTCGACGCATTTGTGTCACGCTTTGGACGCATGCAGGATACGTTGGGTGACAAATTAATACCTTCCCTGCTTCGGTCATTGGCTGAGAAACCTGGCAGCGCGCTGGATAATCTCAACAGGGCGGAAAAGCTTGGCTTGCTGGCGTCTGTAATCGAATGGCTGGATGCGCGCAATTTGCGTAACAAGTTGGTGCATGAGTATATGGTCGATGCAGGGGAGTTTGCCATAGCTTTGAATCAAGCTCATGTCGTGGTGGCATTGCTGGTTGCTACCTATAATGCCATTAATCTTTTTGCACACTCGCGTATCTTAGCCCCCACCACATGGCCGAATTTGTTGCCAGTAGATAGTTGAAAGAAGTGTCTGGACCTATAGAATACCTGTATGAACACAACCTCAATAATTGGAGAATTTGCCAAAGCGGTCGTCATAGCCATGACCTTTTAGTGCTCAACGAAAAACAAAAAATCGTTGGCATTGCCGAAGTTGATGAACTGCTCCAGCCTGCATATCGTACAAACTAAGGTGCCTTAATGGCCGGTGGGCTGGGTGCGCGCGTTTTGAAATAAACGGTTTGCCCCCCCTTTTTCATTTTCGCATTGATTTGATATGAAAATCGGTAGTCTCTTTTACAGCTCTTTCAGCAAACCCCGCAGTTGGTGTTAGAACTAGCTGGAATAAACCTCGTGGGTGCTGGGTGCTACCAATTTCGTTCCGAAGAAATCAAACAAACCGCGTTTAGGTTGGATGACGTACTAACGCCGTCTTCAGAAAAACCAGACCTGCTGGTGGTTTTTGTTGAGGTGCAGTTCCAAGTCGATCACAGATTTTACAGCCGGTTCTTTTGTGAAAAATTCTTCTACCTGCATCAAAATCAACTGGTGCATCCGTGGCATGCCGTAGTAATCTATCCGGCGCGGAACGTAGAATCCAGCGGCGAATGGCATTATTAGGCATTGCTGGAAAGTCGGCAAGTGCAGCGAATCTATTTGGATTAGCTGTCCAAAAAAACCGAGCCAGCGGGTGGTCCCTACAAAACAATGCAGAATTAAAATAGCTGCATCAAGATGTCTTTAAATAAACAGCAATTCTCATTATGGAAAATATATTTTAATCAATGTGTTACAGATGAAAAACCTAATCTCTTTGTTTCATTCTACAGAGTCCTATTTTTCATATGTTCAGCAAAGCCTTATAAAACAAGGGGGCTGATATTGTTACCAATTCGGCTCTTCGATTACTTTGCAAGTATTGCGCTAGAACACACTTAAATCTTCAAAACTAAAATTATATCTATTTGAATTTATTCTCATTTTCATAATGAGAATTGCTGTTAAATAAATGGGTCTAATCTCTTTGTTGACGCTTTATGTTAAAAAAGGACTTGAACAATGAATAAAAAAAGAAAATTAATAACCTTCGACTGGGCAATAAAGCGTTTACTGCGTAGCAAGGCCAATTTTGGCATACTGGAAGGTTTTCTAAGTGAATTGCTTAAAGAAGATATTACTATCTTGGATGTCCTGGAAAGTGAGAGCAACAAAGACTATAAACTCGACAAATTTAACCGTGTCGATCTAAAAGTGCGCAACAGCAAACAAGAAATAATCATCATAGAAATACAATATGATCGAGAATACGACTACTTGCAGCGCATATTTTATGGTGTCTCAAAAGCTGCCATAGAACACATGGAAGAAAATAAGCCCTACGCGAGCATAACCAAAGTTATCTCAATAAACATTCTCTATTTTGATCTTGGCAGTGGGTCAGATTACATCTATAAAGGTACCACCCGCTTTGTAGGTATACACAACCATGACCTCCTGGAACTGAACGAAAAACAAAAGCAACTATTTAAAAAAGACAGCATAGAAACACTTTACCCAGAATATTACCTGATCAAAATAAACCGTTTTAACGACATTGCTAAAGACACGCTGGATGAATGGATTTACTTCTTAAAAAACGAAGAAATCAAAGAAAACTTCACCGCAAAAGGCTTAAAAGAAGCGGAAGAAAAACTAAGTATCATGAAGCTGCCTGAAGACGAACAAAAAGCCTACGAACATTACAAAGATGACTTACACTACCAAGCCAGTATGTTCGAGTCATCTTTTGGTGATGGGTATCACGAAGGTGAGGCCGTAGGAGTTGAAAAAGGAATTGTGAAAGGAATTGAAATAGGAATAGAACAAGGTATAGAACAAACAACAAAAGCGATAGCCTTAAAGCTAATCCAAGAAGGTGCGACTAATGAAGTCATCGCGACTGTGACTGGATTAAGCGTCACTGCAATAGAAGACCTTATTAGCACCGAAACATGAAGTCAAAAAGAAAATTAATAACCTTCGACGACGATGAAAGGCTTGCTACGCAGCAAAGCCAACCTTGGCATACTTGAAGGATTTTTAACCGAACTTCTTAAAGAAAACATCACTATTTTGGACATACAAGACAGTGAAAGATACCAGGGCTGTAGAACCTCACTACGCGGGCATAAGCAAAGTCATCTCAATAAACATTTTCTATTTGGGTCTAGACAATGGGGAGTACCTTAGGTAATTCGCAAAAAATACCCCACACATTTTTCACAATACGGTTTAAAATTGATACCTGTTACCTACATAATTTTACCCATCGCGACTTAGAGCATGACCCATTTATCCGAGCAACACATTACAACGATTAAAGATGCCGCTAAAAAATTAACCGGCGCAAAAAGACGGGCTTTTCAAGCACAGGTGGCCATAGATTATATGAATTCAAAACCCTATTTGGCTGAAAAAAACCTTTGGTTGGGATCGCAAGGCGGTTGCGCTGGGGTTAAATGAGCTACGCACAGGACTGGTTTGTTTTGATAGTTTTAAGGCTCGGGGCAATAAGAAAACAGAAGCAAAAATGCCGCAGCTGGAAATCGACATCGTTGCATTGGCCGAGCCTGAAAGCCTTGTGACCCCCAAGTTTCAGACGGCGTTTAAATACACGCGCATCACAGCTAAAGCCATGCGTGAAGCCTTAATAACCCAAAAAGGCTGGCAACATGAAGAACTGCCCTGTGAAAAGTCCATTAGCAACATTTTGAATCGCCTAGGTTTTCGTCTGCGTCGGGTACAAAAGGCCAAGCCGCTGAAGAATATCAAGGAAACCGATGCGATTTTTGAACACCTTGATGGGGGCAACAAGGTATCGGACAGCCGCGAGGATTCCTTACGTATTTCCATCGACACCAAAGCTAAAATGGAGCTGTGTGATTCATCGCGGGGTGGCACATCACGGTGCAGGACAGCCTTAAAAGCGGACGACCATGACATGGGGCGCAAAGACAAGTTGGTACCGTATGGTATTTTGAACATGATGACCGGATTGCTCACCATCATCTTTGGGGTATCGTTCGAAACCAGTGATTTCATTGTCGACTGCCTTGAGCACTGGTGGGATGACAACAAAGCTCAGTATAGCTACATTAAACAGTTGGTCATTAATCTGGACAATGACCCACAAAACTCAAGCCATCGGACTCAATTCATGAAACGCATGATTGAATTTGCCGACAAAAATAACCTCGAAATCGTGCTGGACTATTACCCGCCCTACCATAGCAAATATAATCCGATCGAATGTTGTTGGGGGATTCTTGAAAACCATTGGCGCGCGACGCTGTTAAACACTCTGGACATCACCTTGGCATGGGCGAAAACGATGGCCTGGAAAGGCTTGAGTCCCAGTGGTAAAGCTCTTGGAAACCACTTATCAAAAAGGGGCGAAGCTGAGTAAAAAGGCATTTACAGCCATTGGTAACAGGATAATCAGGAATCCATCGTTACCGAAATACTACTTGACTATTCAGCCTCAAATTTAACTAAGACAAATAGGGGATTATTTTTTGCGAGTTACCTGAGCCTTTGGATTGGTCGTACGCCTAATAAAGCCACCTATGAAATGGTTTGCCACTATTTGAGCGGCTGGGCGACCGAGGAAGAATTGATCAGCTATTTGGCGCGATCGGGGCAAAATCAGGCTTTAGGCAAAAAATGAGCCAAACGTTATTGGGTCTGCCCCCATTTTTTTGGTGATGAATAGGGATGGAATTGTTAAACAGAATATCGGGCTCGATCCCTATTTTCCTCGATAATCGGGACAATAGCGCAAAAAATTATTGTGCGGATGAGTTAATATAATATGCGACTTGAAAACTCTGAAAAAACATCAATTAAATCAATTGCCAATTATATCTTTGGAAATAACTCAAAAGTTATTTTATTTGGCAGCCGAGTAGATGACCATCTTAAAGGTGGCGATATTGATTTATACATTCAGCCTGCCGACAAAAGTAATTTGTGGGAAAAGAAAATCAATTTTTTAGTACAGCTAAAATCAGCACTTGGCGATCAAAAAATTGATGTTGTGATTGCTAAAGACCCATCAAGACTGATAGAACAAGAAGCTCTTAAAAAAGGCATTGAATTATGAATAAGGACATTACAAGCTCTTTTAAAGAAAAATTGTATGAATGTGATAAGCATATAGAAAAAATAACAGTGTCAAAAAAATTCTTGTCTGTTGTCATGCCGCTTTCCACCGAGAGCTATTTGAATCTAAATGATGTCGAAATTAGTTTTATCGATCAACTGATTTTTCGTTTTTCAAAGCTTCAGGACACATTGGGAGAAAAGATATTCCCATCGATTTTGATTTTATCAAAAGAAGAAGTAAAGAAAAAAACATTTATAGATATTCTTAATAGACTGGAAGAATTAGAAATAGTAGATAAAAACCAGTGGTTAAAATTAAGAGAAATCAGAAATGATATTGCCCATGAATATTCATTTAATCAAAATGAAGTAATTGAAAGTATAATTGCCATTTATAACATAAGCGATGAATTAATAGATATTTACAAAACAGTAATCAAATTTTGTAAAAGCAAGTTTAGGTTTTTGGATTTGGATAATGAATAAAAGAAAATTTTGTGTCGTCACTGGAATACGGGTTGCTCTATTGGCTAATGAAAGAGATAGAAGCCGATAGCTAGAGCTTCAAATTATACTTTTCTGCATTAATTTTACTCTGACCCCAATTATTTTGGGTAGCGAACGGTTTAAAGACGAAATCGAAGCCATGCTTACAAGATCAGTTCGACTTGGAACGCCGGGGCGACCGAGGAAAAAAGTAAATAATGGATACTACTATGACATACTATGAAACCATAGCCTATGAAGCTCAAAAATTGCCCCTTGAAAAACAAGTTGAGGTGTTGGATTTTATTGGCTTTCTCAAAATGAAGCTAACAGGTGTTGACAAAACTACAACATTTAAAACAGCCGAAGAAATTGAAGCTTTTTTTCGTAGCTTCAAGGTGGATATCAGCGGCTATACATTTGACCGAGACGATGCTAATGCCAGGTAAGATATTTATCGACACCAATATTGTTATTTACTCGCTTGGACAGGCTTCAACCAAAGCACACCTTGCCGCCCCATTGTTTGTCGGTTCACCATCCATCTCCACACAAGTGCTTTCCGAAACTGCCAGCGTGGCATCCAGGCGACTGTCACTCTCGGCATCGGAAATCCGCAAGTTAATCACCTCGCTTGAGGCGATGTGTCGAGTGGAAATTATAACGTTGATCACTATCCATGCTGCTCTCGATATTCGGGAGCGGTACGGATTTTCCTGGTATGACAGCCTTATTGTCGCCGTTGCGCTAGAAGCTGGCTGCGATACTCTTTACTCTGAAGATATGCAGAACAACCAAGAGATAAATGGGCGTTTACGTATCGTTAACCCGTTTGTTTGACCGTGTTAACTGTAATCAAATGAATATCGCCTTCCGCACTAATGCAACCAGCCAAATCGGCACGGGTTATTTCATGCACTGCTTAACGGCAGATGAATTGAAAAAGCATGACATAGACATACGCTTTGTCAGTCGAGGATTGCCCTCATATTTGCGTGACATGCTGACAAGTAAAAATATCTCGCTCGTATCCTTAGGTAGTGGTGCAAATTTATCGGCAATGGATGACCTCGCGCATTCACATTGGTTGGGAGTCAGTCAGGCGCAGGATGCACAAGAGACCCTTCAGGCACTGTCAGATCAATCATGGGATTGGCTGTTGAACAGAATATCGGACTCCGTCCCCATTTCTTTCTTTATCGAGACATTTATAACCCATAGAGAAGGATAAAAAATGCCAAATATTTTTAAATCGAGTCTGCCCCCCCTTTTTTCTGAACCAACAACTTTAAAATAAGGCAAGCCATGAAAGCAGTCATTCTAGCTGGAGGATTAGGAACGCGAATTAGTGAAGAAACAACGGTACGCCCAAAACCCATGGTGGAAATAGGCGGCAAGCCTATTTTGTGGCATATCATGAAAGTTTACTCGGAACATGGTGTCAACGAATTCATTATCTGCTGTGGTTACAAAGGTTATGTCATCAAAGAATACTTTGCCAATTATTTCTTGCACATGTCTGATGTAACCTTCGATATGCAACATAATCAAATGGAAGTCCATCATCGCTATGCCGAGCCGTGGAAAGTCACTTTAGTAGATACCGGCGAAGATACGATGACGGGGGGGCGTGTAAAACGAATAGTGGATTATGTTAAAGACGAGCAATCATTTTGCTTGACCTATGGCGACGGGGTAAGCAATGTCAATATCACGCAACTAATAGCTTTTCACGAAGAACAAAACGTTAAGGCGACATTGACAGGTGTGCTACCGCCCGGACGTTTTGGCGCTCTTGACATCGACAACAACAAAGTCCGTAGTTTCAAAGAAAAGCCCAAAGGCGATGGCGCGATGATCAATGGCGGCTTTTTTGTGCTTTCGCCAACAGTAATAGATTATATTGATGGCGACGAAACGATTTGGGAACGAGAACCGCTGGAGCGTTTGGCAGAAGAAGGCGAATTAGCAGCCTTTCCTCACCAAGGCTTTTGGCAACCAATGGATACGTTAAGGGATAAACTACATCTCGAAGAATTATGGCAATCGGGCAATGCGCCGTGGAAGGTATGGGCGTGAACAAAGCATTCTGGAAAAACAAACGGGTGTTACTAACCGGCCACACCGGCTTTAAGGGCAGTTGGATGGCGCTGTGGTTGCAAGATATGCAAGCAGAGGTCATCGGTTATGCATTACCTGCGCCGACCAGCCCCAGCTTATTTGAAGAGGCTGAAGTTGGCAAAGGCATGACCAGCATTATTGGTGACATCCGTAATTTGGATCAATTGCGCTCAGTATTTGCCTATCACAAGCCCGAAATAGTTATTCACATGGCCGCACAACCGCTGGTGCGTTACTCATATATAGCTCCGGTTGAAACATATTCCACCAATGTGATGGGTACAGTTAATGTACTAGAAGTTGTGCGAGCGACAGAAACGGTAAAAGCCGTTGTCAACGTTACCAGCGATAAATGCTACGAAAACCGTGAGTGGCCGTGGGGGTACCGTGAAAACGAAGCGATGGGCGGCTATGATCCTTACAGCAATAGCAAAGGGTGTGCGGAGTTGGTGACGGCCGCCTACCGCAACTCTTATTTTCATCCCGATAACTATCATCTGCATGGTGTAGCATTAGCGTCGGGAAGAGCGGGGAATGTTATCGGCGGCGGTGATTGGGCTGAGGATCGTCTGATACCTGATATCATACGCGCCATTACCAAAAATCAACCGGTTAATATCCGCAATCCACATGCAATACGCCCTTGGCAACATGTACTTGAGCCATTATCCGGTTACTTATTATTGGCGGAAAAGCTTTACGAAGAAGGCACTGGCTATGCAGAAGGTTGGAACTTCGGCCCTAACGATACCGATGCCAAGCCTGTACAGTGGATAGTAGAAAAACTGACCCAGCTATGGGGCGATAATGCAAGTTGGGTATTAGATAGCGGTAATCATCCCCATGAAGCGCATTATTTAAAATTAGATTGCTCAAAAGCCAAATCTCGATTGAATTGGCAACCTAAATGGTCGCTTGAAGACACATTGCAGAAAATAGCAGAATGGAATAGGCGGCGGCTTGCCGGTGGCGATATTAAAGCTGTTACATTACAACAGATTACTGAATATCAAGTCCCATCAAGTGGGTGCTGATTTTTATTGATGTGCTAGTGGGCTATACTAATGCGATAGATGACACCATGATATAAAGGAAATGAAAGCAGAACTCATAGCGCACGATGGCGAAGAACTAACAATACAGGTAAAAGTAAAAATAACCGGCTCGCTGTTGGAAGCGGAAGGCGTGATTCTGGATGCCTGTAACGAACTGGGGAAGCTGGCCACATCGGAGGCCATCAAAAAATTCGACACCGATGGCAGCCCCATCCAGGTGGCGGGTATCAAATTTACCAGCAAAGGCGCCATACCCAAATGGTATGAAACACCTTACGGCCCGGTGGAAGTGCCTCGCCATGTTTACCAAACGTCGAAGGGCGGCAAGACGCACTGCCCCCTGGAGCAGGATGCCCGCATCATCCGCAGTGCGACGCCCCGGTTTGCCCAACAAATCTCGTACAAGTACGCGCATTTGAACGCCCCAGCGGTTTGCCGTGATGTGGAAGACAACCATCACCGGAAAATCGCCCATTCTTATGTGCAAGACGTTGCCGACTGGGTCGTGGCGATTGCCAGTGCCAAGGAAGAAACCTGGGACTATGCGATGCCGCCCTTAGCTAAAGCCATCACGAGTGTGGTGGTTAGTCTGGATGGTGTATTTGTCTTAATGCGTGAAGACGGCTACCGCGAAGCGATGGTAGGCGCGGTTTCATTATACGATGTCAAGGGCGAACGCCAGCATACGATTTATATCGGCGAAGCCCCTGAGCATGGCAAAGCCACATTCACCGAACGCTTGGAGCGGGAAATCGCCCAAGTCAAAAAGTGCTACCCCGATGCCGTTTATTTAGGCATTGCCGATGGCGCGAAGAATAACTGGGGCTTTTTAGAGAAGCATACGGGACGGCAACTGTTGGATTTTTTTCATGCCACCGAATACCTGGCCAACGTGGCGCAGGCCGCTTTTCCTGGCAAAACCGACAAGCCGCAGCGTGAAGCTTGGCTGCATGAACGCTGCAAACAGTTGAAACACGACGCCGGAGCGGTCGATGCTATCATCACTGAGATGGAAAAACTCGCCAAGCGCAAACGGCTCACGAAAAGCACGCAGGAAAACTTGACCTCCGCACAGACATATTTTACCAACAACCGCCATCGCATGGATTACGCCGATCATGTTGCGCGGGACTTGCCCATTGGTTCAGGCGTCACTGAAGCCGCCTGTAAAACCTTGGTCAAACAGCGTCTTTGCTGTTCAGGGATGCGTTGGAAGCCACAAGGCGCAAAAGTAATTTTGTCTTTGCGGGCATTGATTCAATCAAAAGGACGGTGGCTACAATTTTGGGATAAGGTTGATCAATTTGGTGCACAGGTTTGTGTTTAAGCACATCTTATAAAATCAGCACCCATCAAGTTAGTTAGCTTCAAGCATATAAATATTTTTCTTACATGCACAACCCGATTACCAATAACTCATAAGGCATAAAAACCATGACCAATGTTTTTCGTCAGCACATCAAAGCCGATGCCAATCATATGATTCATCTCACACTTCCGCTAGAAATGAGTGAAGAAGTTGAAATTATTGTAATTGCACGCTCATCTTCAAATACTGAAATGCCACAAGAAAGTTTGCTAATGGCACAAATAATGGATGAAAGTGGATTTGCTAAAAATATTCTCAATAGCGTAGAAGAGGATTGCTGGAATGACCTTTGATATTAAACCGGGCGAAATTTACAGCGCTTACTTTCCATTTAGCGATCTAAGCAATCAAAAGAAAAGACCGGTGTTGGCATTATCAACAAAAGATGAAAATGGTGATGCCCGGGTTGCTTTTATTACCAAAACACCAGTGGAAGAATCACTGGGATTCGTATTAGAGCCAACAGATTTTAATGGTGAAGCACTCAAATATCCCAGTCATATTCGAATCGATAAAACTTTCAATTTGCACAGCACTCGAATAGAAAAACCGATTGCACAATTAAGTGAAAAAGGATACGAACGAGTATTGCGAAAATTGGTGACTTTCGATATTCCTAATTTTGCTAAGCACAAGTATCGCGAAAAATTATTTCATCCGGGTACTAGCATCATCCCCCCATCCGGCAAAGTCCTGGGTGCAAGCGAAATAACCAACATGGTCGAAGCCTCGCTGGACGCTTGGTTAACCACCGGTCGCTTTAATGAAGCCTTTGAAAAACGTTTTGCCGAATTTGTCGGCATAAACGCTGCATTAACGACCACCTCCGGTTCATCGGCCAACCTGTTGGCATTGACAGCATTGACATCGCCAAAACTTGGAGAGCGTGCGTTACAGCCAGGCGATGAAGTCATAACCGTCGCAGCAGGATTTCCAACAACCGTAAATCCTATCCTGCAAAACGGCATGGTGCCGGTATTTGTCGATGTCGACATCCCTACCTACAATATTGACCCGGCAAAAATTGAAGCCGCGATCAGCGAGCGCACCCGTGCCATCATGGTTGCACATACGCTAGGCAACCCATTCGATTTAGGTACGGTCATGGCGCTCGCGGAAAAATATAATCTATGGGTAGTAGAAGATTGCTGCGATGCGTTAGGCACGCTGTACAAAGGCCAGCATGTCGGCACTTTCGGCCATATTGCAACCTGTAGTTTTTATCCCGCGCATCATATTACGATGGGTGAAGGCGGCATGATATTTACCAATGATCGCAAATTACGCAAAATCGTCGAATCGTTCCGTGATTGGGGACGCGATTGTTACTGTGCGCCCGGCTGTGACGATACTTGCGGGCGTCGTTTTGGTTGGCAACTTGGCAAACTACCAAAAGGCTACGACCACAAATACACCTATTCTCATTTAGGCTACAACTTAAAAATCAGCGACATGCAAGCCGCTTGTGCGCTGGCGCAAATGGATCTTCTTCCGGAATTTATCGAAGTCCGCAAACGCAATTTTGCTTTTCTTAAAGAGAGGTTGAAATCATGCGAAGCATTCCTGATATTGCCGGAAGCCACCGCAGACAGCGAACCCTCATGGTTTGGTTTTCCGATTACCCTGCGCGACACAACCGGGGTTGACCGCGTCGATTTATTAAAATACCTCGATCAATATAAAATCGGCACGCGTCTGTTGTTTGCCGGCAATTTAACGCGCCAGCCTTACTTTGAAGGCCGCACCTATCGCATCAGTGGCGAACTCATTAATACCGATAAGGTAATGAACGATACCTTATGGATTGGTGTGTATCCAGGTTTGAACGAAGAGATGCTGAATTTCGTGGTTGAGAAAATCGAAGCATTCTTTAGGGTGAATGGCTAACGAATAACAAACAGCCTTATAGGATTGGTAAAAAACGTTGACCACCCTGTTTAGCTTCTCAATACAATGTAGTGTTTTTGAAGTGAATTTCTAATGTTTGATTTAAAACCTAGCAATATTGCCGGTTGTGTCGAATTGCAGCCAAAAATATTTGAAGATGTGCGTGGAAAATTTGTAAAGGTCTTTCACGAACAAGCATTTGTCGCGCAAGGCCTTGAAACCAGCTTTGCCGAAGAATACTACTCGGTTTCCTCAAGGAACGTGATCAGAGGCATGCACTTTCAGTTACCGCCTATGGATCACGTCAAAATGGTGTACTGCGTAGCGGGCGAAGTGATGGATGCAGTCATTGATCTGAGAGTGGATTCACCAACTTATGGTCAATATGCGTTGTTCGAACTAAGCGTAGCCAAGGCTAACAGTATCTATATACCTAAGGGAATGGCTCATGGATTCTGTGCGCTGAGCGAGCAAGCGATTATGGTTTACAAGGTTAGCACCATTTATTCACCTGTTCATGATGCAGGCGTACTGTGGAATTCAGTGGGCATCCCGTGGCCGACAACAGAAGCTATTTTATCTGTGCGCGATGAGTCTTTTCCGAAGCTTGACCAATTTGAGAGTCCATTCCGTTATGAGTAATGCTGATACAAAACTAAATTCAAATGCTCGCATAGCCCTTGTTACTGGCGCAACGGGATTTGTCGGGGGGCATTTAGTTTCTCGTTTAGTGCGAGAGGGTTGGCAAGTGCATATTGTGGTCCGTGAAGGTTCGCATCTGCCAGTCACTCCCGAGTTCTCGCAGGTAACAGCACATACCCATGATGGCACTACTGGGGGAATGATTTGTATCGTAGGCTGCGCAAGGCCTAATGTGGTATTCCACTTGGCTTCGTTATTTCTTTCGCAGCACGAATCAAAGGATGTTGAATCATTGGTTTTGAGTAATGTATTGTTTGGAAGCCAACTTTTAGAAGCGATGAGAGTTAGTGGGATAAACCAGATTATTAACACCGGAACCTCCTGGCAACACTACAATAATCAAAACTACAACCCTGTTTGCTTATATGCCGCTACCAAACGAGCTTTTGAAGATATTCTCGCCTACTACACAGAAGCCACTTCAATAAAAGCAATCAGCCTTCATCTTTACGATACTTACGGCCCTAATGATCCAAGACCTAAGTTATTTTATTTATTAGATAAAACAGCAAAGAGCCAAGAAGTTCTTGCTATGTCTCCCGGCGAGCAACTAATTGATCTCGTATATATAGATGATGTAATCGATGCTTACCTTTATGCAATCAATGAACTTCCTGTCCTGGCAGTAAACCATCAAGTCTATGCCGTCTCATCAGGAAATCCTTTACCACTGCGGAAATTGGTTTCTATTTATGAAAAAATTTACGGAGTAAATTTACCTATTGATTGGGGCAAGCGAGAGTATAGGCCGCGCGAGGTAATGCAGCCTTGGAGTTGCGGAGATTTATTACCCAATTGGAAGCCCAAGATTGAACTAGAAAAAGGGATCGCTGCTACAAAGAATTGGAATATGGGCAATGAAAGTTGATATAAAAACCAAACACGCTTTGACTTGGTCAAATTTGAGTTGGGGATTTCTTGCACAAGGCTTGAACATCGGTACGGGATTATTGCTTTTGCCGATGATTTTGCGGTACCTGACGCCCGAAGATATTGGGTTATGGTTTGTATTTATGTCGCTAGCAGGCCTAGCGCAATTACTAGAACTCGGTTTTCAACCAACAATTGCTCGTAATGTAGCTTATATCTACGGAGGGGCGCAGAAGCTGGAAGCGCAAGGCTATTCAGTTGCGGATGCAGAAGAGTCTTTAAATGTTGATTTGCTAAAAGAGCTTTTCCTCGCAGCTCGAAGAATTTATTGGATCGTTTCTTTGCTAGCATTAGTGGTGCTTGCAATAATTGGATCGGGCTATATTTCAACGCTACTTGCACCCAATATGTCCGCAGAGCAACTCATTGATCTGTGGAAAGAAATTTGTAACATCGATTTGACTAGACGCGAGTGCTGGACGGGTGACATTTGTAGTTCTGGGCAGCGCCACTTTATTATGTCCATCATGGCATGGTTGCTATTCTCCGCAGGTTATGTCGTCAATTATTATTTTGGCTATTATAACGGCTTCTTGCAGGGGCGTGGTGATGTGACATCAGCGAACCAAGTTGTTGTGGCCAGTCGTTTCACATTGATTGTGCTTGCCGGTTTGCTGTTGTTTCTTGGTTATGGCTTAATCGGAGTTGGTTTTGCTTCATTATGCTCAAGTGTTATCAGTCGTGTATTGGCAAGAAAGTTATTTTGGCACGGCGGTGGTGCGGTAACAGCAGCTTTAAAACAGGCATCTACATCAGGGTCTGGTGCGCTCATAAAAATATTGTGGCCCAATGCCTGTAAACTAGGCTGGGTGTTTCTTGGTGCATTTTTGATTACTCGCGCTAATGTGCTGATTGCTTCTAGTTTCTTAGGGTTGGCAGAAGCAGGAAGCTACGGCTTGACCTTACAAATACTTTCCGCATTTATATCTATTTCCGCTATCGTGCTTGGTTTGCATCTGCCTCATATCAATAGCGATCAGGTATGCGGTAGGTACGAGAAAATTGTGGAGCGGTTTGGGCAATCATTGGCTACAGGCTGGTTAATATTTGGGATCGAGGTGGCAATATTATTCATGTTTGGCAATACGTTCTTGGATTTGATTGGTAGCCGAGCGCATCTTTTGGAGCCCAATTTGTTAGCGTTCTTCGTCGTCATTATGTTTCTGGAAATGAATCATGGAGCTTGCGCCACTTACCTCACCACATTTAACGAGATTCCATTCGTTCGTGCTGCGCTTATTTCCGGAGTTGGTATTGTAACGGCCAGTATTTTGACAATATCTGTTTTTCACCTAGGTGCATGGGGTTTGGTGCTGTCGCAAGGTGCTATCCAGATGCTTTATAATAATTGGAAGTGGCCAATGGTTGCTGCAAGAAAAATGAACCACTCTTTTGTTTATGTGGTGGCTAGCGGATTTAAGGGGTTATGGAAGGTGAGTTATGGATAAAGATATTCGGATGTTAGACTACGTAGATGGGTTTGCTGTGCATAAGGATGTGCATTCAGTTTTGATTCATGATTCAGATACCTCCTTGGTGCCATTAGTATCAATAATGATCCCGACCTATCGTCGTCCAGACTTGTTACGCGAATCGGTGGAATCTGCTTTAGCGCAAACCAGTTTGCAACCATTTGAAGTGGTCGTCATTGATAACGATAACGACCCAGAAATGTCAGCAAGGGTAGACCAAGTGATTGCATCTTTTGATGCGCCTAATCTACGGTTGTTTCGTAACGAAGCGAACATCGGTATGTTTGGTAATTGGAACCGGTGCATTGAGTTGGCGCGTGGATACTGGCTAACGATACTCAACGATGACGACTTACTCGACCCCTTTTTTCTTACTGAGTCTCTGAAAATTGTCTCTAAAAATGACTTAATTAGCCTAGTGGGTTGTAAAGTAAAAACACTTGATGAGCGAAACAATAAGAATCCAGCCACGGTTCTGGGGGCAATAAGATTGTCTGCCAAATACATACTCGGAAAGCTATGTTCACAAAAACCTCACGAATTAAAGGTCTCTGACTATTTTTTGTCTAACCAGCATCATGGTTGCTTAGGAGTTTTGATGAAACGTAGTGTGGCTCTTACTCTTGGGGGATTTTTTCCTGGGCATTATCCTAGTTCCGATTACATTTTTTTAGTGAAATTCGCGATGTCGAATGTTGTGTATTTTCTGCCGAGGGCTCTGGCTAGTTGTCGAATCGGTGTCAATGAAAGCCTTAATCCAGAATTGTGTGTAGATTGGATGCAACAAGGCTTAAAATTACGTGAGGAGTTGATGCCGCATCTCAACGCTAATCTTCGGTTGTTATATTACTACTCTCGTTTATGTGCAATAAATTCAGCCTATTCGTATCGCGATCTCTGGAATTCTAGTTTTGACGTATGTAAGGCTTTGGCGGACGACGGGGTCGTGAGCCGTTCTGCGTGGCACACGTTTATTATGTTGCTAATTTCGAGAAGTGTATTGCATATAAATTTTGCTATACAAACTAAAGGGGGCGCATCGACTGGTTCATGACAGCAATTCTCATTATGGCAAATGCATTTGAATCAAAGAGTTGTGAATTAAATATCCCTATTTGTTTTCCATTTTATAAAATCCTATTTTTTACATGTGCCGCAACGCCTTATAAAATAAGGGGGACGATATTATCATCAGCTAGTCTCACCGATTACTTTGCAAGTGTTGCGGTAGAACGTATGCAAATCTTGAAAACAACGACCATATCTGTTTGATTTTATTTTAATTTCCATAATGAGAATTGCTG
>Ga0172380_10003613_pt1 | contig 20974 bp, 30 predicted proteins | sample Leawe162metaG_FD_119747 | JGI IMG/M metagenome (GOLD analysis project Ga0172380, IMG submission 119747) | Leachate microbial communities from a municipal landfill in Southern Ontario, Canada - Leachate well 162 metaG | ecosystem: Engineered > Solid waste > Landfill > Unclassified | place... | reverse complement strand
CCCGCCTGCAATCGTTCCAGCCATAGAGTTTAAGGAATAAGCAGCATTTGGCCCGAACTCTGCAACATCTTTTTTTGAAATCAAACCACCGGTTAAAGGAACATCGCCGGATTTTGAATATTCTTGCGACAACTTTTTATTGCGCTCATCTACCCAAGACACAAACTTATCGCCCATGCCCTTGTCTGTGATGGACGCGCCCTCTTGCCCCTGGACCGCACGAATGCCAGATGCAACTACGTTTTCAGGGATACGGGAAACAGTCTTTGCAAAAGCTCCCAGGGTTGACCCGTCTGTGGGTATTTTACTATCAACAATCTGGTTAAGCCGATTTATGCCTTCACTTACAAGGAAGTTTCTAAACCCAGGCTTGTCATCATCAGGAATTTCCGACCACGACGGATCACTTGACAGCCGCTTGTCAATCGCTAAACCGATAACGCCCGGTTGGTCTTTCTCCGGGATTTCATTCCATGCTGGATCATCAAGAAAAGAATAGTCCATTTATTTCCTATTTCTGAACTGGTTCGGTTGCGTTCATAACAAGATTTACAAGTTGCTCATCGGTAAGTTTTGGAAATTCTTTTCGTAAGTTTCTGGAATAATCTTTCAGCACTGCAAGATCGTCAGCGTATCCAGATTGACGCAGAGCAAATTCAAGATCGCCCTCACCAAACTTTTTGACATCTTCGCCTTGAGTTTTGGATGCCAGCTTTTGAACACCTGTTAGAAGGGAACTGGACTGACCGGGAGCATACGTGTCTTTATATGCCCCTGTCTGCATTTCATCGGACCTGTTTAAAATCTGGCTCAGTTGGTCTCGATCAATGGCCGGAATCTTTGTTTCCAACATTCCCCCTGATTGCGGTTTGCTGGTTACAGAAGATTGTTTTTGCTGTTTGTATTGGTTGTAAAGATCGGCTATTTCAGATGGTTTTGTTTGAGTAGGCTGCGGTTGAGCAGACTGTGTTTCGGTCGGTTTTGCCTGCCCAACAACGTCGGTCTGTCTCGGCTTTAACAATCCAGCCGCGTCAATACTCGTTACATCCTTCTTTTCATCACCGTACCAATGTTCTTTGACGACCTTCCCCTTTTCCAGTTTAAGCGGAATCCCGTGCAAAGCTGCAATCCCCGCAGCGGTCTCTACATCTCCGGATTTAAGCAGATCGGAAACCACAGGAAGCGCTTCTGCTTGCGCTTGGGTTTGCTTCTGAACCATTTTTTCTCGATCTATCTTCAGTTCTTCTGTTTTCTTGGCCTCGTTCAAAAGCGACATGCTTCTCTGATATGCCTTAGAATTTTCAACTTCAGCCTGTTTTGCATCAAGCATTTGTTTTTGAAGTTCAAACGTTTGCCGTTTTGATTCATTCGACGCGGCTATAGTAGCGGCAGTATTGGCTTTCTGCGCGGCAATGGTTTCACTGTGCCTCGCTGTCTCGCCTTCTTGAGTTTGTTTATGTCTGGTAGTGGCGCCTTCTTCCGTTTGGCGATGCAGTTCAATATCCTGTTCTCTTTTGAGCTTGTTTTGGCCGGTTTCAAAATCCATCTTTGTTTTATCTGCTGTCGTCTGATATTGCTGTTGAAGTGCCAATATGCTCTTCTGGCGCTCAAACAAAGCCTCTTCCTTCAGCTTCTCGGCTTTGTCCTTGATATTCTGATCGGCATTCTCGCCCATCGCCTTGAACCCGCCGGCCCCGGCGCTCCCAAAAGCAGCCAATAATCCACCCGCGATATCAACCATTACATCCTCCTTCTCGGCGCAAGCAGCCCTGCGGGTTTCTGTTGAGCTTGAGGCATCGGCCTTGCCATCTGCCCTTGCTGGCCCTGACTACCTATAGGACGCTGCGCCATTGGCCCAGGAGCGGCTTGCTGAGTCTGTTGGCCCATGCCCATCTTCTGTTGCTGCGCCATGATCTTCTGGCCTTCTGGAGTTTTCTTCAGGTTTTCGGCAGCGGCCTGAATTTCTTCCGGAGTGTACCGTCCCGACTTGACAGCCGCGTCAAGATACTGGCTGGATGCCAGTGCAAAAGACTGGGCTTTCTCATCCTCGGAAAGCGGCTTCATCCCGACCGTTTCGCCAATCAAAAGAATTTCGCCCATAAGCTGATTCGCAGCGTTGATCAAAACGCTCGGGTCAATCTTGACGCCCTTGTTGTCTGCCCCGGCCTCGATCCTTAGAACAAGATCAACCACCGTTTTCCCAACAAAGTCAATTACAGTCTTTGAGTCTTTGATAGTCCTGAAGAACTTGACCAGCGTGTCAGTGAAGGGCTTCTGATGAATGATTTTGATCCCGTAAGACATGAACATATCAAACTGTTCTTGAATTTTGGGATCAACGGAAGGCTGTTCTTGTTCTTTCTGCGCCAGCATTCCGGCGCCTTGCGCCTCTTCCGTGTGATCAACTTCACGGTCCATCATAGGTTTAGGCATAGCTCGGAGTCCCTATTGTTGGAGTTGCAGACGGCAAAACCATGATAGGCTTCAGGTGAGAAAGCCACCATTGATCATTCGCCCCTGTTGCTTGAGCCGTCTGTGTTGCGAAAGTGTTTGCCGGATTTACGTTTGCAGTCTGGCTGGAAAGTTGCGCCGTTACATCCGTTGGAGCCGCAGCTACAGACGCCCCGCTTGACGTTTTCTTTAAAAGACCGGCGGATGATCCGGGAAACGACAATGTTCCGCCAGTTCCGTAAATTCTTGCCTCTTTATCAAGTTCGGCCTGCGCGGCGTCAGCAGCGGCTTCTTTCTCGGCAGAGGATTTCATCATCTCCCCGCCCACCTGCCCGACTCCCTGCATAAGACCCTGACCGACACCGGCGTAAATCTTGGCCGTGGCGTCGGACATGCCGGAACTTGTTGCAGTTGTAGGCGCCGTAGTTGGTGCTGCTGTCGTCGTAGCGGACTTAGCAGTAGTTGAAGCAAGGCTTCCTCCGGTTGTGTCTGTAGAAGCCGCTGAAGCAGCAGGAGCCGCAGCCGCAGGGTTGATTGATCCAGAAGCAATACCGCTTTCTAAAGATTCAAACCCACCGGCAGAAACATCTGAACCGATAGCAGCCGAAGCACTTGTGCCTGTGTCTGCGGCAACTTCAGCCGCGCCCCCAATAGCCGCACTCACCCCGCTGAACACGCCAGCCGTAACACCACCCACAAGGCCGCCCCGAAGAGCGCCTTGCAAAATATCCCCCCCGGTAGCCAGGGCCACCCCCGCGCCCACTACTGCCCCGATTGCGATGCCCGTAACAACTGCCGTAGCAATGGATGTGACCGTAGCCGCAACCGCAGCCGAAGCCCCGGCAGCAGCGGCCGCTGATCCGACCCATGCCCCTATTGCTGCAAATCCAGCTATTACCGCACTTGCCATTATTTCACCTCGTTTTTATTGAGTCCAAAAACAATCCAGTCGTGCAATTCCCAATTTCTGAGAAACGATCTTTCAATTACACCTTCCTGTTTAAAACCTATCTTTCGGCATACCCTGATCGCAAGTCTATTGTACGCCGGAACCATGGCAACTACCTTTTGATATCTTGTATGCTTGAATAGCCATTCTTTGGCAAGCTGACCGAACTCAACAGCGTGACCCCACATCTTTGGTTTTGTAGCAATGTGCACCTGACAGCAAATGCCATTCATGGGCTCAATTCTGATCATTCCCAATTTTTCATCGTCCATCAAAACGATTACCGATTCGTGCATAAATGGCGTATAATTGTCAGGCGACAAATCATCAACCACCCATTTGCGAACCTTGTTATGGTTTATGATTTTTAAAATCGCCTTCTTATCCCTGGTCCTTGAAACGTGCATTTATCACCAATCGATTGTCATATTGTAACCGGACAGCGCCAGGGAAACAGTTGCCTCATAAGCCGATCTGATTTCAGCCGCAAGCGCCGCCTTGGTTTCCGCAGGCATGTTCGGATCGGTATAGATTGTCGTAAGCTGGTCCTGATAATCGGTTCCGGTTCGTTCCATCATCTGACTGATTTCCGTGTTCTCAGAATCCGTCAGCTTCATGGACTCGATGGTTCTGTTTGTAGCCTGTTCAAGCTCAGTCCTGAAGTTTGCCCCGTCCTGCTGCATCTGCTCAAGAGCGGCTTCCGTCTGATACTTATACATCCAGTCGGACTGGCTCTGAGTAAGCGTCTGGCCAGCCTCCTGCGCCGATAACAAGCTATCATACGTTGCCTTCTGCGCGGCCAATTTGTACTGGCTTTCAGTTGACAGGATGTATCCCTGCTCCTGCTTGGTAAGCTCCTGCCCGGCTTGCTGTTTTGAAAGAAGAGAAGCATACTGAGCATTTTCTTTTGCAATTTGCGAACTGATATTGCCCTGAACCTGATAAATCCCGGCTGTCTGATTTGCTTCCTGCGCTGAAAGAATTGACTTGTCTGTGTCGGCCTGGGAAGTCAAACTTGAAGTTATTGCGCCCTGTTGTTCGGCAAGGCCCCGGCTTTGCATATATCCTGCATCCTGTTGTGCAATCGGAAGAGCGGATTTAATCGCCGCAGTCTGGCCAGCCTCAACAGCCATGGTGGAATTACCCAACCCCTTTGATAAAAGAGACTGCTCCCCGCCAGCCGTCGCCGCCCTCATGTAATCGCTGTTTTTATTCAGGAGCCCGGACATCTGACCTGCTACGGTCGTATCTGTTGAGGGAGTATATGCGTTATCGGCCTTTGCCGTGTAGGTTCCGCTCACGGGAGATGAAGTAAAGTCATCAATCGGTTTTGTGTTGTAGGCATTGGAACCGGAAGGAGCCACCAATCCAGCCACTTGCGTTGAATTTGTTGCGGTTGTTGGAGCCAGGAGCCCGGCGTCTTTCGTGCTGGTTTCTGTTGCGGCAGAGGTAACAGGTGCAATAGCCGCGGCCGTTTTTTCGTCATAAGGAACAACGTCGTCAGATGAAACTTTATATTCCAAAGCCATAGCCGTCAATCCCCTTATGATGTAATGTAGATAAGTCTAAAATACAATGCTCCGCCACCAGAGTCAACCATAACCGTCATATCAAGGCCTGACCCTGAAAAAAGTGCCAACGTGGAAATATTGAGAACCCCGGCTACAACCTCCGGCCTGGCTGTTGCGACATAGGTATCACCACACCATTGAAGAACGTCACATGAGATGACGCCTTCAAGCGTGCCTCCAAGACGCCCGGCCCCGACCGACAGAACCGTTCCGGCAGCGTTCAGGGAGAAATCAGCCGTAGCCGCACCTTTCCCAAGGCTATCTTGCTGGACAACAGCGGCACCATTAAAGACGTTCAGAACTTGGCACTTCAGGGTATTCGCTACCGTACCGTTTAGAACCTCGACATAAACACATCTGATCGATCTTGCGGCCACACCCAAAAGACCAGCATTGGGAGAAACGCCCAGAAGAGCCAGGGACGACGACACTGATAAAACTTCAGGAACTCCGGAACCGGATGACGCCCTGCCAAGAAATGAAGCAGTCGCCATATCATCCATTTTGGCAAGGGTAATAGCCTTGTCGGTTATCGCCGTAGCTCCATCGCCGGTACTCGTCACCGGACCAGTATGGTTTGGATGCACGTAAGCGTTCGCACCGTCGGCTACGTTCAAGAGCGCCCTAATTTGTGTTGCCGTTGCAGCCGTGGGAACAGCTATGCCGCTCGTCAGATTGGCGATTATGGTATAGGCGGCTTGTGTTGCGAGCTTTGCTAGGGTGACGGCGTTATTGGCAATGACCGTAGCTCCATCGCCAGTGCTGGTTACATCTCCAGTATGGTTTGGGTGGACATAGGCATTTGCGTTGTCGGCCATGGTATCGAGCCGCGCCTTGTCCGAACCTGTCATAAAGCCATCGGCCCCACCTGAAACAACATCGGCATGTTCGGCCCCGCCTGCACCGACATGGGCAATTGGCGCGTAATCCGTGGCATCGTCAACCGCAGCCGTGCCAAGACCCAAAAGCGTTCTTGCTTCTGAAGCTGTTTTGGTTATCTCTGCCGTGCCGGTTGAATTGACGAATATCGGAAGATTCGCTTTCCCGGTAATTGGCGCAAGCTTGTCAAAGCCGGCACCTACCAGGGCGTATTCATCCCTGAACGGCTTTGTCGCTGCCTGTGTGCTGCTTACGGGTGCGCCTGTCGGGTTGTAATAGTCGTTTGCCATACTTACCTCTTGATCTTTGAAATAGAATATAGAAGTTGCGCTCCGTTAAACCTTATCTGCGCGTTGGTTGTTCCCGATCCCCTGAACGTCAATGAAATATTCCGGCCCGATCCCATCGTATGTTTTTCGATAGGAAGTACCTCATCACCATCAAAGTAAAGCCCCGTGTCCCAATACGAAACCCCGTCATCGAAATACCATGTATTCAGTGAGACGGTCTGCATTGATTCCGGATGTTGCAAGATTGACTTTGACCCGTAATCCAGCGAATACCCCATGTAAAACTCGGCATACCCATCGCCCGTTACTTCAGGAATGATCTTTCTGAACCGCTTGATGATGTGCGGAGACCCCAGGGAATTATAAGATAGTTCACAAAGCCAATCCAGATTGGCACCGTCAAATGACATGCCGGTTTCCATTTGGTAAACCATGCCATCGGTTCCGCCGAAATAGACTTCCTCTTCCCCAAGCGCCGTGCTTTCGCTTGAACACATGCACGCCACAACATGATCCAACTTAACCGGGCAGATACCCACGACCTTGTTATTACTGATGGTTGCGAAGAGCGCTGACTTGTCTGAAAAGAATATCCGGTACTGACTTTTATTTCTCAGAATGCACGAATCTGTGGCATAGATTTGCTTGCCCCTGAGCCATGAATAAATCAGACTGGAAATATCGGCGTCTTTAAAATTACCGTACTCGACTGAAGCGGCCAGGGTAGTCAGCCCTCGTTCGTCAAGATACGTTGCGCCTGCAATCGGCTGAACTGTGTTAGCGATTGCGCCGGCACCTGTTTTATAGGACACCATTTGCCAGTCTGAAGAATTGGAACCGTAAAGAATCCCAATTTCGTTTCGGGAAAAAACAGCCAAGGCTGCGCTTGTGGCATCTCCGGTCAGCGAAACAAACCCGGTTATTGCATCGCCAAGCCCGATAGCCGCCGCCCCGATAAGCTGCTCAAAATTATAGGGAGTCGTTGGAGCTGAATGCTGCAACGTCCCCGAAAAAGAAAAGAAAAGATGGTATTTGTGAGCAATGACATTTTCTGGCGTGTCAGGGGAAAACTTGCTGTTGATCGGAACCAGCACAACCCCGTCATATTCAAAGCCACGGTTCTTCCCGTCGCACCCGTACATCCGGTATGTTGTCGGGTCTCCCGAAAAGTTGTAATTGATGCACTTGAATCTACCGGACGGGACCGCAAAGGAAATCAGAGAGGCATTACCCAAAGATGTGCAGACAATCGATCCAGACACCTTGAGATTTTCAGCCTGGAAAGCAGCCGATGGAGTTGACACAATCAGCCGCCCGGCAGCCGTGCCAGCAGACCATGAGCCGTATTCAACCACTACACGGGTAACGATAGCGGTTGTGCCTGAAGTATCCCCGGTTAAAGTGTCACCTACTGCAACCGCAAGAATGCCGGTATCAAAGGATATTTCATAACCGTGGGTTACGGCCACCCACCCGGAAGCAGACGCCACCCACATGACGGCAGCGGTTCCAGCTACGTTATTCCGCCAGGCGTAAACATGGCCGTTATATTTCCAGACTCCCAAGATTGACCCGGACCCAGGAACAGCCGCAAGAGAAGCGTGAGACACGGAAGCCGCAAGCGCCCGATAATCGGAATCTTCCTGCGCCGTGATGTTGGTATAAACCCCTGTCCGGACTCCGCACGCTACCCCGCCGACTTCAAGCCCCTCAACCCCAAACGTCCCGGCGTCATCGGTTGCAATGATATACCCGGAATTGATAACGATGAAATTCCCCAAACCATCTTGCAGGTAGTCCCCGTTCTCGTCCACCAGGTAATTATTTTGCGAAATCTCAAGAGCAAGAACTGTGCCAGTTACGCCAGACGTTTCGCCGGTTATAACATCGCCAACCGCTACAACAGCTTCATCGATGCACTCAACCGCGAGGGCGACATAGTTCCCGGTCGTGGCCTGCCCGGTGTACCGGGTGTATCCCATGATCGTCTGATACCCGCCGTTGACCATCTGCTCGATATTATACCCATTTCGCAAATAGCCCGGTTTCATCGAGATTTGGGGCGTTTCGGTATCGAGTCCGCCCTTAAACGGGATGTAGGCGTTTCTCAGTTCTACGCGGGGCAGGTTTTTCAAAGTGGGTTTTCCTTCCAAAGTCTCCTATAGACCTGATCAAACCACCTTCCAAACTCATAACAGATTTCTTCTTCTGCTTCGTCAGTTTGCATGACCATATCGCAAAGTTTTGGAGATTTATTCATCCTAAATCTGCCTATAAGTGCATGACAAAGTTCATGAGCCACTATTTCAGTATTCCATTTGTCCTTGATAAAATGGACTTCCCCTATCTTCTTGGGAAAACATTTTTTCGTTATTGTTCCGTCTTGGCTAACTAAAAGCATTGTGGGCGCGTAATTAACGCAACCCGCCGCCTCTTCAGGCTCGTTATCATTCGTGTTTTCATCAAAAGATTTTTGATCTTCCCATAAAAAAACATCGTAATATTGCTTACAAGTGGCGCGGATTTTCCACTTTGCAATCAACTTGTCTGTATTTTTGTATCTCTTATACGGCATTAAACCAGCGGCCTCCCGAATGTCATTCTCGGCAATTGGGTGATTTCAAGTTTCCGTAGCATGGGAACATATTGCGCCCTGCCGAAAGCATATTTGTCAGGCTCAGACATCGCGGCACCGTAAAGCATCAATGCCTTCCACATTATTGCTTCATGGTGCTGCTTGAATACCGGAACATCAGTGTCGTAAACCATCTTTTGTGGTTCCTGGTAGTATTCCCCCACCACCGTATAATCGGCATCAAAATACGGATGGAACCTCAGTTCGAGACTTGGTTTGATGGAAACATAGGCAGGCCTACCCGTGTTGTTCCGGTTCGCGCCCTGATAGAAAGTCAACCTGAATCTGTCCCACGGCAAGAAGATCAACTGCTGTTCATCGCTTGACCCGGTTGCAGTCAGGAAACAAGAAAACTTCCCTTCCCGGAATGCGCTGATATCCGTTGGCATGGTGCTGACGGTTGTGTCCTGAAACGATATTTCCGCCGGCATTCCCGTTGGAGTCGTTGCGACAATATCAGAGGATGAAAACGCAAAGCTCTTCAGAAGAAAAAGCCAATCCTCATGCTGCCCCTGGATCTCCTTGTACGCCGTGTTGATATCGTTCACGGCTTTCAAGTAGTCGTCCGTCTGCCCGATCACCGTTGACGGCCCGGAGCCGAGACCTGATTCAACACAATACCTTTGCACCAGTTCAAGAAACGTCATGATTATGCCTTTTGAAGTTTACGACCGCCATTGGTATCAATGTCGGCGGCAATCGTTACGCCAGGAACAAATACGAGCGCTTCAGCCACGTTGTCACCCTGTTGAGTGGAACACTGGACGATACATCCTACACCTGGAATTTCATAAGCCTTGGTTGATTTCATCCATCCTTCGTTTGCGCTACTGGCTTTGCAAAGAAGTTGAAATGAATCGCCATTTCCAAAAACCTTGATATCTTTTACGTTTTCTCTTGCGCCACTAATGTCTGAATTGTGTAGTGTTTTTGCCATAGCTTTTATCCTAATGAGATTGTTAATCAGCCTTCAAAATGCCTTCGAGCCACTTCCTGCCCTTGTCGGTATCGGAAAGAACGTCAAACGGATAGGCAATCGCCCGCTGTTCTGTGATCGTAATATCCGACAGATCGTAAGGGTTTGTTCTTTGCTGGATCTTTGAAGTGCTGCCCTGGCCCAATAGCTCAACATATTTACGCTTCACCCACGTTGGCACTCCACGAACAATCGGCTGAGTTATTCCGTTCAGGGTAAGGCACTCTATAGCAAGAGACCCCTCCATCTGGGAAGCGTGGACTCTGATCTGAACCCTTTCGTTCATAAACGCTTCCAGTTCCATCGCGTCTTTGATGCGGACCGAATCTGACACAACTTCGAGCGGGTGAGAATCGCCAAGTTCGTCAATGGGGATCTCAGGGAGCTTCCTCAGAAGGTCATCGTTTGCTTCAAAGTTTTGTTTTCTTACGTAAGCCATAATGTTCCTCTTTTGTTATGTGGGGGCTTTCACCCCCACGGTTGATTACGGGATATACGGATGAGACGGAATACAACAGAAATCCTGATACACAACGGACAGCGTTGCAGCCGGCGTCAATGCCGTGGTTCCTGCGGTAAAGTTGCCAGAGGTCAGAGTGGTTACGATGATCGCGCCCAAAGGACACGTATCAACAGCAGGCTCCGGATACTGGCAAACAGCAGTTCCAGCGGCAAGATCGGCATTCAAAACCGGAGTTCCCTTGACGGTTACGAAGGTGCTGGAAGTCGTTCCACACACCAGATAAATACAGGTCGTCAGCAGCCCCTGCGCGGTTGCTGCGGTCATGGCCTGGTCAACGGTGTCAGCGACATAATAGAAAATGCCGTTGATACAATAGACCACCCCAGCTCCCTGTGCGCTCACTACGCCATAATTGGCAGGAGTGGACGAAATCACCAACCCGGCCTTGTCAAAACACATCGTTCCGCCTCTCGGGGCGTCATCAAGATTGATAGTCATTTCTTCACCTTCCTTTTAAGCCGCCAACGTTAGGGCAGCGATTGTGGTTGTGGTTAATGCCGACGGCGCAGCGGAGGTCAGAGCGGCAGGGGCCGAGGCGGTCAAGGCTACGGCATCCGTCTGAAGCCCAACGGTATCGATATAAATTGTGGTCACACCCTGAGCGTCGAGGGCATCTGTCCCCGCAACAAATACTGAGTCAGCATCGGTCACGATGATTGCCCCAATTTGCGCCTTGCTTGCAGGAACAGCAGGCATTAAAGCAAACGCAGCAACCGCCGTGTCTGCTTCAGCCGTTCTCGCGCTTGTGGTGATCGTCCCGGCGCTGTCAATGTAAAACGCCCACAAGCCGAATTTTCCCTGAGTTGTGGTTGATGCCGGAAGAACACTCATTTCAGTAGCAGCCGGTTTGTAAACCAGCGTACCACCTGCCAAAGCCATAAACGGCTTGGCGGCCTGTGCGGTCAGCTTTGCACTTGGCCCAATAGCCAGCCCAGCAGGTGACAGCATCTTGGTTCTCGCAGCCGTCCGCATGGCGGTTACATCAACCACCGTCGCAGCAATAGGCGTTCTCATGGCAGCCAGATCAACTACGGCAGCGGCCACGGTTGCCCGAAGCGCCGTAAGATCAACCAGTTCAGCCGCCACCTTTGCCCGAAGCGCGGTCATGTCCACAAGCGCACAATCCCAGAGATACTTCATCTCCACGGCATCTTTGATATTCGCAAGAGCCGAGATTCTTTCTTTGATTTTCTGTGTCATACTTTCTCCTTTAGCGGGCTATTAACCCGCTATTGTTTAGGCCAGTGCGTTTACGGCAACTTCAATCCGGGTCATCCAGTTTTCATTCAGCCGGATCGGGGTGTACCAGAAAGAAGCGCCCACGTACCCGAACAGCCCCAGGGGGTTCGCTGCGGAAATCTCGTTAGGAGACACAAACGAGGGACGAATACCGGTGTAGGTGTTTTTCTCGCCTTTCAGGGAAATGTGACCCCAGGCATCCTCAGCCATTACCACAATCGGGTAAACGTCAATGTTGGTTGCATTCGCGGCAAGCATTGTCGTGCCGGCCACGGTTGCGCCCTGCGCTAACCACGGATCAAACAGCGGGGATTCAATGAACCTGAAATTCTGCCATGCGCCGTGTTCATCTTCATGAATAGGAGTTGTGGCAGTTCCGTAGTTGACCTTGAAATTGAAACCGGAAAGGGCCTGAATATCAGCGGTCACGTCGGAATGATGGAAGCAAAGAAACGATCTCTGTACCGGGTACGTTGCGAAGTTCGGACCCGCAGCCAGGGACTTGCTTACGGTCTTCCCTCTTGCGGACTTCATGGTTCTGGCAGCCAGCCGCAGATGATCGGCGGTGATAGTCGTGTTGATGGCGGCGCGGGTCGATCCATTGGCACGGATAACACTTGTTCCGCCCCGGATTACGCCGTAAGCAGCTTTCTCGGCAACTTCGCCCAGGACTTCCCCGACCTGCTGTTTCATGTCTTCCGAAACGTCCATTTCGTGCATCTTCATAGTTTTGTCGGTCAGCTTCATCAAATAGCCAAACTGCTGAAGCGTCGCCGGCACATAGGTGTAATCCATCGTGTGAGACCGAGGGGTTACGCCTTCTGCGATGATAAAGTCATTCGAATCGATTTGCGGGGCTCCATTGGCGGCCACGTTATAAGGATTGGCACGTGGAAAATAAATAGTGTCCGTTTTGTTCAGCGGTTGCATTTTCTGGACGCCGAACTTGCCAATAACGATTACGCTTTCAGCGTGTTTCAGCAGTTGCAGCTCCAAATTGAAAGTATTGGGCGATGCTGAAGGAGATCCATACATTTGAGTTGTCATTTTCTATCCTTTCTGTTTCGGCCACAACTTTGCTGCGGCTCTCGCCCTCAGTTCGGATGTGGTCATATCAGCTTCCGTTCGTGTCGGCGGAGGCTGTCTGCCCGGTGTGGATTCGGCGGCCCTCAGTCTTTGCTGGTTGGCCTCTTGAATCTCGCGGGCGGTTAGTTTGGGTTTGATTCCTGCCCATGTTTTATATTCATCGCTTTCTTTGAACCTTTTCACAAACCTTGAAGCACTAACTGGATCATTGAGATCATCGTTCTCGGTTTGGTTTTTTAGTCTCCACGGCTCAAAGACCTTGAAGCCTTTTTCAGCATCAAGTATTTCTTCAAGATCGTTGTGATCGACCTTTACGGCAGTGAAATTGAGTTTTTCTTGAAGCTTCTCAATCTTCTCCGCCAACTTCTTTTCTGCTTGGCCTGATTTCCCGGATAGTTCTTCCTTGAGAGCTTCAATGGTTGCGGTCTGCTTTTTAAGTTCGGCGCGTTGTGCGGCGAAAGCATTCCCCCATTCCGGCCACTCTTCAGTGAGATGTTTCAATACCTCTTCGTCTTTGGAAGCCGCTACGATCTCTTCAACAGTCGGGGCTTTGGGTGCCGCTACTGCTCTTTGAGCAACTTCCTTTGTTTTCTTCAGGTCAGCCAAAAGCGCTTCATACCTGCGCTCCACTTGATTTGTCCTGTGAGAAAGCTTGTCAAACTCCTGAACCTTTGCCGTAAGCCCTTCGATTCTTTCCCGCACTGCGGACGGTAGCCCGGACCACGGATCTTCTTCTTTAGGTTTATCGGCCTTTTGTTCAGGTGCCTCAACAACCTCCGGCGCCGGAATGCGGTCTCCATACAACTCCTTGGCAAACGCGGCCCGTTCAGCTATTTCTGGACTTGGTGCTTCTTGTTCTACTTGTTCGGTTTCCATCTGGTCCTTCTTTCTCCCGGCTTATCGGCGGGATTGCTTGATGCGGTTGCCCGGATCGTAAAATAAAAAAGGGCAAAGACGGATTTCTCCGAAGTTGCCCTTTGATCTCGTATAAAAATTGAGGTTTAGGTAATTATTTAATAAGGTTCTGTAGCTGGGTTACGATTCCTTTTAATGCTTTAAGAATGAGGATGACAACTGCTTTTTCAGGTTCGGTCATCATTTGCTATCCATTGCCTAAATTCATCTTTTGTCATCAGCAATTGGTAATAGTCATCTCCATCAATGGAGATTGGCTTAACCCGATTCTGCTTTAAAACCGTTGCAGCTTTTTGTAATGCGTCAAGGGTTATTACTGGTTCGGGTGCGGTCATTACATCTGCCATGATCCAATAATCCTAATAGGCGACAACTTAAAATAGCGATTGTCGTATCTGTATCTGCCGTTCAAAAATATCAAATGCTTTCTGCTTCGACAATCTCGCGCCGCTGCGTTTCTGCGTCGTGCTGATTTGATCATACTCTCATCTTTCTTGAAAAATTCGCAACCGGCTTGCCATGGAATAATCCTCGCAGCCCCAGGGGATCAGACGGTGTGCATTTTGCCCATATCTGCACTGGCAATTTTGACGCTGCAATTTTCCGCCTTGATTCACGTTTTGCGTTGTGGTTCATCATCCGCCCCTGTTCATCTCAATGCTGTCAATCTCGTCCGCGCACCATCTGAGATACCCAGAATACGTTTCTTTATTGGTCCATTCGTCAAGTCCGAAAAGCCTGACCTTTTTAACCCGATCCATATTACCGGACGACTTCTCGACAACAACTTTTAAAAACTGATTGCGCTTTCCGTGAGCCGTTTCGATCTCGCGCATGTTCTCGTATATTTCGGTTGTCTTTATCATCGCTTCACCCCAGCAATCACCCCCGGCAACCCCAACACCTTATCAATCCTGGCAATCTCGCCCCGAATAATCTGTGAGTCATCGTGCGTTCTTTTGGGGAAGCATAGCCGATCAACCAGTGCTTTTCGTTCCAGCGTCAGCCATGCCTCGACTGTTTGCCATGTCGGGCAGTAGATATCCATCGTTGGTGACTTGATTTGATCAAGGGACGACGGCCTGGGAACATATTCAGACGGTTTGGTGTATGGGATTTCAGCGGTCATGCTTTATGTTTCCCGTCTATTTCGTCTTCGCACCATTGAAGATAAGCCTCCGGACTTAGAACTATTTTAGCCATCTGGCGTTGGCTCATATTAGATATTTGCTCGTCATATTCGATTTGAACCGTGCCGTAATGTTCGGGCGGTAAATCTCTTGCCCTGTCTCGCAAAAGCGGTTCAGGTTCAAATCTTCCATTGATGTAAATATACGGCCTGTCGCCTATGGTGTGTGTTGTCATATTTACTCCTGAAATGACCTTCCGTCTTCTGCATGGGGCGTTGGTTCCGTCGGTGGTGTTGTGGTCTCGCCCGGCACCTTCATCATCGACAATTGCATTTGAGCATCAATTTTCTTTGCGTCAGAAGCCAGTCCAGCCTTGATCTTGCTGATTTCTATACCTGTTTTTTCGGAAAGCTCCATAATCCTCATTCTTTCCAAATACGCCCACTCTTCACGCTTAAACACTCGTTCTCTTTCGGCTTCATCAGCTTTTAATTGCCGATCTTTGTCTGAAAGTTGGTCGTTGAGTTGAACCTTCTGCAATTCGCCTTCGGCTCTAACTTTTGCGATCTCAATCTGCCCGGCCACCCTCGGGTCTGGCTGCGGAGGCTGCTCTTTCTGAGCCTTTTCAGCCTGGGCAATCTCATCATCGGTCTTAAGAATATCAAGATGATTATTCGTGGCCCACATCCGATATGCCTTTTTCCAATCGGTCATAAGCTGTACAACCGGAATGCCTTGCATTTGCCACACCTGCATCATGGCTTGCGTCTGAGCGTCCCTGGCCATCAACACGGAGGCACCCGTGGCCGTTACGTTGTAATCGCCCTTGATCTCCTGTTTCTCACTGTGCTGCATATTGAAATGATACACGGCAGTCAGCCTCGGAGTAATCAGGTCGTCGTCCCATCGCTTCACACGGCCCCGAAGCGCAACGTTTTTATCGTCAACCATGATGTTTGTTGCGCCGAACGTGTCTGGCACGTCGTTCTTTTCACCGTTAAACAACGTTGGAATCCCGGTTTCAAGGTCGATAAACTCACGGGCAAGACGGATAATCTTTTCGAGCGGGGCCTGACAGCTCGCAAGTTGAGTGACAAAAAACTGTTTTGTAACGTCGTCAACATCCGGGTCAGCATACCATGCCTTTGGAGAAGTCAGTTCCCATTTGCCATCTGCTGGTTTGATCCCATGACCAATAACTGTTTGCCCACCGGAAGAATCCCCGGCGTTGTCCATTGTCGTCCGCCATGCAGCCGTCAGAACTTTGTCCCACCAAAACTGAGCCCTCACGACTCCTTTCCCAAAAAGTGAGTTGCTGCATTGTATCCACTGAAAGAAGCTATACGGCAATTCAGCTCCATCTGTTGGATTCAGGGCGCACTTGATTGGCCTGTCATTGACGAACACTACGCATGCCATGAGCGCGGTTCCTGGCAGACCTTCTGGACACTTACAGCCCAGCACTGAAAGATCGTCTCGCGTCACGTCACCGTTGTAAATCCATCTCTCATAATTCAGCCCGGCCCCTGCTTTGGTTGTGGCTACCTCAATTTCTCGCAGATCGTTAAGGGCTGCTGCGGTTCTGATAGGCGTCTCGTCTAAAACGGCCATGATCTGCTCATCAAAATATCCATCAGCGCCCAAAAGCTGAAGCAAATCCCGCTCCGAAACCTCGTCAACCTCCCAGACATAGGAGCACTGCCGGACATTTTCGACGGCGTAAGGATAAGGATACACGTTTTTAAAGTTGACCCTGCGAAGAGTCGGCTTGTATTCTTCCTCCATCGTAAGCTGAAATGCGATTGTTCCATCCGAGTCTGTGACTTTTTTATATACCTTCTTCATCCGGCGCACAACATCAGGCCCGCCCAAAACAGCAGTACCCATCTTGATCGCGTCCCAGGCGCATTTCCGAAGCTCGGCGTTGTACCCGCACTCTGTCATCTGGTCATCGATCTCAGTTTCCATCGCCAGCATTTTCTTGCGGGCATCCACCATGTCAGACCTGGCAACATCGGAAATGGAAATAGGACTGTCATCTTTGGGCGAAACAATCTTTTGCCCAGTGGTCTTCAATGCGGCCTGTCGATCATCGTCCAGCTTATCAACCAAATCCACGACCGGCGTACAATCCATCCCAAAATTGCGCCCACCAACCGGAAGAAGCATTTCGCACCATCGGCCATGCGTTGTCTCGCACTTTGACCGACTGGTGTTTGAGACCATCATTGAACGATTGGGCGCTTCTTCGTTCGAAACAAACGCAGACCCAGACGCATAATCAATCATGGACTTACGCACAACAGCGTCCATACCGTCGAATGCGTCCTCGTCCTGCTTCCACTGGCCCTCAATGCCTGACGCGGCCCTGGCCTGGATAGCTATGTCTCGCTTTGGAAGAAGGTTGTCGCACAGGCTTTTGATCGCCAGAAGCATTTCGGCTTCGGCCTGAATTATCTCTTCGGCTTGTGGATCTTCTGCGGTTATTTCGATGTTGGTTTCTTCATCCATCGTTGGTTTCCGTCTCTTCCGGTTCACCCATCATGGCGTTAAATATTTGGTCTGAGAACGCTTGATAATCTCGCTTTGCCAGGAATGCGCGGTCTTCATGTTAGGTTCCGAGCAAAAGATCGCGGGCATCATCAACTTCCGTGGCATACCAAGAAAATTCACGTTCATAAACCTCGTCACATTTGACGATGATATCGGCCAGTGCCTTTTTGAGAACAGCAATTTTATCTCTCAATTCCTGAACAAGCCCAGCCGTCATCTCGTCTTTTTCGTCTTCAGTCATTTAGCTTTTCCGTTGGCGCTTCAACCGGCACCAGATCAGACTTGTAAGCTTCAAAAATTGTGATACGTGACAACCGAACCATGCCAGTAGCTTCTTCAATGTTGATAAAAACACCAAAATCAGAAGGGAAAGGCATGAAGTTTATATCTTTTTCAATATCTGCCTTGATCGTTTTGATCAACTTCTCAATTTCGTTAAGGTCTGAAACGGTTACATATTTAGACACTCGCGTCTCCCTTAGTTCATGTGCTGAATAAAGCAGTTCCGCAACGGCTTTAGTTTCGGATATGACTCTTGAATAAACTGTTTCAGGTCAGAGATCGCACAGTCTTTGAGATATTTTTTATCAGGAAATATCTTTTTGGTGTTGAAGTAGAAATACAAGAAGTGCTTTTCGGGAATGGTTTTTTCTTGTACAAAAACCACTCCGTCTCTGACCGTTGCGCTTTCATCAAAAGATGCCGTATCAATCGAAGTCGCCAACTGATTCAAATCTTCTTTTTTGATTTCATAAACCATCATATCCCAATCACCCTGTCCCTCGCGCCGTAATAAGCCATTTGTGGCCGGCCTTCTTTTTTCGGCCCTGTCCTGGCAGTATCGCGGCCTGACATAATAAAATATCTTGTTGCGTCCATCAAATGATCATTGTTTTTTACGATGTGGCCTTTTTCGTCTCGGCGGTAAAGCCTGAACTCAGTCAGCCAGTTGTTGAGACTTCGGAAAACCTTCAGCTTCCCGGAAGATAGCCTTTGCCACACAGAATATATGCCGGCCTCGACAGCATTTATGGCGGGGATAAGATCAAGCCCAAGCGCTTTGTACTGTTCTAATAGCTGTTCTCCGTCTTTCTGGCCCCTGCCCCTGGATGCCGGATCGATTGCCCCGGTCATCCATCCTCCCCTGCCCTTGATAGCCTCAGTGTGCACAACAGGCTCGGCCTGGCCCTTATAATGTTCGCTGTACAGATAGACCGTTTCGGTTTCCTGGTCAATTGCTCCCCAAATAGCAGCCGTTCGGTTCCACCCCACATCCATGCCGTACCCTCTCGGCCAATGCGCCGGCATCGGAAAGTCAGGCACAACAATCTCTGATTCTGGGACTGGATATATTGCGCCTGATCCGAGTTGCGGCACGCCTTTTGACCTGGCGTCTCGCTGAAATGGAGGAATTGAATCCCACAATTCCGCTTTGTCTTGCTCGGAAAGATGCGGAACGTCGTCCCATGTGGCACAAACAACAAACTTTGAATCATCCAACTGATCTTCAGGGATCGTTCCGCCGGGCAGGAATGCGAGCACAACCTCTGACATGCCCAGGAGCGGGGTAAAAGTCAACATCAACATGCCATTGTTGGTCATGGTTCTGAGAAGACACTCGGTATAAATGTCAAGCGGCGGTTCTTCATCAAGCAGGATTACATCTTGCTCAGTGCCCTGAAAGGATTGTCTTTTTTGATCGTATGATTTGAAGATCACCTGGGAAACGCCACCAGAAATATGGGTGACATAAACAGAATCAACCGAGTCGGCTACGCCGGCCTTGCGGCTTATTGACTTGATATACTCGCCTGGAAGAACGCCTGTTCCCCAGTCTCCGATTGGCCCCAAGAGCTTGTCTTGAAGTATCTCCCTAACTGTTTGATGCGTATCACCAGCAGCCCAAGTCTTGACAGGTCTGTCAAAGCGTCTTCCTGTCCACCAAGATGGATACCGGCCAGTAAGGTGCAGGGCCAGTTCGTACAAGCCAGTTCCCTCGGTTTTGCCAGTACGATTAGCGGCCAACATCAAACGCTGCCTGTATTTTACGCCAGCTTCAAAAAATGACAGGTGTTTCGGGTAAAGCTCCCGGCGAAGCGGACCCTCGTCAGGGTAATATGTAATGATCTTGCGGTTTCTAATACGCCGGGCTTTTTCCTCCAACAATTGAAGCAGAACTTCCTTGTCCGCTCTTGTTCCGGCGATTGCCATTAGATTTTCACCTTGAGTAATGCAATCTGGGTTTTGATTTTTGTTTCAAGATCATCATCAGATATTGTTTTGATATTTAAATCACCCGACACAGCAACAGAAGAAATCCGAGCATGGCAAAATGGAGCAGCCTTTTCTGCATATGGCGTTGCTTCAACCGCGCCTAATTCGGAATACACTTTCCGCATTGCCTCAATCATAACCTCAAGGGGTGTAATTCCAGTTTGCAATGCCTTTTCAGCGATGAGCCTGTTTTTCTCATTCAATGCTCCGGGTTTTCTTCCAGAATTGGGACGAGACCCTCCTTTGGTTGATTTTGCTTTGGTTGAATCGATCTCAGGCTGTTTCTTTGGCGCGGGTTTTTTCATTCGTTTAGTCTCGAAGCATCCGGAGAAGGATTCTTATCGTCTTAAATGAATACACGCACGACACCACCAGCCCGACAATAGATAGGAAATATAACAGAGATGTCGTCATGCTCATACTTTTTCCTCCCAATGGATACATCCAAAATCCGGACCGACACAAAACCCCCAGTCTCTATCGTCTCCGGCTTCGACTACAATCCCGTCCGCCGGTAAGTCTTCGTCCGTCTTCAAATTACAACTCTTTACCATCTTTTCGTGTTTACATTTAAACACCGTCAAATATTGATAGCTTTTCTTAGAAAAGCGGCATTTGCTACACGTTCCAATATTCTTCATATTTTCCTTTTGGATGCGGATCAGAGAGTCGAACTCTGGCAATCCGGGATATGGACCCGGGCGGATTACCCAATCTATCCGCATTGATGTTTCGCCTATACCACAACCGCTTTATAGAGTCAAGAAAAATATGCAGGATTGCATAATTTCAGTCCAAAACATAATACCCCTTCCCAGCCATACACCGCCGCATATAATCCCTATTCGCATCAATCGCCTGTTCCTGCCCGTAGCTCGCACCACCAATCGCCCCGGCCCCGGCGCCCAAAGCAACGAACTTGCCCGAATCGTTTATCCCGCCAGCAGCTCCGGCAGCAAGACCGATTGCCCCGCCCAAGAGACCCCATGCAATCGCAGACACGATTGATATCTGCCTTTGGGGAATCGCCCGTGACGCTTCGGCCTGACACGCTGCAATGTCTTGATTGTACCTGGCAGGATGGACGCCGCGCATGTCACACAAGGGGCGATAGGTAGTGGCGCAGCCGGACAAAACTATGATGGATATTAAAATTGAAATGGTTTTCATATCTCATCCCTTCATTTGGCAATAGCCTTTGTTTGCATTTCCATCCCGACCGTCATCAGGCTTAACACCGTAATCGTAGCCCATCCGGTTTCTTCCCACACGAAATAAAGTAAAACGCATGACAGCATCAACCGTATCGCCGTTGTTATTTTCATTTCACCACCTCTTGAGCCCATTCACAAGTCTGCCGTGCGGACTCATACATCTCATGCGCTTTTTCCGTCAACCCTGATTCTTTCATGAGATTCGCCGTGTCTTTCATTTCAAGTGCCAGCCGGACGAGCTTCCGTGATATTGCCTGTTTTACAGCGTCTTTCATTTATCGCTCCCTTT
>Ga0172380_10003612_pt1 | contig 20974 bp, 22 predicted proteins | sample Leawe162metaG_FD_119747 | JGI IMG/M metagenome (GOLD analysis project Ga0172380, IMG submission 119747) | Leachate microbial communities from a municipal landfill in Southern Ontario, Canada - Leachate well 162 metaG | ecosystem: Engineered > Solid waste > Landfill > Unclassified | place... | reverse complement strand
TCGGCGGCGGTAACGTACGAGGTACCGAAGGGGAGCCTGCGCACGGAGTAACCATGACTGGGGCTGTGCTTACGATGCACTGCCCTGACGGCAATGTACTAGTGTAACCAGGCCCCGTTTCGTCCGACGTGCCGACAGTACCGAAACCGGGAGGGACGCTTTTTATATCGAAGTTAGGTGCACCTGAGCATATTCTTGTAATTCCTTGTGCAGCACATTTGCTCGCTTCACCGGTATTGGTTCCCGCGAGCGCCATGTGTGGACGGTCGCTACCAAGATAGGGGAAACACACGCCAAATTGTGGATTTGCTTTCGCAAAATTCCATATCCGCTGGAAATCGCCGCTTGCCGGACTTACGTCAATGGCAAGACCAAGCTGATGGTTTGAGCTCGAAGCGCCACCAGCGGCGGCGTTCTCACCGCGATTACAGGTAATAGACGCGGGCGAGTTCGGTCCGCAGCGAAAAGCCGACGAAAGTGTCACTGGACCGTATGTTTTTGAAAATGCTTTCAGAAAATTCGCGGCGCATACGGCAAATGTGCTGTTGAGGTTGTTTATGTGCGATTGATCAGGAGGCGCTTTCGTACCCGGTAATCCACGGGCGATGCTCAACAGGTACCCTTTTGCTTCTTCGACTGACTGCCCAAGGTTCGGGTCATTCGGGTTGTAGCATGTTCCAAGCTGTACCTGGCCATTTTTGACCACAGCGTCGTCCGCGGTGGCTTTCCGACTGTCTGGCGGGCAGGATGCCACCGGCGTGATAAGAGCAGAGGTAAATAAGGGAGTGAACAAAAAGGCAGTTGCAGAAAGCAGTAGAGAATAACGGAGCATGACACGCATGCCTCAGTATAGCGGAGAAAGTCTTCAGTGTGTGTTTTAAGCTGTGGACGCTCCCTTCATAATTACGGGAGCGACTCGCATATACGACCATCTTTGTCGTTGTCGAGTTTGTGAACGTCATTAGTATCGCCCCCGCACGCTTCAAACGCCTTCTGCGCTTCTGTCTGTGTCTTAAAACTTGAACAGTTGTATACGTTGTGCGAACAATCGTACCCGCCCGACGTTGTTGCAACGCTGACGGGGGGAGCTGCGCGCGCCGCGCGTGACGACTCTATCGCACAGGCGTCATTCGCCCATAACCCGCGCTTCGCTTCGCGCGCTTCTACCTCGGCCGCTTTGAACTCAGCTTGATATCGATAGGGGAGATCGTACGTATACTCGTGACCGTATCCCTGCGCGATCATGTATTCATTAAAAAGCATACTGTCAGGAAGGTAGATGTATGCGAGAAGGCGGCCGTATTTGTCGACCGTGCCCTCCGAAGCCTTGGCGAAGGAGGGGGAGCCTTGCGACAAATCATATTCAACCCGAACTGTCTGGCCTGTCAGCAATTCTTTCGCCTTATCCGACGCTGCTTTGCCGAAGCACTGCACGGGCTTGCGCGGATCGACCGTTTCAGGAGTATCGAGGCCGATGAGCCGGACCGTCGTCGATCTTCCGTCGATATCGATCACCAGTGTGTCGCCGTCGACGACCTTCACGACCGAATAAGTGTCCGCTTTGGACGGAGCATCGGTCGCCGCGACAGAAGCAATGAGAGGGGATGGCGCGCTGTCGTGGGTAGTGATCGGTGCCGCCGTTTTGTGAAGAAAAAGAAACGCGACCACCACAGCGACCGCAATGCAAATAGACGCTCGAGACATGGGGTAAGTATGCAATAAAAAAATAACGCCCCGGCACGGTTGCCGGGGCGCACACGGATCGACTTATTTGATGTTGTAGATGGACAAGGTGCTCGGGCATGTGCCGACGAACACCTCGGTCACATAATCGTCGCGCATAAGCAGTGCTCCGGCTTCCGACAGGTCGCTTGCGACCGCGACTTCCGAAACACTGAATCCATACGTGACGCCTTCGTCCTCAAGCGCAGCTTCCAGCTGTTTTGCGATCTCATCGCGCGAAGTGATTTGCGACTTCGCCGATTCGAGTACCGTGCGGAAAAACTCCGCTAACATATCGGGTGCGAATTGTTTGCGTGCCACTGGCCCCTCCTCGGCTATGGGAGAGGATAGCTCACGCGGGACCCCTTATCCACAGGCTTTTCCTTGCAGGTGAACCATAGTTCACCTATACTGCGGATATGACAACGGACGCTTACGAACAGTACAAACGCAGCATCATCGCGTTCTACGGGCGCCACAAGCGTATGCCCGGCTATAAGGAGCTTATGGTGCTTACCGGCTTCCGCTCCAAGAACGCTGTATTCAAATTGATAGGGAAGCTCGTCGAAGACGGTGTGGTGGGTAAGGACAAGAGCGGTCACCTCATCCCCTCATTCATCCTCGGCGGCACGCCGCTCCTGGGTCTCGTCGAAGCGGGGTTCCCGTCGCCGGCGGAAGAAGAGCTGCTCGATGTGATGAGCTTCGATGAGTTCCTTACACCGAACAAAGAATCGACCTACATCCTCAAAGTCAAAGGCGATTCGATGATCGACGCTGGTATCCGCGAAGGGGACATGGTCATCGTCGAGCGCAAACAATCATATAAGGTCGGCCAGATCGTCATAGCATCAGTGGACGGCGAGTACACAATGAAATATCTCCGCAAAAAAGGCGACCAGCATTACCTCGAGCCCGCCAACGCCAAATATCAGCCCATCTACCCGCGCGAATCATTTCGTGTCGAAGCGGTTGTTACCGGCGTAGTAAGAAAGTATCAATAAATCACGCAATTCAATTATGAAACGTATCGATACATGGCTCGACATCCAACAATACCTCGCCCAAGCGGCGCGCATGCCGCTCATTCCGGAGGAGAACGCCGAGTTCGTCCGCGTGGATTTTTCCGAGATCGCTGAGTTGAGAGAGCAGCTTAAGAAGGGCGCAGTGTCGATATGCGTCGCCTAAATTATCAATGCGTAATATGTATACCTGTATGCAGATCATTTTTCGTCCGCTCAAGGTAGCGCTTCGCGACATCCTCAAGGCGCACCGCGAGCCGACTCGTTACAACGTCTGGAGCTATTAGCCTATGGCATGGAGCGTGCATAGCTCATTTCCACGCGCCATCATGCATGTCGACGGTGATTCTTTTTTCGCATCGTGCGAGGTCGCAAAAGACCCATCGCTCCGCGGCAAAGCGGTCATCACGGGCAAAGAGCGCGGTATCGTATCGTCGATGACCTACGAAGCGAAGCGGCTCGGAATCAAACGCGCCATGCCGCTCCACGAGATCGCCAAGAAGTTCCCCGATGCGATCATTTTGCCGTCGGACTACGAGACGTACAGTCTTTTTTCGCGTCGTATGTACGAGATAGTTCGTCGGTATACGCCCACAGTGGAGGAATATTCTATCGATGAATGTTTTGCAGATTTCACCGGGTTGCGTCGCATGCACCATATGTCGTATCCGAAGATCGCCGAGTCTGTGAAGCGCGACCTCGAACGCGAACTCGGCATCACGTTTTCTATGGGACTTGCCGCGACGAAAACACTCGCGAAAATCGGCTCGAAATGGAACAAACCGTCGGGGCTGGTGATCATGTCACTTTCAGAAACACGTTCGTTCCTCGAAAAAACACCGGTAGGAGCAGTGTGGGGCATTGGACCCAACACATCGGCGTATCTCAACAAATTCGGCATACGAAGCGCGTGGGATTTTACGCAGCGCGACCTCGCGTGGGTGGAAAAGTCGGTATCGAAACCGTACCGTGAGATTTGGCACGAACTGAATGGCACCGTCATGAATGAGATCGACGCGGAGGGCCGCGAAAGCTACCAGTCGATATCCAAAACGAAGACCTTCACGCCGCCGTCGTGCGATGCCCACTTCATATTTTCTGAATTGTCGAAGAATATCGAGAATGCGTGCCTCAAGGCGCGGCGCTGGGACTTGGCGACGCCTGAAATATTCTTTTTTCTCAAGACGCAGGATTTCAAATACCGCGGATTTGAAGTGAAGCTCTCGCATGCCACGTGCGTACCGCAGGACATTCTGAGGGCAATCGGTGAATATTTCCCGCGCGTGTTCCGCAAAGGACTTCTCTATCGTGCCACCGGTATCACGCTTATGAAACTACAGGACGCCGGCTCGGTGCAGCTTGATCTCTTCGGCTCGGTCATGCGCTCGCAGGGGCTCAAGCAGGTGTTTCAAAGCGTCGACGAGGTGTGCGAGCGCTACGGCAAACACACGATATTCCTCGCATCAAGCATGCGCGCGATGAATCGCGACATCGGTGAGGGTGAACGCGGCGGGCCATCGACCGTCATGCGCGCGCGTTTCTCGGGAGAGACCCTTCGCCGCAAGCTTGGTATGGCGTTCCTCGGCGAGGTCGGATAATCGGCCCATGAAGTTCACCCAGGCTTCATCGTCCATGCGATACTCTCAACTGCTTAATCGAAACCCTAGAAAAAGAAAGACTTATGGCAGATACAATAGTTACGAATACACCCGGCAATTCGAGCGGCGATAGCGCTGCAGGATGGATGATCGCGCTCATCCTTCTTGCCGTGGTCGTTGTGGGTGGAGTCATTCTGTATCGAAACGGATCACTCGGTGGTCGCGATAGCGGCGGTACGAACATCAACGTGACCCTACCTGCTACAGGCGGCACCGGCGGTACCGGTGGAACAGGAGGTACAACTCAGTAATAATTTTAATTTCGTTTTCCGACACCGCCCCGTCCGGGCGGTGTCGCTGTGCGCGGTACGACTGGAGCTCAATGTTATGATGCGTGTATGACCAGCAGTATCCGTTACGTGCTCGCTCTTATTCTGATCCTTGTTATTGCGTACCTCATCTACATGTATGCGCCGAAAGCGCCGGTATTCACGAACACGGCGACGTCGAGCGCGGCGGGCGCATCTGCCGGTACGCAGCTCAAGGTCAGCGACGTGTATGCGAGTACTGCCACATACAAGGTCGAAGCGCACTATCCGCAGTTCGGTATCCCAAGTGTCGATACGAAGATAAAAAGTACCGTCGAGAAAGCGGTCGCCGAATTCGAAAGCTATCCGGCGAATCCCGCGGATTCAGCAGTGCCGCAGAACGAGTTCAATGGATCATTCAATTCCGTATACGTGGGCGCCGATGTCGTAAGCGTCGCTCTTCTTTTATCCGAATATACGGGTGGTGCACACCCGAATACGAATATCGTGAGTGTGAACGTCGATCCCCGCACGGGCAGGGAGTTGACGCTTAATGACGCACTAGCGATGACAGGGAAGACGCTTTCGCAGGTCGCCACGGAATCGCTCGCGCAAGTGGAGACGAAGATCGGTGCCGACATGACTTTTCCGGAGGGCGCGGATCCGAAGCCCGAGAACTACAGCACTTTCATAATAAGCAAAGAGAAAGTGACGTTCATTTTCAACTCGTACCAGGTCGCACCATACGCCGCCGGGGCGCAACAGACTGAGTTCTCGCGGGTGAAATAGCGCCGGTTTTTTTTGGTTGCTACCGTTTCAAGAAGCGGGAGCCCGCAAAGAATTCGTACATGGGGCCCATCGCCATGCCCAGAGAGAATTCGAACGCGATCTCTTCAATGGGAATGCCGAGAACGAGTGTGCCGCTTGCGTTTGCGGATAGCCACCAGGATTCAACAATGCCGGGGTATATGACGTGGAACATAGCGAGGTATCCGAGTGTTGCAAGTGTTCCGAACAAGAGACTGCTCCACACGGCATCCCACAAGAGGTCGGGCCGATAGAACACCATCACTACGGCAAGCGCGATGAGTGCGATCGAGCTTGCGTACATTGAATTGATATCCGCGTATACAAGCAATAGGAACATGAGACCCCCGAAGGCCGTCAACGGCAGCAAAAAGGATCTCCAATGATGTGCGCGATTCTTACGCTGTGTGTAATGCTTCCCAAACACACCTTCGTACACCACGCACGCGACCGCGCCGGGGAAGAAGCCGAAAAAGAAGTCACCAAGGATGATCCTCGCACGTACCATACCCTCGGGCTGCCAGTAGTCGCGCAGATACCATGGTTCCGTGAGTACCGAGAGAAGTCCGAGCATAAGACCCGCGATCAGCATTTCGCGCCGCAGATCTTTTCGAAGATAGAATATCAGCGCCCATGCGGGGAGTGCGATGATAAGGTCGCCGATGAAATACGCGTACTGATAGTCGGTGAACATCGACTCATTGTATATGCAACGGCTGTGCGGCTGGATGGGAGTTGTTGATGACGGAGACCGCCACACCCCGCTCGACACAAAACGGCAGAATCGATGTAGCCGTATCGGGTACAATATCAACATGAACCGTGAAAGATTTGTTGTGCGGGCGCCAGCGGAGAAGAGTGCCGCGGCGAACGGGACCGAGGGTGCTGAAAATATCTCGGGCGCGGTGCATTTCGAATCGCTCACCGACCTCAAAAGGAATCTGATCCCCTGGATGCAAAGCCAAAGGCTCGGCAAAGTGAGCATTTATGCGTATCAAGGACAGACTGATCGCGAGGTCGGACACTTCATAGCGACGGTGGTGCCAGGACATTCGGAACTCGTCGATCGGCACGGGAATCAAGTGTCGCTCTTTGGCGTTCCTCGCTCTTCCGTAAATCGACCTCGCGCACGAGGACGACTCATGCGGATAGAGCAATGGCTCAAGGAAAAAGGCGTGTATGCACAGAGTGCGACGTTCGACGTCTTCACCTTCGAGGAGGGAGATGAAGAACAGACCGAACAGGAAGTCGAAGCGGAGGCGCTCGTGGCAGCAGGCGAGCCGCTGCAGGTTGCGGAGCCCACAGTGCAGGCGCCCGTTGCAGAAGTGATTGAACCCGTACATGCGGTCAAAATAAAAGGTCCTCGAAAACCGAAGCGAAAGAAGCCGATAAAGGCAGAAAGGAAGGCGCGTCTCGCTGAAAATGCTAGAGAGAAATATGCGAATATGCTGCAGGTCACGCTCGACCGCGCACATCAAATAGTCGCCTCCGACACGAGCACTATTGCAGGCGCACATGAAACATTGAGCAAGCTCGCCAAACTTGTGTTGGGTGCCGACGCTTCGCTCATCGGACGGTTCCGACACGATCTCAAACACGATCCGAAACTGATCGAGGTCAGAGTATTGCTCAGCGAGTACGAGAATGAGCGACTCCGCAATCCGGATGAACCGCTTTTGAGGGAGGACAAATTTGTGCGAAGACTTGCGAGGGAGATGTTCAGTGAGTCAACGCACACCGATCCATTCCGTTCGCATAGTGCGATGCATTGGCCGAGCTATGAGACTTCCAGGACGTTGGAAGAGTATATGTCCCTTTTCGCCCTGGATCTACGCAGTCCTGAGGGTCTACTGAAATACCTCCATGCCTGTCCGGAGCAGCGGTGGCTCGACATCGGCTCCGGGGAAACATACCGGGAGCCAATGTCGCTCATGAACGCGATGCGCGATATAAATCCAAAAGTGAAAGTCGTCGGTCTTGACCCCATGTATGATGAACAACTGGTATCACATGGCGATCGCGCGCGCGGGCGTCATCGATTGGATCCGAAATGGGCAGCAAAAAATGAGTTGGTTGCTGGGACCGCGCAAAACATGTCATTGCCGGATGCGTCATTCGATCACGTTGTATCAATGTTCGCGTTCGATAAATTCAACGAAGCGACCGGCGGAACACAGCAAGCTCTACGGCAGGTCGCGCGAATCCTAAAGCCCGGAGGCATCGTGCGCATTCATGGCCTGGACCTTTCAGCTTTGGAAAGAGGCTCTGCGTTATTTGAATATTTCACGCCGATAGCGCCGGCCGTTATCGCTTCTAAAACGATGACCGATGTCGGGAAATCGTTCGCCACAATAGTCTTTAAAAGAGTCGCAGTTTCGGCAGAAGAGGAAAAGAAATTACGGGAAGATATAAATGAGTGGCTCGAAAAATACGCCATGAACATTCCAATGGGGAAATGAACATCGGTCTAAAAACAAAAACACTATGATTGAGCGACCACGAACACACACGCTTGAAGTTGCTGAAGACACCGCAAATACCTATCTGGGAAATCTGGGCCTGGAGTGGAGCCAGCTTACCGGTAAGAAAGTCTTGGATATCGGTGCGCTCGACGCTGCCTTCGAGAATGCCGCTCGTCGTCGCGGCGTCGATGTTATATCCGTAGATAAAGATGTCATTGAGGGAGAGCACGCCCCGCCGAAAGATAGCAATTATGTGATTGCTAATGCCACAAAATTACCGTTCGGTGATGAGGCATTTGACTATGCGATAGCGCATACGTCGACCATGAATTACATCGAAAAGGAGTACGACATTGATACTGAATATGGTGCATATGTCGAAGACGCGCTCCGAGAGGCGTCTCGGGTGCTCAAAGCAGGCGGGCAGTTCCGCTTTACTTCCACATTACTCGATGCAAAAGATCTTCGAGAAGGAGATGAGGCGGTACCGGAAAAAAAGAGCGAAGCGCATGATGAGTGGCTCACCGAGCGGGAGCATCGATACCTTGAACCCATAGCGAAGCGGGCAGGTTTCAAAGAGCTGCAAGTGGTGCGATATGTGGGCGAGCAACGCGTGCGTGCAATGGAGGATTATTGCATGACGCACTATTTCGTGGCGGTGAAGTAGCACGAATTGGTAGAAGCGGGGAGAAGCGGTCAGGAATAATCCTTCGGCCGTCGCCGAAGGATTTTCACGACCCTGGCTCGCAATTTCTGCCGCTGCAGAAATATCGCTCTGCCTTTCGATTCTCCCGCGCACAGTGCTCAAGCACTGTGCTCACCTCCACAAAACAAAAAGCGCCTTGCGGCGCTCATTGTTTGTTTGTGGAGGTGGGGAGAATCGAACTCCCGTCCAAAGAAAAGTGTGTGAGTGTGTCTACGATGCGTAGGACATCTTGTGCGGCGTAAAGCCACTTCAGATGCGTATGTATGAGATGAACAAAATCATACGCAGCCTAGTCTCGTTGTCTTAGATGCGGAGGAGACACTCGCGCATCAGAGCTTGAATAGTTTAACGCCCGTTCAGCTCATATCAAGCATGAAGCTGGCGGACGGCGCTTAGGCTACGAGAGCGTAAGCGGGCTGCAGATCTGCCATCTGTATAGGTGACAAAACTGCACGTGCTACTTTGTTCGCACTTGAAGATTTGAACGTTTTTAGGAATTCGTTCGATTCCGCAACGCGCAAACACACACCGGTTTCCCTGTCGAAGCCAGTCACCCCCCACCTCCAATCCTTTGCAGGATTAGAGGTGGGGACCGGCTGGAATATCAAGGACGGTCCTTGATATCGGGTACTATTTAGTTTTCAAAGTGCGTTGAATCCTCCGCTTCTCGTCGCGTGCACGTATAGATTGACGTTTGTCTTCTTTTTTCTTTCCACGCGCAATCGCGATGAGGAGCTTGAGGTTTCGCCCCTTATTATACACCCTAAGTGGCACAATTGTCAACCCCTTTTCTCCTTCCGCCGAGGAAACATGGGCGATTTCCTTGATATTGAGGAGCAGCCGGCGCGTGCGTTCGGGATCATATGATTTCGGCGCGTTGGCGGGTTGCCAAGCGGGGATGGTGGCACCCACGAGATATGCTTCGCCGGCGCGCGCGACCACGCGCGCGCCCTTCAAGGAGCCATGTCCGGCGCGGAGCGACTTCACTTCGAATCCGTGCAATTCCAAACCGGCCTCGATCTCTTCGAGGATCGTATAGTCGAATCCGACGCGCTTATTTTCTACAAGGCTCATACAGTAAGCAGGGTACGCAGTTCGCCTTCGAGTGCAAGCGCGTCCTGGACCCCGATCTCAAACGTGCGGGCGAGTTTTTCTTTTGAGCGAGTGAGTGCGCCGGTGGGAAGCAGCGGCTCAACGCAGAGCACGGTCGTGTCTTCGGCGACCACGCACGATGCATGCTCCGACAGATCGTGGCGTATCGCATTGCTCAGACCTTTGGAGACCAAATGCGCGTACACCTTCATGACCGCATCGCTCGAGCGAGTGCGCGGCGACCTATTATTGACGAGCACGATCCTATTGGCTCCCGCGCGCATTGCTTCCGAGACGTGATCGACCATTGTCGGCCCGAGTCCGCCGTCTACATATCGTTCGCCGGAGAAGGTTACCCGCTTGCCATAAAAGACCGGTATAGCCGCGGAAGCACGGACTATCTCGAACGGATCCATCCCATCTTCTCTCTGCACGTATCGTGTCTCGCCCGTCGTGGCATTGGTGATCGGTATCAAATATGAGATGGGCGAGCGCTCGAGAGCGGCGACGTCCATGGGGGCTTGCTGTTTGAGAACTGAGTCGACCAGGTAATCGATGTTCATTATTTTGTAGAAACGCAGGTATGAAATAAAACGCGTGGTCGAAAGGAGCTCTGTCCAAATGCTCCTCAAATATTCGTATTCTTTTCTTTGTCGGCTCGCGTAATACAGCGCGTTGCCCGCGTTGCCGGAACTGCCGATGATGATGTCAGGATTCGTGATACCAAGCTGTAGGCCAAGCGCGTTCAGAAAACCGCCACCGTGTGCGCTCCGCATTCCACCGCCGATGAGGATGATCGCGGTCTTTGATCTCGGCGTCATTGAAACTAACTATAACAGTCATACTCCGAGCGACTTAGCCGGCAATTGAGGATTCCTTGCCTTTCGGTCAATTCTGAATAGTATCGAATATAGGCTTTGACAGACATTCATTCGAGAGGATAGCGACATGGACACCACCCTAGAACTGCAGTCCCGCTTCGCGGAATTCAAGAGTCGCGGGTTTCAGATCGACATGACGCGGGGTGTTCCGAGCAAGGAACAGCTCGCGCTCTCCGCTCCGATGCTCCGCATCGTCGAAACGATGAGCGGTGCCATCGATTGCCTCAATTACGGCTCGCTCGAAGGTTTGCCGGTAGCGCGGCAATTCTTCGCCGACTATCTGGGTACGGTAGCCGCGGAAACGATCATTGGCGGCAACTCGAGTCTTGCGCTCATGCACGATGTCGTGGCGCACGCGCACACACTCGGCATGCCGGGTGATGATGTGGGGCTGTGGAAAGGGCAATGCGCATTTCTGTGCCCGTCGCCTGGTTATGATCGGCACCACACCGTTTGCGAGTCGCTCGGCATCATGATGATACCGATCAGGATGACAAGCGAAGGACCACATATGGAAGACGTGCTCCGACACGTGAAGAATCCGCTCGTTGTCGGTATCTGGTGTACGCCGTATTACCACAATCCGACGGGGGAGACGTATTCGGACGCCGTTGTATCACAACTTGCGTCGATGAAGACCGCGAATGGCGGGTTCCGGATCTTCTGGGACATGGCGTATGCGGTGCACCATCTCACTGAGCAGCCTGCGCAGCTGCTGGATATCCGTGCAGAGTGCCAGAAGTACGGGAACGAAGACCGTGTGTTTCAGTTCGCGTCGACGTCGAAGATCACGTGGGCGGGCTCGGGTATTTGCGCGATGTCCACCAGTCCGCGGAACCTCGCATGGTTCCACCAGTGGTTGTTCGCCCAAACCATCGGGAACGATAAGCTCAATCAGCTGCGGCATGTCCTTTTCTTGAAGGACATGGATGGTGTCCGCGCGCACATGGCGCGGCACCGTGCGATCCTTCGGCCGAAATTTGATGCGGTCGAGCGGGTCCTCTTTGCGGAGTTCGGTCGCGGTGGTGCAGCGACGTGGACCACGCCACGCGGCGGATACTTCGTCACGCTCCGCCTCGAGGATAGCTGTGCGAAACGGACGGTCGAGCTGTGCGCACAGCTCGGGATCAAGGCGACGCGGGCAGGAGCAACCCACCCGTATTCCCGCGATTTCGAAGACCGGACGATCCGGCTTGCGCCGACGTGTCTCTCTGTCGAGAACGTCGAAGCATCCACCACGGCCGTCGCCCTCAGTGCAAAGTGTGCGGCCATGGAGCTGCGCGAGAAGCGAATGCTGTTCTGAATGTCGCGGCGACAAGTGCCCCCGTAGAGCGCGGGGGCACTCATTTTTTAAAGCGCTTCGCCACAGCGCTATCGACCGGATCATATTCGGCGGTCACGATTCTTTCATTAAGACGTCTGTACTGTATAATCCTGCGATATGGCAAATCCTCAAAACGATAGTTCGCGCAAGAATCCCGTACCGCCCGGTCCGCAAGGCCCGAGCCTCTGGACCCAACTTGCTGCGGCGTTCGCAGTGTTCCTTATTATATCGATCGGCTATTCGATGGTCCGCCAGTACATCTCGACGGAGAGCGAGGTCGTCCCCATTTCACAGATCGCAAGCGACATCACCGCAGGGAATATCACGAGCATTATTGTGGAGGGCGACAAGATCACGGCGACGTACGCGGACAAAACGACAAGATCTTCGCGCAAAGAAAGCGAAAGCTCACTTACGCAGACGTTCTCAGATTTTCAGATCCCGCCGGAGCGGCTCGCGGTCGTCAATATCAAAGTACAGGACGAGGGCGGTCTTCGCTTCTGGTTCCTCACGCTCGCGCCGATCTTGGTACCGGCGCTCCTGCTCTTCGGCGTGATCTGGTTCCTCTCGCGCCAGCTCAAAGGCGGCGGTATGCAGGCGTTCACCTTCGGCAAATCCATGGCGCGTCTCATACGACCGGAAGATGTCGGGCAGAAGGTGACGTTCGCCGATGTCGCCGGCGCCAAAGAGGCGAAGCAAGAGCTGCTCGAGATCGTCGACTTCCTCAAAAATCCGAAGAAATTCATCCAGATCGGCGCACGCATTCCCAAGGGGGTGCTTCTTATGGGCGCCCCCGGTACCGGTAAAACCTTGCTTGCTCGCGCGGTCGCAGGCGAAGCAGGCGTGCCCTTCTTTTCCATCTCGGGCTCCGAATTCGTTGAAATGTTCGTCGGCGTAGGCGCCTCTCGCGTGCGCGATCTTTTCGCGACCGCAAAGAAGTCCGCTCCCGCCATCGTATTCATGGACGAGATCGACGCCGTGGGACGCATTCGCGGCACGGGCGTCGGCGGCGGCAACGACGAACGCGAACAGACGCTCAACCAGATCCTCGTCGAAATGGACGGCTTCGAACCGAACGAAAAGGTCATCGTCATGGCGGCGACCAACAGGCCCGATGTGCTCGACCCCGCACTTCTTCGCCCGGGACGATTCGACCGCCGCGTCATGATCGATCTGCCCGACAGAAAAGACCGCGAAGATATATTGAAGACGCATTCGCGCACCAAGCCGATGGGTCCCGATGTGGTGCTCTCCGTCATCGCAGAACGCACGCCGGGATTCTCAGGTGCCGACCTCTCGAACCTGATGAACGAAGCAGCGATCCTTGCGGCACGCGAAGATCGCAAGGAAGTGGCACAGTACGACCTCATTCGTTCAATAGAGAAGGTCATGCTCGGGCCCGAACGCCGCTCGCATGTGCTCAATAGGAAGGAAAAGGAGATCACCGCATACCACGAGGCCGGGCACGCAATTGTTGCATCGGTGCTCCCGTATGCCGACCCCGTCCACAAGATATCCATCATCTCACGCGGCCGCGCGGCAGGGTACACCCTCAAGCTTCCGTTCGAAGATCGTAAGATGCAGTCGCGCAAGGAATTCCTCGACGATATCGCTGTATCGCTCGGCGGGTATATCGCGGAGAAAATGGTCTTCGGCGATATCACGACCGGCGCGTCCAACGATCTGCAGGTCTTGACCGCGCTTGCACGCAACATGGTCGCGCGCTACGGCATGTCCGACAAAATGGGACCGATCGCTTTTGCTGCGTCGGCACAGCGTGCGATGTTCGGCGAAGGAGTCGAAGGAGAGCAATCGCAGGAGGTCGCGGCGGCTATCGACGCCGAGGTGAAGAAAATAATTCTTGGCGCGCATAAGAAAGCGGAAGACGTGATCAAGCGCCACCGCGGAGCGCTCAACGCCATAGCCGAACGCCTCGTCGAAGTCGAGACCATCGAACGCGAAGAATTCGAGAAGATACTCATCGCCAACGGCATCACTCCGAAAAAGAAAGAGGACATCGAGCACGCCCCGTTAGCATAGCCACATATGGTAAGCGCGGGCTATCGGCCCGCGCTTATTCGTTACCATGAGAACAGAGCAAGGATATTGATATAGCCGGACAGCTGCAGAGCAGTCCCGGTACCGAGGAACAGCATGATGAGACCGGCTGTCATCGCTGCTGGCGCACTCGGATCGCCGTTCTTGTCGTGCAGATACCGGTTCGCCAGTCTTCGAATAGTCGACCTGCCTTGAACGTTCGCCAATCCCGCCATAGGACGTCCTCTCGTAAGGGTTCTCTGCCGCGACTTTATCCCGCGTGTTCCCGATGGTCAAATTAGGAGTTCATGATACCGTTCCAAATATGAAAACCGTGGTCGTAGAAGGACTGATCGCCGGACACGATAAAAAACCGTATCGGGGCCGCATCGTGATCGACGCACAGACCGGTCTTATCGCAAATGTGGAGAAGCCGTCAAAAGTAGCCAAAGCGGAGCACGTGTTCGGTAATGACTGCCTCATCTTTCCCGGATTCGGCGATGTGCACATCCATGCGCGTGAGGACGACACCGGCAAACAGACGTACAAAGAAGAGTATGCGACCGCGGCGGATGCGGCACTCCACGGGGGAGTCGTGCACGTAGCCGCGATGCCCAATACGCCGAACTGTGTGGTGGGAAAAGAACAATTCAATTGGCATCGCGATCGCATTGCGCAGCTCAATTCACCGATCGCTATTCTCAATTACCTCGGCATCGACACCAAAACGAAACCGCTCGGCAAGCCAGGCGACTATTTCTACAAGTTGTATTTCGGTAAATCGGTCGGCGATCTCACGGTGACGTACGGCAGCGAGCTCGATGTGATACTCGCCAAATACAAAGGACAGCACATTTCTTTTCACGTCGAATACGAACCGATCGTCCAGGCGTCCGCGGCAGGAAAGACGCACGCTGATCGTCGCCCCGTCGCCGCGGTCAACGAAGGTCTCCGTATTCTTTTGCCGCTTATTGAGAAATACAAGATACATGCAAAACTCTGCCACTGGTCGACCGGGGGAGAGAGCTTCGATATGATCGCGGAGTATCGCAAGCGCGGATGTGACATCGTGCTCGAGGTCTCGCCGCTTCACCTGCTTTTCGACACATCGATGACCGACGCCGATCCCGAATTGTGGACGAAGATACAGATGAACCCCGCGGTGCAGGCGCCGGACCATCGCGCCGCTCTCATCAAAGGTCTTAAAGACGGATTCATCCAATTCATCGCGACCGACCATGCGCCGCATACGGAGGAAGAGAAGTTCTCCGCGTTCGCGAAGTTCAAGGACCGCTATCAGGGCATGAGCAATAAAGAGATGGCGATGGAAGTGAAAAAGACGGACGAGCATCTGTTCCTTGCGACGTGCGTCGAGAACGGCCACAGCGGCGCGCCGTGGCTCGATACGTACGCGCTCGTCTGCGCGTGGCTTATGAGCGAGCATGGATTCACCGCCCAAGACATCGCGAAAGCGGCCGCCTATATACCGGGAAAGTTCGTGAACCCCTACCTCAAAAAGCAGTTCCCGAAAAGGAATTTCGGCAAAGGATTCGGCGAGATCAAAAAAGGGTTCATGGGTTCCTTCACGGTGCTGAATCTCAAGAAGAAAACAACGGTGCGTCGCGGCGACCTCAAGACGAAAGTGAAATGGTCTCCACTCGAAGGCCGCACGTTTGAAGGTGCGCTCGAAGCGGTATTCATAGGCGGTGTACGGCAGTGATTGACTAACACGTACCGAGGGCGCATGTTTCTCGCAGAGATATCGCACGCCTGAGCGGATCAGGCTCGACCGTATGTAGGAGGAAGAAATGGGCGTTCCCCAAGAACTTTCCTACATGCCGCGATATGCGCTTGTGGGATTAGCGACATTCTTTGTGGATGTCGGGATGTTCACTGCTCTCGTGGCGCTGTTCCCGGCGTGGTACGCCGAGGCATATGTAGGAACTTCTGCAGCAGCCGCCTATGCGGTGAATTTCATTGGCCATACGAAGTTCACGTTCCGTATCCAAACCGGAATGTGGAGACACCTCAGGCTTCATTTTGCAATGAAAACGAGTGTGTACGTGGCGCGCGTCGCGCTCATGAGCTTGCTCGTAACGCGCATGGGAATGAGTGCCTGGGTCGGGTATGTCGTCGGCCTCTCGCTCGTCGTCGTGACGTATCTCGGCTCGCAATGGATATTTGCCGGGAACTCACCCAAGCGAATGATCCTTGTGGTCAGGGACTTAATCCGGGTGTACTGGCATTATGTCCGTCGTGCTATGCGGTTCGTGATAGCAGGAGCCGTGACTTTGCTGGTGTACTACGGGTCGCTCTATACGCTCACGGACGGCTTCGGCTACTGGTATATCGCGTCGGCGACGATCGCGATGGTGCCTCAGCATGGGGTGAACTTCTGGCTCATGAAACGCTGGGCGTTCGAGGATAGGCATACGCCGCTGCTCTTGCATGTGTGGCCGTATGTGAAAGTATCGTCACTCAGCTTTGTTCTCAACATCGCGCTCCTGCATATCTTCGTCGAGTACGTGGGCCTGTGGTACATGTACGCGCAGGTCATCGTGACGGGGATCATCGGGGTCATTGTTTTCCTGCGATACGACAAAATGTTCAAAAAGTAGCCTCCGCCCGGCGCGTTCGTCGGCCGGAGGTTTCGTCTTTCCATACCTGCGCTATACTTCATCTCCATGAAAAACAACAATGACAAAAAAGCGATCGCGCTCCATAAGAAACTCGGCGGGAAGATCCGCATCATGCCGGCGGCGAGGGTAGCGAATCGCGCCGACCTCGCGCTGGTCTATACACCCGGTGTCGCGGCGGTATCCATGCTTGTCGCCAAAGATAATTCGCTTGCGCGCGACTATACGATAAAAGGCCGTATGGTGGCGGTCATTTCCGACGGCTCCGCCGTGCTTGGTCTCGGCAATATAAAGGCGCTCGGCGCACTTCCGGTCATGGAGGGGAAGTGCGCGCTTTTCAAGACGTTCGCCGATGTCGATGCCGTCCCCCTCGTGCTCGATACCCAGAATGCCGATGAGATAGTGGAAACAGTGATGCGCATCGCGCCCGCGTTCGGCGGCATCAACCTTGAGGACATCGCTTCACCGAAATGTTTTGATATCGAAAGACGCCTTGTGGACGCGCTCGATATACCGGTCATGCACGACGACCAGCACGGCACCGCCATCGTGGTGCTTGCAGGACTCTTGAACGCGCTCAAGGTAGTTAAAAAGAAGATGGACAAGGTAACGATCGTTATTTCCGGTGCGGGCGCCGCCGGTACCGCGATCGCAAAACTTCTCCATGTCGCGGGGGCAACGAACATCATCATGCTCGACAGCAAGGGTATCATCGACGCCTCACGCCCGGAATCGCACAAGAAAGAACTTGCCGGCTTCGCGAATCCGAAGAATATTAAAGGCGGTTTGCATGAAGCATTGGCGGGGGCCGATGTGCTCATCGGTGTCTCCGGGCCGGGTCTTGCGACAGCGGCGGATATCCGTCTCATGGCGCCCAAGTCGATCGTGCTTGCGATGGCCAATCCGAATCCTGAGATCATGCCCGACGAGGCGAAGCGTGGGGGAGCGGTGGTGATAGGCACGGGACGTTCGGATTTCCCCAACCAGATAAACAATTCGCTCGCATTCCCCGGCATTTTCCGCGGCGCGCTCGACCACAAGGTCACCAAGATCACCGACAAGCATAAACTTGCCGCCGCGAAAGCCATCGCAGCGCTCGTACCGAAGCCGACGGCGAACAAAATAGTGCCCGACATGTTCGACAAGCGGGTCGCCAAGGCGGTCGCAAAAGTGATCCGATAGAACCCCGGGAAGGGTATACTGGCGGTATGGACCCGATGCAACTTGCCCAGCTGAAGCGACAGGCCGAGTGGTACGCGCAGGAGGTGCGGCACAGCGATCGTGATCTGCAGGCCGCTGAGCTCGCATTTGAGGGCGCGAAAAAGAAAGTTGAAGAGTTACGGAAAAAGCATCTCGAGAACAAACGGAAGCTCGATGTCTTCACGCAGGACATTCTGCGCGCGCAAGAAGAAACCCGCAGGAATATTTCGAACCAGCGACATTAAGATTCTTCTAAAAACATCCACTATTCTACGCTATAGCGTAAAATAGTGGATGTTTCCATTCTATAAGAATCCGCAAAGGAGTAAGGGGTAGTGGTCAATGTGAATTCTTCAAGAGACTGACAGGGCGGGCAAAGCGCCTTATAATCGGGTTTCACCGCCCTTAGCTCAGTTGGTTAGAGCATCGAGCTTATACCTCGAGGGTCCTTGGTTCGAATCCAAGAGGGCGGACATGAATCGAAAATAGCACCGACGTGCTGTTTTCGATTACATGGCCGAGCCGGAGCCATGTTTTATCAGTAGACAAAACGGGCGAGGCAGGGTCGTGGAATTTTGCGAGTGACGACGAGCAAAATATCCCTGACGACATGACTGAAAATCTGCCGGTGGCAGATTTTGTGCTTTGTCCGGGTCGGAGCGCGTCGTCTGCTTTCAGCAGACCCCAAGCGAGGCGTGCCCAGGCAAATTTTCAGCAGAAAATTATGCGTGGGGACAGATTTGCATGCTACCATTTCGCGATGAGTCACACAGGTGATAAACAGTGCTTTACGGCGGAAGTATTCATCGTTCATAAAGACAAGGTGCTGTTACGGATGCACGACAAATATAAAATATGGCTCTCGGTGGGCGGTCATATTGAGCCGAATGAGGATCCGAACCAGGCCGCACTTCGCGAAGTAAAAGAGGAAGTGGGGCTCGACGTGGTCTTATGGGACGAAGGTCAAAAATTCACGGTCAACGAGGGTACGTTCCGCAATCTCGTGCCGCCTGTCGGACTCAATTGCCATATGTCCGACACGAATGAACACGTTACGCTCGTGTACTTCGCCACTGCATCCGCAGACAAGGTCGTCCCGGAAAAGACTTCGGACGAATGGCGCTGGGTATCAAAAGAAGAGCTCGGTTCAATGGATCTTCGGGAAAATGTTCGAGAGTACGCCCTCGGAGCCTTGAAGGCGCTGGGAACGTCTTCATCCTGAATTGTGCATAGGCGGTTGCTGAGTCCTCGGCGCATGCGACAATGGACGCATGAAGAAACTCATCGGTATCGCGGCTCTGACCGCGCTTATTAGTATCCCTACGTTCGCAAGTGCGGCAACGGCGGCGGAACTCCAGGCACAGGCGCAAGCGCTTCTGCTTCAGGTCGCGGCATTGCAGGCGCAGTTTGGTACACAGCAGAGTGTGACGCTGCCTGCGACCGTCACATCGAATGCGAATTGCCCCCTTATCGGCCGCGTACTCAAACGCGGGTCGAACGGTGACGACGTCACCCGGCTGCAGCGTTTCCTTGCCCTTGATGCGAGTATTTATCCCGAGGGACAGGTGACTGGTTACTACGGCGCCCTTACGGAAGCGGCGGTACAGCGCTGGCAGACTCGATACAACATTGTTTCGAGCGGTTCAGCGGACACGACCGGGTATGGAGTAACGGGTCCGCGCACGGCAGCGGCCATTTCGCTGCAATGTTCTACGTCCGCGAATGTCGGAGCATATAACGGCCCTGTCGGCGGATTCATCCAGGTCTCGCCGGTCATCGGCAGTACGCCGCTCAAGGTGAATGTACAGGCGACGGTGAATACCACGAACTCTTGCACCGGTGCGGCGTATACCCTTGATTGGGGAGACGGCTCAGTACAACAAGTGCTCACTGTCCCGGCGGGCGTGTGCACGACGATGAATCAGTCGTACGCGCATACATACATCTACGGCGGCACATACATCGTGAAGCTCGCGTCAGGCACACACCAGACGACCGCGACGGTCGTCGCGTCGGGTCCTGTTGCCCCGTCGCCGGTACAGGTGATCACGCAAACCGCCGTACTTTCCGCGACGCCGCTCTCAGGCCCCGCACCGCTCAGCGTTAATTTCCGCGTCGCGAATCCGAACGCGGGCGGCAGTTATCGACTGGATTTCGGCGATCGGAATTTCGGTCCCGTCTATCCTGCGCCGGTCTGTGTGTCGTGTAATCCCGTCTCGACCGGAAGTCACACATACGCTACCACCGGTACGTACGCGGCGAAATTGCTTTTCCAGCCGCCGTACATATGTAGTGCGGGGGCCATATGTTCTCAGGCAATGCCGGCCGAACAGATCGCTTCCACGGTCTCGATCACGGTGCAAGCGAATACGGTGGCGTTCACATACGGACCGCTCGCGGTGACGCCGAATGTTTCAGGCAATCCGCTGTCGGCCTCCGTATCGTTCGATCTGCCGACCTCGTGCACAGGGTATGACCTCTCGTGGGGTGACGGCAGCGCCAATGTGACACAGGCCGATAGCACTTCTTGCGCACAGAGCAGATCGATCAAAACATTCAGCCACCAATATGCCGGAAGTGGTTCTTACACGGTATCGCTCCGTCGCGGACCCACGCTCGCACAACAGGATAGCCTTTCGCTCGTCATTTCGAACTGATCTATGCGGAATCTCCTGGCAGGAATCGCGGCGGGTCTTGCCCTTGTGCCTCTGGCTGCAAGCGCCATCACCGCCGACGACCTGACTGCACAGGTCGCGTCACTCCTCGCGCAGTTGAACCAATTGCAGCAGCAACTTTCCTCTCTTACATCGGGCGTTGCGCCTCGAGCATCCGTTTCACCGCTACCGAGTACAGCAGCGTGTCCGGCGGTCATTCGAAACCTTTCGCGCGGCATGCGCGGCGACGACGTGATGTCGCTCCAGAAGTTCCTTGTGGCGCAGGGGTCGTTGGACGCCGATGCCGCCACGGGTTTTTTCGGTGCGCTGACCGAAGCATCTATCAAGAAATGGCAGGGTGATCACGATATTGTGTCGGGCGGCACCGCGTCCACGACCGGATGGGGGACCGTGGGCGCAAGAACTCGTGCGGCGATGTTGAGCGCGTGCGGCGGTGAAGCGGCGCCGGGCAACGATACGCTCTCGGTATCGGTGCGTGGACTCGATGCCTCCGCCGATGCGACGGTG
>Ga0172380_10003611_pt1 | contig 20976 bp, 13 predicted proteins | sample Leawe162metaG_FD_119747 | JGI IMG/M metagenome (GOLD analysis project Ga0172380, IMG submission 119747) | Leachate microbial communities from a municipal landfill in Southern Ontario, Canada - Leachate well 162 metaG | ecosystem: Engineered > Solid waste > Landfill > Unclassified | place... | reverse complement strand
GGGTCTGTTTGATAAATGTTTCTATGCTGCTGTATGAAATAACTCCGAGCGGGTCAGCTACTGAATGGGCCCTTTCTTCGTTTATGTCAACTATCCCTACAAGCTGGGCTCCAAGAATTTCTGTATATACTCTGGCATGATGCATGCCCAAATGTCCAACGCCGATAACTCCGACCTTTATGTTGTCCATCCCATGTTCACCTCACGTAGAGAGTAATTGATTCCTGCAACTTTAATAATTCTCACCTATCACGCCTGTTTTGTGGTATTCCCACCAAGAAGAAATATTCTTGTTCTTTCATCACCGGCACGATAGGAATAATAAAAGTCGTTGTTACAGCATGTACAGCCTTCGGCCCCATAGATATTATCATAAGGCAGGCCGCATTGCATCAACTGCCTTTTTATTTCGCCCTTAATGTCAAAATAGACTACCCCGTTTTTTTTACAGTAATTATCCGGAGAAAAGGCTGTCAATGCATTTTGTGTGGACGGATCTTCCATTTTTCTTGAGTAACAGTCTTTGCATATGCATGGTCCTATCCAGGCCCGGATACTTTCACTCTTCCATCCGGGCTTGTTTTCGGAAAGCCCGGCCAGTGATCTGCCGACGATGTTCTTTGCTGTACCGATAAATCCGGAATGAAGAAGGAGCATCCACGGTTCCGGAGAGTAGGCAGCAATGACTACAGGACAGCAGTCAGCGAACCTGAGACTTGCCATCGAATTTGATGAAGTATCTATCAGTACTCCATCGGCTTCCGGTCTGAGAGGCAGGGCAAAAGATGAAGATGAAGGAATTATGGTAGTCCCGTGTACCTGGTATGGTGCAACCAACTGAACATTATTAAAATTAGAGGACAGAGCCGCCCATATTTTTTCAGGATCCCCTTCAGTGCTGTCCATTAGTTCTCCCCTGCAGTAGATAGTAGCGAAAAATTGAGACTGCAGTTCCTCCGGCATTATCAGCCTGAGTTCCTTCTGTCGCTTTTCATCCCTGCATTCAAATCCTCTGTTAGTCATCAAAATGCTCCTTAACGAAGCCGCTAAGAAAGAGGCTCCCGCAGCAGATAGTGTCCCTTCCCGTATCCAAGCTCTTTTCAACGGCCAATATCGGGTCTTCCCACTTACCTGCACAAGTGATGTCCTTTTTCTCAGCCATCACCAAAAGGTCTTTCGCAGACAGGCTTCGGTCCATGCCGGGTACCTGTGTGCAGTAGAGGGTCGTTCCCATTTTTTTTATTATATCAAGGCTTTCTGAGATGTCCTTGTCCTTCATCATCGCGACCACCAGGTTGAAGGCTTCGCTGCCGTATATGATCCCTGTATTTTCAGCAAGCCTTATGAGTGCGTGAGGGTTATGAGCTCCGTCAACGATCAGAAGCGGACTCTCCTTTTTTATTATTTCGAATCTTCCAGGCCATTTTACTGAAATGACTCCGTTATAAAGGGCAGGGAAGGTTATATTTTCAAATCTTGACTTTAAAGAGGATTTAAGTGCACACGCGCCTGCAAGTGCGAGAGCGGCATTCTCTGTCTGGTGGGTCCCGATCAGGGGGGTGTGGTAATCGGCGCACAGACACTCTGATTCAACATAAAAATCCGTACCTTTGAAAGAGACCTGTACGGTCCCGTAGCTGCACAGCCTTCGGAGGACCTGTGCCGGTGTACCCTTTTTAAATGCGGTATCAAAAAAAATACTTTCTATATCTTCTTCTCCGCCGGAAAATATCGCCGGGATCCCCGGTCTCATCACTGCGAATTTTTCTTTCGCAACAGAGGCGAGTGAATTGCCAAGATATTCCGAATGGTCTATGCCGATCGGGGTTATAAGGGTGAGTAGGACATCTGAGAGTATATTTGTAGCATCGAGCCTTCCTCCAAGCCCTGCTTCTACGACCGCTATGTCGACATCTTCTTCTGCAATTATCATGAAGGCAGTTGCTGTGATCAGTTCAAAATATGTGGGAGGGTCAGATCTCAGACGATCTGATGATGCTATCTTCTTTTCAATTATTCCAAGTGCTCTTTCCCACATTTCGGGAAGCGCCTCTTCCCCGCCAATGTTAAGCCTCTCACCGAAGGAGACGAGATGGGGGCTTGTATAGAGGGCAGCCTTATATCCTGATTCTTTCATTATGGAAGAAAGTGTGGAAGCTGTTGAGCCCTTGCCGTTTGTACCTACCACATGGACAGCCTTGAATTTTCTTTCGGGGTTTCCGAGTAGAAGTAGAAGATGTGAAAGTCTGGCAAGTCCGGGTCTTATTCCCGGGCTTGCCAGATGCAGAAGTCTCTTTTCTATTTCCTGGAATTTCTTAATGTCATGCATTATCAGTCGTTAAGGCTTGAAAGGTTTTCTCTGATCCTGTCCCTCTTTGCCTCGTTGTCAGAAAGGGAGGCCTTTTCCTTCAATATGACTTCTTCAGGCGCTCTCTCTACGAACTGCGGGTTTGCAAGTTTTGCCAAGCCCTTTTCGATGTCCTTTTCGATCTTTGAAAGATCGTTGTTAAGGCGCTGGATCTCCTTTTCCACGTCAAGAAGGTCTCCTACGGGCAGATATACCTGAACGTCGTCGAGGACGGACGCAAGGCTCTTCTGCGGTTTCTTCGCCTCCCTGTCCATGATCTCTATCCTCTCGACCTTGGTGAGGAGTGTTATCTGAGATTCGGACGATCTTATCAGTACCAATTTTTCGTCGTTGTGAACAGAGAGGACCGCCCTGGGGATCACCTGCTGAGGAGCAATGTGCGCTTCAGCCCTGAGATTCCTTACAGACCTTATGACCTCGCGTACCAGATCCATTTCGTTAATGACATCCTCATCTATCTTTTCGATCCTTGGACCGGGCCATTCTGTGCGTTCGATTATCCCGTTTCCGAAGGGGAAAGCCTGCCACAGTTCTTCTGTGACAAATGGTATGTAAGGATGCAGAAGCTTCAGAACGTCTTCGAATACAGCAAGCAGGACAGCCTGGGTCGTCTTTCTCCTGGCCTCGCCCTCTTCCCCTCTGAGCGCGGGCTTGGAAAGTTCCAGATACCAGTCGCAGAGTTCACCCCAGACGAAATCATACATGAGTCTGGCGGATTCCCCGAAGAAATAACCGTCAATGAGTCGGGTCATCTCAGTTGAGACCTGTGATATTCTGTTGAGTATCCATTTGTCGTGCAGCCGGAGCTCATTGTCGTTCCATTTCATTCCGGCCTCAGCGTCCTCAAGGTTCATCAAGGCAAAGCGGCTCGCGTTCCAGAGCTTGTTCATGAAGAGCCTGTAGGTTGCGATCCTTTCTGTAGAGAGGAATATGTCACGGCCCTGTACTGTAAGCGCTGCGATCGTGAACCTCAGTGCGTCTGCACCGTATTCCCGGACTATCGTCAGAGGGTCGATAACATTGCCCTTGGACTTGCTCATCTTCTGTCCTTTTTCATCACGGACCAGGGCGTGGATATATACGTCATGAAAGGGAACTTCTCCCTTCATGCCCTCAAGTCCGAACATTATCATCCTGGCCACCCAGAAAAAAATGATGTCGAACCCTGTTACGAGTACTGATGTCGGATAGAACTTCTTAAGCAGATCGGTCTCTTCCGGCCATCCCATTGTTGAGAAGGGCCAAAGGGCGCTGGAGAACCATGTATCAAGGACGTCCTCGTCCTGCCTGAGTTCGGTATTGCCGCACTTCGGGCATGATTTGGGTTCCTCTGTTTCAACTATGATCTCGCCGCACTTGTCGCAGTACCATGCCGGGATCCTGTGTCCCCACCAAAGCTGCCTTGAAATGCACCAGTCCCTGATGTTTTCCATCCATTGATAATAGACGTTGGTCCACTGATCAGGCACGAAACGGATATTTCCGGCTTTGACCGAGGCGACTCCGGCCTCTGCAAGGGGCTTGGCCCTTACGAACCACTGTTCTGAAAGATATGGCTCGATAACGGTGTGGCAGCGGTAGCATTCGCCAACAGAATGTTTAATATCTTCTATCCCTATGAGGGAACCGTCGTTCTTGAGGTCCTCAACTATGGCCTTTCTTGCTTCGAAGCGGTCCATGCCTGCATATCTGCCTGATTCTTCTCCGCACATGATGCCGTTGTCGTCGATCACTTGTATCTGTTCAAGTCCATGCCTCTGTCCGACCAGGAAATCGTTGGGGTCGTGGGCAGGGGTGATCTTTACACAGCCTGATCCAAACTCAGGGTCGACCATGTTGTCTTCGATCACAGGGATCACTCTGCCTACGATCGGCACGATCACATTTTTACCGACAAGATGGCGGTTCTTCTCATCCCTTGGATGTATTGCTATTGCGGTATCTCCGAGGATAGTCTCGGGTCGGGTCGTCATTACCTTAAGGCATCCGTCTCCGTCTGCGAATTTGTAAGCTACCTCATAGAATTTGCCGTCCTTGTCCTCATGCTCGACTTCGAGGTCTGAGAGTGCGGTGTGGCATCTCGGACACCAGTTGATAAGATATTTTCCCCTGTAGATGAGATCCTTTTTATAAAGATCGACAAAAATTTTTCGGACAGCTACGGACAGTCCTTCGTCCATCGTAAAACGTTCCCTGTCCCAGTCGCATGAAGCTCCGAGTTTTTTCAGCTGGTTGATTATCGTGCTTCCGTACTCCTCTTTCCATTCCCACACCCTTGATACGAACTCCTCACGCCCCAGATCGTGGCGTGATATACCTTTCGCTGCAAGAGAGCGTTCAACTACGTTCTGAGTAGCGATACCGGCGTGGTCTGTTCCAGGGAGCCAAAGCACCTCGAAACCCTGCATCCTTTTGGTCCTGCAAAGAATGTCCTGCAGCGTGTTGTCCAGTGCATGCCCTACATGCAGGGAGCCAGTTACGTTGGGAGGAGGGATAACTATTGAGTAATGCGGTTTTGAAGAAGATGGGTCAGCTTTAAAGAGCCCCTCTTCTACCCATCTCATGTACCACTTGTCTTCAATCGGTGCTGGTTCGTAACCTTTGCCTAACACGGTTTTCTCGGATTCCATCCGGTCTTCCTCCTCGTTGGATACGCCTGGTGGCTGTATCCGGATCTATTTGCCCATCCCGACGGTCCGGCCGTTCCGGATCCTCGGGTATACAGGTCAGTTTTTTGCTTTTTTTGCTGCTGCAAGGTCCATTTTAGCGATCTCTTTGATGATATTTTTGATACCTTCCCTGAGGGCTTGCATTTCTCTGTCATTTGTCCCTGAAGTTATAAAGGGAGGCAGTATCGAGTCAAGGCCTGCCCGCATGTACTGCTGGTAAAGGCCTTTTCTTTTCCCGGGAGATATTTTATCCCCTTTTGTGAAAACAACAAGTCTTGGCATGTCCATCCCATCCAGCCAGCCTGTAAGTTCGTTGTCATTGGCAAGCGGGCCGTGCCTGAAATCCATAAGGTGTATGACGTAGCTTATTGGCCTGTCAGAATTGAAATAGTCCTCTATGAGCCTCCACCATGTCCTGCGTTCATCAAGCCCCCTGGCGGCATAACCGTAACCCGGGATGTCGACCAATGTGAAATCGTCTTCCCCGGCTGAGACTTTGTAAAAGTTTATGCTTCTCGTCTTTCCTGGTTTAGAGCTTACTTTGGCTATTTTTCTTTCAAGAAGTGAATTTATAAGGGTCGACTTGCCAACGTTAGAACGGCCGACAACAACGATCTCATTCTTCTCAGGGGCAGGTATCTGATCCTTGGTAAAGGCAGTGCAGTAAAGCTCTGATTTCCAGGCTGTCATTTCGTTTTCCCCTTACTTCAGCGCCAGTTGGAAAACGCCGGTTATCTTAGATACGTAATGTATCTTCATGCCTGTCTTGATCCAATCGCCAAGCTCCCCTACATCTGATTTGTTATCTTCGGGCAGTATAAGCTTTTTAATACCAAGTCTCTTGGCGGCAAGCATTTTTTCTCTGATTCCACCGATAGGCAGCACGTCTCCGTGAAGAGTCATCTCACCGGTCATCGCATAGGAGACGTCCACTCTCCTGCCGGTAAGTGCGGAACAGAGCGAAAGGGCAAGTGTTATGCCCGCGGACGGTCCGTCTTTGGGTACTGCGCCTTCAGGGACATGTATATGGATGTCTTTTTTCTTCCAGTCAAAGTTTTCAAGGCCGAAAGATGAAGCGTTGGATCTCAAATAGGCAAGAGCTGTCTGAGCAGATTCCTGCATAATATCTCCAAGGTTTCCCGTGTAGGATACGTTTCCGTTGCCCTCCATAACAGCTGATTCAATAAGGATGACAGAACCGCCTGATTCAGTCCAGGCAAGGCCAAGAGCCGTCCCCAGGGGATCTTCCTTTGGTATCTTTGTCGTATGGAGTTTTGGCGCACCAAGCATTTTCTTCATAAGATCATTTGTTACGCTTATGGTTTTTTTATTTTCTTCTGAGGTCGAAGAATTTGCCATTTCTGCTGCTACTTTCCTTGCTATCTTGGAAAGCTGTCTGTCAAGGTTCCTTACGCCTGCTTCCATTGTGTATGCAGTTATGATATTCCTTACGGTAACGTCGGGGATAGTAAGATCCTTTTTTGTAAGGCCGTGTTCCTTCAGAATCCTGGGCAGAAGGTGTTTTTTCGCGATCTTGACCTTCTCCTCGGCAACGTAGCCGGGCAGAGGGATGATCTCCATCCTGTCAAGCAGCGGCTTGGGTATTGTGCCTGTGCTGTTTGCAGTTGTTATGAACATGACCTTGCTCAGGTCAAAGGATATCTCAAGAAAATTATCGGTGAAACTGCAGTTCTGTTCCGGGTCGAGTACCTCAAGCAGTGCTGCTGCAGGATCACCCCTGAAATCATTGCCTATTTTGTCTATCTCGTCCATCAGGAGTACGGGGTTGTTGGTCCCAGCTGCTTTGATCTTCTGTATTATCCTTCCGGGAAGAGCTCCGACATAGGTCCTTCTATGGCCGCGTATCTCAGCTTCATCACGCATTCCTCCAAGAGACATGTTTACAAATTTTCTTCCCATCGTCCTTGCAATGGATCTTCCCAGAGAGGTTTTTCCGACTCCGGGAGGTCCGACAAAGCAGAGTACCTGGGCCCTCATATTGTCTGCTGCAAGCTTCCTCACGGCCAGGAATTCAAGAATGCGTTCCTTTACCTCTTCGAGGCCGTAATGGTCTTCTTCCAGTACCTTGCGGGCATCTTTCAGATTGAGATGGTCTTCGGAACAGATGTTCCATGGAATGTCCAGAAGCCATTCTATATATGTCCTTGCGACAGTTGCTTCAGGTGAAATGGGCGCCATCCTTGCATACCGGTCCAGTTCACGCATTACTTTATCTCTGGCTTCATCCGGCATCTCGGTCTTCTCTGTCCTGGCCCGCAGCTCCTCAATCTCTGAAAGGGGGCTGTCGTCGCCCAGCTCCTGCTGGATAATCTTTAGCTGCTCTCTCAGGTAGTACTGCTTCTGCCCCTTGTCCATCTCATTTCTTACCTTTTCCTGAATGTCATGCTCCATTTTGAGGAATTCGTTTTCCCTCATAAGTACAGCAAGCAGCATGCGGAGGCGCTCGATAAGGTCTGGGGTCTCCAGGAGTCTTTGTTTGTCTTCATGTTTAATAAGGCTGTGAGATGCGACGATATCAGCGAACAGGTCAATGTCGCCAATATTTTCTGCCGAATGGGTCACTTCGTCAGGCAGCTTAAGGTTCAGTTTCACGTATGATTCAAACTCAGAAAGTACTGCCCTGCGCAGAGCTTCTGCCTGGTTTGTGTGGGCCGTATTAGTAGAAGGAATCTTCTCAATTTCTGCCTCAAGAAAACTGTCTCCTGATATAAAGTGTACCGCCCTGCACCTCCATCCTCCCTCAAGCACAGCCTTTATGGTGCCGTCAGGCATGCGCACAGTCTGGAGTACCTTGCAGAGTGTTCCTGTTGTGTTGAGGTCATCAGGTTCTGGGTTATCTATCATAGAATTTTTCTGAGCTGTGATAAAAACTAGGTGTCCCCTTGCATTCGCCTCTTCAAGCGCCCGCGCAGAACGTGGTCTTCCCACGAAGAGAGGAGCTATGACCCCTGGGAAAACTACCATATCTCTTACAGGGACGACAGGATGGATGTGCATGGATCAGACAGCCTCTTTTTCATTTTTGGAGGACTGAACAGGTTTCTCCAGCCCGTTTACTACATCTTTTGTGACAGTAAGCATGTTGATCCCGGATGACTTGTCTGGTAGTTCATACTGCATATCGAGCATAAGGGATTCAAGGATGGTCCTCAGTCCCCTTGCGCCGGTATTCAGTTTTGCTCCTTTTTCCGCTATGGTGTGGACAGCATCATCCGTAAATACCAGATCTATCCCTTCTAGGGAGAAGAGCTTCTTGTACTGTTTTAGCGGGGCATTTCGGGGCTCAAGGAGGATCCTTATCAGGGCTTCTTCAGTAAGGGCTTCGAGAGCCACAAGCACAGGCAGTCTTCCAATAAATTCAGGTATGAATCCATAGGAACGAAGGTCGTCCGGCTGAAGCTTTTTTAATAGCTCATAAGAAGAATTTTTATTTAGATTTTTGGTAAGGTCGCCGCCAAAGCCCAGTGACTTTTCACTTGTCCTTTTGGCGATCAACTTCTCCAGTCCGTCAAATGCGCCTCCGCATATGAAGAGGATGTTGCTCGTGTCCATCGGGATCATTTCCTGGCTTGGATGCTTGCGGCCGCCTTTAGGAGGTATGTTGGCGACCGTTCCCTCGATTATCTTAAGCAGGGCCTGCTGGACTCCCTCGCCTGAGACATCACGAGTAATAGAGACTGATTCCGATTTTCGTGATATTTTGTCAATTTCGTCGATGTAAATGATCCCCCGCTGTGCAGCATCAATGTCAAAATCAGCCGCCTGCAGAAGCCTCAGCAGTATGTTTTCCACGTCCTCACCGACATAACCGGCTTCCGTAAGGGTTGTCGCATCGGTCATGGCAAATGGCACATTGAGCATCTTGGCCAGTGTCTGAGCAAGCAACGTTTTACCGCATCCTGTCGGACCGACCAGAAGAACATTACTTTTAGGCAGCTCTACTTCGTCATCTTCAGTACAGATGTTGGTTATTCTCTGATAATGGTTGTAAACAGCCACAGACAGTACCTTCTTGGCGTGGTCCTGGCCGATCACATACTGGTCAAGAAATTCCTTGATCTCTTTTGGTTTTGGCAGCTTTTCCAAAACAGGGACTGAAGTGTAATCGGGCTTTGCTTTGGTCATTGCATTATCTTTGAAAGAAGGAGCCCCTTTTTCGTCCCTCAGTATGACATTGCAGAGCTGTATGCAGTCTGAGCATATAAATGTATTGGCAGGACCGGCTATCAGTTTGGATACCTCGTCCTGACTCTTGCCGCAGAATGAGCATCTGGGCTTTCTGCGGTTATTGTTTTCCTTGTTTTGGTTTTTGTCGTACAAGCGAATGCACCTCGATCAAATTGCGCTCTTCGGTAAAGAGCATCTGTGTAGATTAGAATCAGGGGACCCCTGACGGAATCCCCTAAAAATTGATTATTTCGGTCACCGTTTTTCGATTATCTTGTCGACGATACCGTATTTCAGCGCTTCTTCCGCCGACATGAAGAAATCCCTGTCCGTATCTTTATCTATCACCTTCAGGGGCTGTTTGGTATGCTTTGAAAGCAGGTCGTTCAGCCTCTTTCTTGTATACAAAATCTCCTCAGCATGTATCTTGACATCCGAAGCCTGTCCCTTTGCGCCACCTGTAGGCTGATGGATCATTATCCTCGCGTTCGGGAGAGCGATCCTTTTCCCTTCTGCGCCTGCGGCAAGGAGGAACGCGCCCATACTGGCGGCCAGGCCAGTGCATATGGTCGAGACCTGAGGCTTGATGTACTGCATGGTGTCATAGATAGCCAGACCTGATGTGATAACCCCTCCCGGGCTGTTGATGTAAATAAAAACATCCTTCTCCGGGTCTTCGCTCTCAAGGAATAAAAGCTGAGCAACGACAAGGTTTGCTACATCATCATTGATCTCGGAACCCAGGAAAATTATCCTGTCCTTCAAGAGCCTGCTGTAGATGTCGTAAGAACGCTCACCTCTACCGGTCTGTTCCACTACCATCGGTATTAATTGTGACAATTTATACGCTCCCTTTCTAATATTATTCGATTGGGAATAATTATTTATTCTCAGTATCTTCTTTCGCTTCGGACTTATTCTCATCCTCTGTTTCGTTGACTTTTACCTTTGTTATCAGGAAGTCCACCGTCTTACGGTTGCGGATCTTTTCAGCCATTTCAAAAAGTCTGTCCCTGTCATCATAGATGTAATCATGGAGTTTCTTCGGATCGATGCGCGAGCTGATGGCTATACGATGTATTTCAGCGTTCAGCTCTTCAGGAGTCCACTCAATATCGTTGGCGTCTGCGAGTGCCTCAAGAACAAGTGCTCTTTTGACAACCACCTTGGCAGCTTCATCAAGTTCCTTTTCATATTCCTCTTTGTCCATCCCGCTCTTTTCAAAGAACTCTTCTATTTCCATGCCTGAGTCCTTCTTGATTCTCTGTGCCTGGTCAGCTCTCATAGCCTGTTTCTGTCTTTCGACAAGTGTATCGGGAAGCTCTACCTCTGAAAGGTCGCAAAGCTTCTCTACTGCTGAATCCTTAAGGCTGTCCTGGCTGTGCTGTTCAGCAGCTGCTTTGAGCTGTGACATTACCTCTTCTTTGAATTCATCTGTTGTCTTATGTTTTGACTTGGTTATCTCTATGACTTTTTCATCTGTCAGCTCAGGGGTTACTTTTTTCATAATTCCAAGTATCTCTATCTCGTAGCGCATTTTTTTACCGGCAAGCTCTTTGTTCTGGGGGTCATCCTCCACAGAGAACTCGACTGCAGAAGTATCGCCGGGTTTTTTGCCTATAATAGAATCTACGACCTCAGGCCTCATGTTTTCCTGGCTGAGATCTATCTCAGTTTTCTGGTCGTTTTCCACAGGGCTGGCATTCCCGTCCTGATCGACCACAGAGGATGTATATTTTACTGATACAAAATCTTCCTTTGTGATCTCCCTTTCCTCGTATGTAGGAACGATCTCGCTGTGAGCTTCGAGAAGGCGGGCGATGTTCTCGTCTCTCATTTCTTCTGTCGGTATATATACAGTCTTTTCAGCTTCGATCGTATCTATTTCGGGAAGGGTCACTTCCGGTGTGACTTCAAAAGTTACCTGTAGGGTGAAAGGTTCACCTTCCTTGAGATCACCGGGTTCAAGCTTAGGTTCAGCTATCAGGCTGAGTTCATATTCTTCGATCATTTTATCTATGGCTTCGGGCACCATCTTTTCGATTGTTTCGACGCAAATGCCTTTCATGCCGAAATAAAGCTCGATCGTCTTGCGCGGGACGTGCCCTTTACGGAATCCTTTGATATTAGTCTTCTTAGAAAGATCCTTTATCGTCATATCTATAGCCTTATTGACCTGTTCAGCGTCGAATTCGGCCTTTAGGACGATAATATTTTTTTCCTGTGAAACTACTTCAGTTTTCAATTCATACTTCCCCTTTCGGTTTGCCTTTTGCTGACAATAACCGTAATATTTTATCACAGAGAGATAGATGGCACAACCGGATCAGGGTCGGCATGCCTTTGAACAGCATAACACCTCCACATGTTAAAGTGAAGGTGTTATATTGCGTTCAATAAATATCCTGAACGTTGGTTAATGATTTTATCTGTATATTTTTATTCTCTCATCAAGAGGCATTACTTCCTTTTCTGCCGGTTCGTCGATCGGTTTGCCGAAGGGCATCTGTGCGAGCAACTTCCATTTTTCAGGAATATTCCATTCTTTTTTTACGGCGCTGTCGATTACCGGATTGTAATGCTGAAGCGATGCCCCCAGCCCCTCTGCGGACAATGCTGTCCATATTACGAACTGGTGCATCCCCGCCGATTGATTTGACCATATCGGGAAATTGTCACTGTAGGTGGGGAATTTTTCCTGAAGCCCTTCGATGACCTTCATGTCCTCGAAGAAAAGGATCGTACCGTAACCGCTTTTGAATGACCCGTTTACCTTTTCCTCTGTTTTTTTAAAGGCTCCTTCCGGAACGATCTTCTTCAGCTCCTCCTTAACTATCTCCCAAAGCCTGTCGCTCTGTGCGTCAAAAAGAACTACTACCCTTGCGCTCTGTGAATTGAATGCTGAAGGCGTATGGGTCACTGCCTCTCTCACTATCTCCAGTATCTTATCTTCGCTGACGATCTTATCTTTAGTAAGCCCGTAATGTGTCCTTCTTGTTTTTACAGCTTCAAAAAACTTTTTTTCCACGTGTATCCCTCCCGTATAATTTTTTGCATAATGTGTATTTTGCCGGATGAAAACCGACAATGATTTTTATATTCAACATTACAAATATATCATTATTAAAAAATTAAAACACTTGTAAATCTACCTATTGTAGGAATACATTAGCTGCTATTTTTCAAGAAAATCAATTGATAAACGTAACATACTGGCCAGGCAACAATAAAAACAGGATGAGCATCAGCTTCCCAAGCTAAGGGACACTATAATATTGACATAAAAAAAGGATCTCCGGCAAAAGCAGGAGATCCGTAATTTCTGGAGCGGACAACGGGATTCGGACCCGCGACCCTCAGCTTGGGAAGCTGATGCTCTACCAACTGAGCTATGTCCGCATTGTCTGGTGAACGAGGGATATTATAGCCTTCACATTTTTATTTGGCAACATGGCAGGTTCAGATAAATATTACTCTGAGAACTTTTCCTTTTTGACCCAGGGCTTTTGAAGTTCGCGTTTTTCAAGGTCTTCAGCAGCCCGCCATGCCCATCCGCTTCCAAGAGCTGTATAAAGGTCGACGATGGAATTTAGTCTGTCTGCCCTGCTGCCCTCAAGCTGAAGCTGAACGGATAGAAGTTCTCTCTCTGCGTCCAGCAGATCTATCTGGCTTGCAATGCCGTCGGTGTAGCGTATATTCGCAAGTTCATACGCCCTCTTCTGAACTTTCTGCTGTTCTTCAAGAAGGAGAAGTATCTCTTCTGTTTTTGCCTGTGTATTGATGGAGTTCATAGTCTCTTCAAAGGCTGTCTGGACAGTCTTGTAATAAGCAGACCATGCCTGCTGTGCTGCGGCTTCAGCCTGTGCTGCCCTTGCAGAGAGTTTCCCGGCGTTGAATATCGGCACAAAGATTTGTGCAGCAAGTGACCAGCCTGTAGCTCCCGTGAAAAGGTTAGAAGGATCATTAATCGCCCTGCCGGGATTGCCTATCAGTCCGTCAAATGAGAGGGTTGGGTATTGTCCCGCTCTTGCCGATCCAATGTTGGCGAGTGCTGTTCTGTAATTCTGTTCTGCCGTTTTTACATCGGGCCTGAAGCGAAGCATATCTGCAGGTATACCAAGCGGGACATCGGGAGGCGCGGGCAGTTCATCAAGTGTCAGCCCCCTGGGGATATCTCTTGTTATGAACTCTTTAGGTTCCCTGCCCATAAGGACCAGCAAGCTGTTTTCGTATTTTCCAAGAGCTATCTCAAGCTGACTGACCTGTACTGCTGAAGATGCTGCGATAGATTCGCTCCTTCTAAGTTCAAGTTCGCTGATCTTGCCGTTATCATAAAGTATCTTATTGAGTGCGATTGTCTTTTTCTGGGTCTCCAGCGTCTCTCTGGCAACTATCAGCTGTTTGTCGGTGCCTCTGAGTGAAAAATATGTCTTTGCCACTTGAGATGCCAGTGCCAGTCTGACAGTGTTTTTGGCGGATTCACTGGCAAGGATGCTTTCTTTTGCGGCTCTGGTAGCCTTCTGGAGTTTTCCCCACAGATCAGCTTCGTAGTTTGCCGCGCCCAGTCCGTATAATATGTTTTGCTCGTTAAGAGTGTCTGTTGTTCCTACCTTTGTGTATGCACGGGTGGTGTCGATCTCGACCCCTATGTTGGGTCTCTGATTGCCTCTTGTCTCTTTGAAAACTGCCCTTGCTTGTTGTACTCTTGCAAGTGCGGATTCAAGATCCCTGTTTTGTGAGAATGCCTCGTTGATGCATTTTTCAAGGACAGGTTCGTTGAAGGAAGTCCACCATGCGTAGTCAGGTCTGACTCCATCGATCGTCTGTTCCTTCCTGACATCGTTTGAGAGGGTGATAACGTAGGCTGTTGGAATATCGTAGGGGTCAGGAGCCTTTACCTCCGGTCCCAGGTTGATATGGAAAAAAGAGCCTACAAAAAGAGCAGCTAGCAGTGCGCTGGCAGTCATTTACTTCACTCCCCTTCATTGGTCGGAGAGAGAGTTGCTTTTTCATCTTCCGACAGGGTGTTGTCATCTTTTCCGGGAGGGCTGTCTTCTTTTGAAGTAAGCCTCATTATCATAGAGAAAAAGCTGGGTACAAAGAAGATCGCTATGCCTGTCGCTGCGAGCATTCCTCCGACTATGCCCGTTCCTATCGAATGTCGGCTGGCAGCTCCTGCCCCTACGCTCAATGCCAGCGGCAGACATCCGAGTATGAAGGCGAGGGATGTCATTACGATAGGACGGAACCTCAGATGAGCTGCAGATGCAGCAGCTTCTACTATGCTCATACCGCCTTCATGTTGCATGATAGCAAATTCAACTATTAGTATTGCATTTTTTGCAGCAAGTCCGATAAGTGTCACAAGCGCGACCTGGAAGTAAAGGTCGTTGGACAGTCCCCTAAGCATTACAGCAAGGAAAGCTCCAAAAAGTGCGAAGGGAACGGCCAGGACGACTGCAAGCGGAAGGCTCCATTTTTCGTACTGGGCAGCCAGTATCAGGAATACCATTATGATCCCAAGGGCAAAAGCTATCGTGGTTTCAGTTCCGGTCTGCTTTTCCTGATATGCCGATCCTGTCCAGGCTAAGGTGTAATCCTCAGGAAGTGATTCGCCGGCCGCTTCTTCCATCGCCTTTATAGCCTGTCCGGAAGTAAAGCCCGAAGAGGGAGTTCCCGTTACTTTGGCAGCTGGGAATACGTTGAACCTCTCCATCGTCTCAGGTCCTGTTATCAAATGTATGTCTATCAAGGAGAGAAGCGGGATCATTTCTCCCGTATTTGAGCGTATGTAAGTATACCGGAGGTCCTCAGGGCGGTTTCTGTAGCTTGATTCAGCCGAAATCAGAACCTGGAAGGTACGTCCGCTTTTGTCAAAATCGTTTACATAGTAATTTCTGAAAATGCTTCCCATTGTTGAAAAAACATCGTTCAGGTTTACCCCAAGTGCTTTAGCGCGGTTTCTGTCCAAATTGGCGTAATACTGTGGGACCTTTGTCGAAAATGTTGTAGTCACGCTTGATATTTCTTTCCTGGCGTCAGTCGCTGCTATATATTTGGCAAGTACCTTGTCCATCTGCTCGAGCGTGTCTGAACCCCTGTTCTGGATGTATGCCTCGATTCCGCCAGTTGTACTCATGCCTATTATTGCCGGAGGATTGAATACGAATACCTGTCCTTCAGGTATGGACCATGCTTTCCCCATAAGTTCCCTGGCTGTTGAAAATGAATCTTTGCCCGGGGTCTCCCTCTCTTTCCAGTCTTTAAGGGTGATAAATGCAGCTCCGTAGTTGGACTGGTTTGATGAGTTGATGAGGTTATATCCTGTGAATACCAACGCAGTCTTGACCTGATCCATTCCCTGGGTGATCCTTGTTAATTTATTGGTCAGCTTTTCGGACATATTAAGTGAAGAACCATCAGGCAGCGACATCGACGACATGATTATCCCCTGATCTTCGTCAGGTACCAGGGATGTAGGGACGACTGATGCTATTTTGACAGTGGCAGCTAATAATATGGCGAAGAGTATGACCACGATTATTGTTCGCTTGAGGAAAAAACTTACTCCTGCGGAATATGCGTTTGTCATTGAATCGAAAAATGAGTTGAACCATCGGAAGAGGAAGAAACTCCCCTTCCTCTTTTTTTTGGGCTTCAGTATCAGTGCGCACATTGCAGGGGTAAGGGTCAGTGCTACAAAGCCTGAAATTATGACAGAGGTTGCAATGGTTATTGCAAACTGCTTGTAAAGCTCACCTGTCAGCCCTCCCAGGAATGCAATCGGGATGAATACCGAAGAAAGCACCAGTACTATAGCAACAACTGGTCCTGTAACTTCTTCCATTGCTTTGAAGGCGGCTTCTTTTGGGGGCAGCCCTTCTTCCATGTGTCTGTCGACGTTTTCAAGCACGACGATCGCGTCGTCGACAACGATGCCTATCGCAAGAACCAGACCAAAGAGCGTAAGTGTGTTGATAGAAAAGCCAAAAAGCTTAAGTCCGGCGAATGTTCCGATTATCGAGACAGGTACTGCCAAACACGGGATCAGCGTTGCCCTCCAGTTCTGAAGGAAGAGGAAGACAACGAGGAAGACAAGCAGGACAGCTTCAAAAAGTGTTTTTACGACTTCTTCGATAGAAACCCTGACAAAAGTTGTAGTGTCATAAGGTATGTCGTATTTAATGCCGTCCGGAAAATGTTTGCTTGCTTTTTCAAACTGACTTTTGACCTGGTCGCAGACCTTGATGGCATTTGCTCCGGGAGCAAGAGTTATTCCTATCGGGACTGCCGGTATGCTGTTCTGTTTTCCGATAAAGCCGTATGTCTTGGCTCCAAGTTCAACCCTTGCAACATCCTTAAGGTAGATGGTGGTACCGTCAGGGTTTGTTTTTATTATGACTTCTTCAAACTCCTCAGGCGTTGTCAGGCGCCCTTTTGTAGTGATTATGTAAGTTTTTTCGAGATCTGAGTCTGTAGGTTGATCACCGAACCGTCCAAGTGCGTACTGGCTGTTCTGGTCGCTGACCGCAGCTGCTATGTCTGCAGGAGTTATCCCAAGCTGTGCAAGCTTGTCCGGTTTGATCCATATCCTCATAGCGTAATCCTGTGAAGTATAGATGACTGCGTCACTGACTCCAGGGATCCTTTTCAGGTCATCTAGAACATTAAGAAGGGCGTAGTTGCTCATGTATATGGTGTCATAACGTCCGTCGGGAGAAAGCAGAGTCGCTATCAGAAGGAGGTTTGGAGAGGATTTTTGGACAACAATGCCATATTTACGTACCTCTTCCGGGATAGATGAGGATGCCATCTGTACCCTGTTGTTTACGTTTATCGTAGCCATGTCCGGGTCTGTTCCAAGTTCAAATGTAACTGTCAGGGTCATACTGCCCTGTCCGGTGCTCACAGAGTTCATATAGATCATGTTGTCGACGCCGTTTATCTGACTTTCAAGCGGTGATGCTACGACCTGGGCAATGACCTCAGGGGTAGCTCCCGGATACTTGGCAGTCACAGTCACTTCAGGCGGCACAAGTTCTGGGAACTGGGCCACGGGAAGCGTAAAAATTGATACGAGTCCAAGCAGTATTATTACGATCGAACAGACAGTAGCTAATATTGGCCTTTTGATAAAGATAGCAGAGAACATTAGCCAGGGCCTCAGTTTTTGGAGTTGTCGCCTTCGGTCTTATCCTCCGAGGCAGTTTTCTGTTCCTGTATTTCTGCTATTTTGACTGCTTTTCCTGGAAGCACTTTTGAGACCCCGTCGACTACTATCCTATCGCCGTCTTCGAGCCCTTCCTGTATCAGACATGTATTTTTGATCGTCTTTATTATTTTAATGTTCCTTACTGCTGGGACGTTAGTTTCATCCAGCAAATAAACGATAGGTCCGGAAGATGTCTGCAGCACTGACCTCAGCGGTATGTTTATTACATTGTGTATATAACTTCCGTAAACATAGACCCGTACAAACTGACCCGGATACAATTGGTTTCCGGGGTTCTTAAAAACTGCCCGTGCTCTTATGTCAGCGGTTGAAGGATCAACAAACTGATCCTGGAAGTCGATCTTTCCTTTTTTGTCGTAATATGAACCATCCCCAAGGGCGACCTTTACAGAGATCCCCTCAGGATACAGTTTCAGATGTCCTGCGGATTTAAGCATTTCGTTTGTCCTGTGTTCATCGGCCGGAACTGCAAATTCAACATAGACAGGATCTGCCTGTACGATAGTCGTAAGGAGGCTGCCTTGAGCATCAAGGGTTATCAGGTTGCCGACAGAGCGTTCTTCCTTGCTGCTCAGACCGGAAATAGGAGCTCTGACAACAGTCCAGTTAAGATCGATCTGCGACTGTCTGACAGCGGCTCTGGCAGAATCAACTGCCGCATTTGAGGCTTTGAGGGATGCATCTGCGTTGTCAAAGTCATTCTTGCTAACAGCGTTTTTGGAATATAGCGAGGAAATCCTGTCGAATTCAATTTTTGCAAGGTTTGCTTGAACTTGTGCCTGTTTCAGATTTGCGTTGTTTTTGTTCAGCGTTGCCCTGTAGGGAGCTGGGTCTATACGGAAAAGGACCTGTCCGGCTTTTACCGGCTGGCCTTCTTTATATTCCTTGCTTTTGAGGACTCCGTTCACCTGAGCCCTTACCTCGGCTTCTTTGTAGCCTTTTGTCTGTCCGGTGTATTCAAATATCACAGGGAAGTCTCCAGCTTCAACAAGCATGTCGGTGACTACAACAGGGGGCGCCTCTGTTATTTTTGAAGCAGCCTCTTTTTTTGCCTCTTCTTTCTTCCAGAACCAGAACCCGCCGGCTGCTATGATGAGCAGTATGATCAAAATAAAGATCAGGTTATTGTTTTTCTTGGGCAGAGCTGCGTCCGGGGACATAGAATTGTCCTCTTCTTTGATTTCGGGAGCTTCAGTTATTTCTTCGTATTTTTCGTTTTCCATAAACTGACTCGACTCCTTATAAAGACATATTTTTTACAGAAAAATTATATCATGTTAAAGTGATGATCTTAATTAGGAAGACTTTTTGATCGACAGTAAAGTCAGAATATATTATAGCGCAGAAATGTTTAACGTTTTAAAAAATTGAGTCTTATTCTTACAATTTCTGAGGAGCTTCCCGTCCTTATAGGGTATTTCCAGGTGCCCGCGCCTGAGCTTATTACAGCCTTGAACTCCCCTTCTTCGTGAAGTCCGTAATGGGTGTGGTTCGCAAGGCCTGCGATATAGTTGAAAGGAAATAATTGTCCGTTATGAGTGTGTCCGGAAAGCTGAAAATCAACATGATTTTCAATGGCTTCATCGATCGCGTTGGGTTGGTGGTCCATGACGATGATCGGTCTAGACTTATCTGCGCCGTACAATATCTGAGAAAGCGGAGCACGGTTGCCCTCTCTGATATCTTTTCTTCCGGCAAGGTATATGTCTTCTATGGAGAGCATCTCATCCTGGAGGACCTTTATCTCTGTACCCTCAAAATAAGACAGCAACTTCGAGATGTCTCCAAGGTAGTACTCATGGTTTCCGGTTACAAAATAAGTCCCGTAAGGAGTCTTTATGCTTCCAAGAGTCTCTGCAGAGAACCTCATTATCTCATCATAGGAGGCATGATCGAAAATGTCCCCGCATATCAAAAATATATCAGGAGACAATTCCTCTACCATCTCACTTATCTTCACAAGCTGCTTTTTTGTAACGGAGGTCCCTACGTGGAGGTCTGATACCATAACGATTTCAAGTGAGCGGACGGAGGATGTCTTGTTTATCGATATTTCGTAGGATGTGACCTTGTAGTCGACTGCGTTGTAAAAAGCATAAAAAGTTATCAGGACAGCCGCGATCGGGACTATCAGGCCTTTGGCATATATCCTTGAAAAAAATTTTATTATTTTTTTGTCCCGTATATAAAAACAGCCCAGGAATGCAAAAATATCCCCTGCGGTAAAAAGTAAAAAGGAGTATATGAGAGTGCCTAGATAAAACGAGGAAAAGTATCTGACCGGCAAGGTCAGCCACCGGTACCGGTAGATCCACTCCTGAAAGAACAGAGAAGAGAGGAATATCAAAAGCCCCGAAAAAAGGATCAGTGTTGCAGCATATTCAGGTATGTTTGCCTCATAACTCTTCGCCAGCTTTTTATACTTTCTGCTCAGATATATATTTATAATGATCAGCAACAGGGTGCTGACAAGCAAAAATATCATGAAACGTCCCATCGGTCCATCCTGACTGCCTGATTTAATTTGGCTTAATATTATTGATCAGTTTTCGTCTCCTGATCTTGTTTTTTAGAAATTTTAATAAATGCTTCGACTGCATCTTTATCGAACCTTACTCCCGAGAGTCTTATTATCTCCTCTACAGCTTCGTCATTTGTTTTACGCCTGTCATAATTATCATTCGTCATTGCATCGTATGCTTCTGCAACAGCGATTATCCGGCTTGAAAGAGGGATCTCCTCCCCTTTTATCCCTTTAGGATAACCAGTCCCGTCCCAGTGCTCATGGTGGCTCAGGACGCCTTCCGCCAGGTCAATAGTATCGTCAAAAAGATTAAGTATGCGATATCCAACTACAGAATGCTGCTGCATTTTTCTGTACTCTTCCTCTGTGAGGTCCCTGTGCTTGTTAAGGATATCATCTTCAAGGACGATTTTTCCTATATCGTGGAAATAACCGTTTTCACCGAGTCTTTTTATCAGAGCCTTTGAAAGGCCCATCTCCTCTGCTATCTTTTCACACAGTACCGAAACGTTCTCTGAATGTCTCTTTTCCCTCGGGCTCCTGTTGTGGAGGTTGTTTATGATCTTTCGGATCATATTCTTGTTGTTCTTATTTCTGTTGATCGTCTTATCTTTATACATAAGATTCTCTGCGATCTCGATCATTTCGTGCATGGATTCTTCTGCGGAGGTTTTTGTGCTTGCTCCCAGGGAGACGCTTCCGATAATATCGTTTGAATTTTCGTTTGAGAATGACTTCCTGATCTCTTCAATTACATCTTTTGCTCTGTCAGCGTCTGTGTTTGGCATAATAAGGGCGAACTCGTCGCCACCGATCCTTGCTGCAAGGCCTTCGTTTCCGGAGGCCTTCTTAAATGCAGCTGCTGCTTCTGTCAGCAATCTGTCTCCGGCTGCATGTCCAAAGATGTCATTCGTCAGTTTAAGTCCGTTGAGATCTCCGAAGATCACGGATATCGGAAGGTTATCTTCAGTATCAAGAACGGGTATCTGCTCTT
>Ga0172380_10003610_pt1 | contig 20987 bp, 11 predicted proteins | sample Leawe162metaG_FD_119747 | JGI IMG/M metagenome (GOLD analysis project Ga0172380, IMG submission 119747) | Leachate microbial communities from a municipal landfill in Southern Ontario, Canada - Leachate well 162 metaG | ecosystem: Engineered > Solid waste > Landfill > Unclassified | place... | reverse complement strand
TACTAAAGTACAAACAGATTGCGAAAAGTATTTCAGCTTCTTAGATATTCTTAAGAACGCGAAGCAAGGTTGGAATTACATTTCTATTCCTTTAGTCAATAATGACAACCTAGAAGGTAAAGGATTTGCTCAAAGAACTTGGGGCGGAATGCAGCAAGGTAATTCGCAATTAGATTTGGATATGATTAAGGGATTTGTGTGGGAATTTGTAGTTGATGAGCAGACGACTAAAATTGGTGAGGGTACAATTATTTTTGATCAACTTGAATTACATGGTGTACAAAGCAAAGCGCTAACCTTCTTTAATGGAAAGGCTATTCCTTCTAACTTGGTTTTTAATCCGGGAAGAGCCGGTGCTTGTGTTGTAAGTAATGAACAATCATCAAATCCTAGTACCCATCTTTTCTCTCTAAAATGGACAACACCGGGTCAGTGGGATGGACCAATTTGGGCATTCAAAAAACCGGTTAATTTGTTGGAACAATGGAACCTTGATACGGCAAAGTTCAAAATCAAAGCTCCGGCTGGTATTGGCGATTTAAGAATAATTTTCCAAGATGCCGATACTGACAGCACTTTAAAACTAGACTATCCTTTCGAAGCAGCTTATGTTCTAAAAGCTGATGATATGAAATATGACGGTACATGGAAAACAGTAAAAATTCCATTGAGAGCATTCGATAAAAAAGCCGGTGTTTGGGATGATGCAACCTCGGCTCAAGTTGACGGCACATTTGATACTACAAAGGTTTGGAGATTTAAAATTCTTAGAACAAATGACCAAAGATGGCAAAACCAAATTGTTTACTTAGATGAAATATGGACCGGTTCACCGGTGTTCGATGTATTGGCTCCACAAGCTCCGGCAAAAATTAATGGTGCCGCTGCTGCTAAGTATAATAATCTAATATTGTGGGAAGATGTTCCTTTTGAACAAGGTGAGGTATATAACATCTACTGCAGTTTGAAACCAATCACAAACCTAACATCGCCGGATGTTGATCATATTGGCTTGAATATAGTAGAGAATCAACAATCATTAGATCACACAATAATTGCACCGGCTACCGATCAAAATGTAACATATTATTATGCTGTTGTTTGTACAGATGCTGCCGGTAATGTAGGACCTTTTACAGCATCTACAACTGGAACTGTAAATATTGCAAAGGGTGTTGCCGTTATTAACGAAACCGCTCCTTCCAATTTCATAGTTGATGGCGCGCTAACAGAATGGAGTTCCATTACTCCGTTTACTATTTCTCAAGCTGCCGGAACAACACACATTCCAGATGGAATGGGATATGTGCTAAAGGATGATGCAGATTTCTCTTTTGATGCGTATTTGGCTGTTGATGACAACAATCTTTATGTAGCTATTAATGTTAATGATGATGTACTTTTTGAAGATCCGACCAATAACCTAGATTTGTCATATTTATATGACGGCATCGATGTTTTCTTAGGACTTTATGATTGGAGAGGTGAGTCTCATGTTAGCTATCAAAAAGGTACACAAACAGATTACCATTTTAGATTTAACAAATGGGGAGTAATCTTAGATCAAAGTGGCGGCGGAATTTTAATTGATGATAAATCTACAGATTTCAAATTTGTTGAGAGTTTTCCTTCCGGATATAAGTTAGAAGCAAAAATTCCATTCTCCGCTATAGCCGCTAAATTGTCTACCGGATATACATTCAAACCAAAAGTAGGTATGAGAATTCCAATTGACTTTATTGGTAACGACAACGATGGAACATTGCCTGCACAAACCAGAGAATGTGTGTTAACTTACTCTGCTAAGAGTAACGATCAATCATACAGAGACGTTTCCGTTTGGACAAACACCTGGATTGGAAAAGCATGGACCACTGGAATTGAAAGAGTTGAAACAAATAGTATTCCTATTGATTATCAACTATCGCAGAATTATCCGAATCCATTCAATCCATCTACAATTATTTCCTTCGGAATTAAAAACAGCGAAATGGTTTCTATGAAAATCTATGATGTTCTCGGCCGCGAAGTAAAGACTTTGGTTAACGAATTCAAAGCAGCCGGTAACTACAGAGTACAATTTGATGGTTCAAATCTTCCATCCGGAATTTATTTCTGCCAAATCAACTCCGGAAGTTTTTCAAAAAGTATCAAAATGATGTTGATTAAGTAGCCCTCCTAAATTGTGGGATAAAGCTGTTGCTGGCTTTGTCCCACATATATTTTACGGCAGTTTCAATATTATTTGGTCGCATAACCATTTCCGATTTACGAAATGAATCTAAATTCAAAAATATTTCTGGTGGTGAAATGAAAAAGAGTACAATCCTAATTGTTTTTCTAGCTATGATATTTTCGCATGCACTATCAGCACAAGAGCTAAACATTATTCCTAAACCAGTAATGCAAAGCGTTCAAGAGGGTAAGTTTATTATTACTGATAATTGTGAGATTAATATCTCTTCAGGTAATAATGAACTAATTAGACTCGCTGATAATTTGAGTGGCGATATTGCAAGACGGACCGGCCTAAAACTTATTGCAAAGTCTGGCTTTGGCAGATCTGGTTTTTCATTTAAAGTGGATGATAAGCTGGTAAAAGAGAAGGATGGGTACTCACTCACAATTGAAAAGAATAATGTGTCTCTAATTGGCAACAATGTTCAAGGCATATTTTATGGTATTCAGACAATCAAAATGATTTTAGCTCGCGACAAAGAAGTATATCTGCCTTGTACAAAAATTTATGATTATCCGCGTTATTCATACAGAGGCTTTATGCTTGATGCGAGCCGCCATTTTCAATCTGTAGCTTTCGTAAAAAAAACTCTCGATATGATGGCCAAGCTAAAGTTGAATATTTTTCACTGGCATTTGATTGATGATGAAGGTTGGAGAATTGAAAGTAAGAAGTATCCTTTGCTCAATAAGATCGGTTCTTATCAAGATTCACTTAATGCTGTTGAAAGAAACGGATATTATACTCAAGAAGAAATTAAAGAAGTTCTAAAGTATGCTAAGCAGCTATATATCAAAGTAATTCCGGAAATCGAAATGCCGGGGCACTCGAGAGCGGTAATGAATAGTTATCCGGAATTACTTTGTCCAACCGGAGATGGTGGAAAAACATTTTGCGCCGGAAATGAAAAGAGTTACGAGTTCTTAAAAAATATTTCTTCGGAAATCGTTGATTTATTCAAATCGGAAATTATTCATGTAGGTGGAGATGAAAGACCAAAAGGTGTTTGGGAAAAATGTCCTAGATGCAAAGAGATGATTACAAAAAAAGGTCTGGCCAACGAAGATATGCTTCAAAATTATTTTATGAAGGAAATATGTAACCATATTAGCAAAAAAGGAGTAAAGACTTTAGCTTGGGCTGAAAATATTAAAGATGGCATTCCACAAAATCAAATTGTAGAGGGATGGCATCCCGGCGAATCTTGGGATGCGGCAAACAGAGGGTACACTACTGTGAATGCTGATAATTGGTACGTTTACTTTGATTATCCAAGTTATCCTAGAAATGACAAACCTTCTTGGATGCCGGTGCTTAATTTGGAAAAAGCCTATTCTTTTAATCCAACACCGGATTCATTGGATGTTGACAAGAGACACCTAGTAATAGGTAGCGAATGTGCTTTGTGGACCGAACAAGTATTGGAGTATGATGTTCAACATCATTTGTTTCCAAGAATTTTAGCCTTTACTGAAGTTGTGTGGAGTTTACCAGAGAAGAATTATCCGGAATTTTTGAATAGGGTGAAGAATGTAAAATCATATATTAATTCACTGGGATTTGAGTTTGAAAAAGGTGCTTGGTAATCTGATGAAGATGTTTTATTACGCTGGAAGGAGATAGCCATATTGGATATAAAGAATGTGACAATGATGAGAAGTACTATCCAAGCTGCGGAGAAACTTTCTGATCCGAATATATTCGATTTTAATTATTCGAAAATAGTCACTAAAATTGATGCAGTACCGCAGACAAAATGGAGTAAACTCGATTTTGTACTTTCTGTTCTAATTGTAACAACTGTTATTGTAATTTATATTTACTTTTCGCCCTACGGAATTGCCGGATAATATAAATGGCAATTTTAGGCGTTAATATTGGTCCAAGGGAAAAATTGTTCTATTAGTTAACTATAAAGTACAATAAACAAAACGGCGTATTCAATGAAAAAAGTATTCCTCTTAACATTCTTTTTCTTCTCTATAATTTATTCTCAAAACGAGCTAAAGCATCTTAACAGTAATCTTTCGGTTGAAGAGAGAATTGACTTTCTAATTGCCAACATGACTCTCGAAGAAAAAATATCGCAGCTTAACTATGATTCTCCAGCAATTGATAGACTGAAAATTCCAAAATACAATTGGTGGAATGAATGTTTACACGGCGTAGCTAGAAACGGATTAGCAACCGTGTTTCCTCAAGCAATTGGTCTAGCCGCTACCTGGGACAAAAATTTGATACACAAAGTTGCATCAGTAATTTCTGATGAAGCGCGTGCTAAGTATAATTTTGCAGTAAAGAATAATCAGAGAAATATTTATCAAGGATTAACTTTTTGGACTCCAAACATAAATATCTTTCGCGATCCAAGATGGGGAAGAGGAATGGAGACATATGGTGAAGATCCCTTCTTAACCGGATCGATAGCCGTTCAGTTCATACGTGGACTACAAGGCGACAATCCGAAATATTTCAAATCAATTGCAACAGCAAAACATTTTGCCGTACATAGTGGGCCGGAACCCGATCGTCATAGTTTCAACTCTGTAGTAAGTGAGTATGATTTGCATGAAACTTATTTGCCGGCGTTTAAAATGAGTGTTCAAAAGGGAAATGTTCAATCAATAATGTGTGCTTATAACAGTCTATATGGCATTGCGTGTTGCAGTAATAACCAATTGATTGATCAGATTCTGCGTAAAGATTGGAAGTTTAATGGCTATGTTGTTTCCGACTGCTGGGCTATTTCCGATATATACAAATTTCATAAGCAAGCAAAAGATGCGGCAGAAGCTTCGGCGCTATCAGTAAAAGCTGGTACCGATCTGGAATGCGGAGCTTCTTATCCTTCATTAATTGAAGCAGCAAAAGATAATAAGATTGATGAAAGTCAGATTAACATTTCTTTAAGAAGATTGCTGGAAGCTAAGATTAAACTTGGTATGTTCGATCCGGAAGAGAGAGTGCCTTTTTCCAAAATTAACATAAACATATTAAATTCTGCAAAGCATAAACAAATTGCTGAGTTAGCAGCAAAGAAATCCATTGTACTGTTAAAGAATGAAAAAAATACTTTACCGCTAAGTAAGAAAATAAAAACTATAGCTGTTATTGGCCCAAACGCAAATGATGAAGAAGCATTGGTCGGCAACTATAACGGAACACCTGCCGATCCCATTACACCATTAAAAGGCATTATAAATAAAGTAGGCAAAGATGTAAAAGTTCTTTATGAGAAAGGTTGCGATCTAGCCGAGAACATGCCCGGTTTTGATGTTATACCTACGCAAAATCTTTTTACTACTATTGATAAAAAGCAAAATGGATTGATTGTAGAATATTTTGATAATGCAGAATGGAAGGGTGATCCAACTATAAGAAAAATTGATAGTATTGTTGATTATAAATTATTACTTAAGAATGGCAATGAAGTAAATGACAAGCAAAGCATTAGATGGAGCGGCTATCTTGTTCCCGAAAAATCCGGTGAATATTATTTGGGTGGATATGGCTACACCGGTTTTAAACTATTTTTTGAAGATTCACTGATTATTGATTTTTACAGCGATCATCATCCTATCAAGACTTATAAAAAATTAAAACTCACCGAAGGAAGAGCTTACAAAATCCAAATTGATTTTCATTCTAAACTAGGCTATTCGCAAATGCAGTTGCTCTGGTCTCTGATGGATTCAACTTCTGAAGAGCGCGCAGTCAAAATTGCGCAGCAAAGTGATGCTGTGCTAATGTTTATGGGATTGTCTCCACGTCTCGAAGGTGAAGAAATGAATGTTCCCGTAAAAGGATTTGTCGGCGGAGATAGAACTTCATTAGATTTGCCTGAAGTTCAAGAAAAGCTAATCCAAAAAATTACCTCTCTCGGTAAATCCGTTGTTCTAGTATTACTAAATGGTAGCGCTGTAAGTATTAATTGGGCTAGTAAAAATGTTTCGGCAATAATTGAGTCGTGGTATGGTGGGCAAGCAGCCGGCACAGCTATAGCTGATGTATTATTTGGCGATTATAATCCCTCCGGAAAATTACCGGTTACATTTTACAAGTCTGTGGACCAGCTCCCCGATTTCAAAGACTATAACGTGAGAAGTATTTCCAATAATGGAAGAACTTACCGCTATTTCATCGGTGAGGCTCTCTATCCATTTGGATATGGATTAAGCTATTCGAAATTTGAGATTGGTAAAGTTTCTCTAGATAAAAAGATACTCTGTGAAAGTGATTCTATAAAGCTTTCTGTGGGTATTAAAAATACGAGCAAAATTAACGGTGAAGAAGTAGTTCAGCTTTATGTAAAAGGAATGACTGATAACGGTGCAATAAAATCTCTAAAAGGTTTTGAACGTGTTCAGTTGAAAGCCGGGCAAAAGAAGACTATACTATTCACAATCAATGATGAGACACTTTCTGAATTCAAAGAGGGAAAGGGATTTGAAGTGGCAAAAGGAGAACATACAATATTAATTGGAACATCATCGGCTGATCCGGCTATGCAAAGTGTAACTGTGGTCGTCGAATGATTGTGAGTACCAGTAGTCGAAAATTTTTTCTCAACGCCGTGAAGTATTGTTGTACCATTTTACTGATTATTATTTCAAATACTATTGTAGCACAAAAGCCGGTAAAGACAAAAATGAGTACATACTGCAATCCAATTAATATTAGCTATAGATATTGTTTAGATACTCCATCTCGCAGAGAGGCTGCTGATCCTACTGTAATTATTTTTCAAAATGAATATTACATGTTTGCTTCAAAGTCGGGAGGATACTGGCATTCGATTGATTTACTAGCTTGGGATTTGATAGTTACAGATGATTTACCGATTGAAGAATACGCACCAACAGCAGTTGTAGTTGAAGATTGGATTTATTTTATGGCTTCGGGAGAGAATAGCCCAATATTACGAACAAGTGATCCGAAATCGGGTAAGTGGGAAATTGTTAATCCGGGATTTCCGTTTCAAGTTATTGATCCGGCACTCCTTTATGATAACGGTAAAATGTTTTTGTATTACGGATGCTCAAACCAGAATCCACTTTACGGTGTTGAACTGGATTTTAATAACAAGCTTAATCCGGTTGGCCTGTCAACTCCTCTCTTGAATGGAAAACCGGAAATTCATGGCTGGGAAAAACAAGGGGATTATAACGAGCTAAACAGTGCGCCATGGATAGAAGGCGCGTGGGTGAACAAGTACGATGGGAAATATTATTTGCAGTATGCCGGACCCGGAACAGAATTTAAGAGTTACGGCGATGGAGTTTATGTTTCAGAATTTCCATTAGGCCCATTTGTATATCAAGAGTACAGTCCTTTCTCAATCAAGCAAGGCGGCTTTATTTGCGGTGCCGGCCATGGAAGTACATTTAAGGATATATCTGGAAATTACCGGCATGTTGCTACTCAATCAATTTCAGTTAAGCACATGTTCGAAAGAAGAATTGGTTTGTTCCCAGCTGAATTTGATAGACAAGCGAATTTATACTCAGATACAAAATGGGGAGACTATCCTCATTATATCAAACAAGAAAAAAGTAAAAATACATTTACCGGCTGGATGCTGCTTTCATACAAAAAAAAGGCGTCTGCTTCATCAACCTTGGACTCATCTTCAATATTGAATGCATTCGATGAAAATATTAGAACTCATTGGAGTGCAAAAACCGGAGAAGCCGGTGAATGGTTAAACGTTGATCTTGATGGACAACAAACAATAAATGCAGTTCAAATAAACTTTGCCGATCAAGACTCTGAACTGTTCGGTAGAAATGACGGCATTTATTATCAATACATAATTGAATACTCAAATGATGGAATTAATTGGAACGTTTTAATTGATAAAAGCAAAAACACAATTGATAGTCCTCACGATTATATCGAGTTGGACAAACCAACCATAGCAAGATTTATAAGAATCACAAACAAGTATGTCCCATCGGGCAAGTTTGCACTTTCAGGATTTAGGATTTTTGGAATTGCAGATAAGGCAAAACCAAAGAGAATTGATGATTTTTCAGCACTTAGAAATAAAAACGATAAGCGTAATGTTACTCTTAATTGGCAAGCAGACAAAAACGCGAACGGCTACATTATCAATTACGGCATATCAAAAGAAAAATTAAACAACCACTTCATGATTTATGAGAAAAGTGAAATTACTCTGAGAAGTTTGAACAGTAATTGTGAGTACTATTTTAGTATCGACAGTTTCAACGAAGGGGGAGTTAGTTTGGGAAAACAAATAAAGCGGGTAAACTAAATGAAAAATTTCTTTGCAATTAAATTCATACTTGTCGTTTCTCTAGTAATCAACTTAAGCCAAATTGTTTATTCTAAAAGTTATTGGAGCGGAGAAGTTAGAACAAAAGAATCTTATTCTTATGGAAGAATTGAAACCAGAATGAGATCCGCAAGTGCAAGCGGTGTTACATCCACCATTTTTACTTACAATATTCTTTCCAGTACTTACAATGAGATTGATATTGAAATAATGGGAAAGGATAATAACGAAGTTCAGTATACAACATTTACCCCGGATGAAAAGGGTGTGAATTTTCGTCAAGCGTTGAATTTTAATCCTCATGCCGCATTCCATGTTCACGCAATTGAATGGACGCCCGATTATGTGGCTTGGTATGTTGATGGTTATGAAGTCCATCGCGACAACTCGGACCGTATTAGAACGCTTGGATTGTCTCAGGCTATTATGATGAATTTTTGGATGCCAAACTCTGTAGAGTGGGCAGGTAAGTTTGATGACCGGAGCATTCCTCTATATGCGATGTATGACTGGGTGAAATTTTATGATTACACTCCGGGTGTAAATAATAATTTCACGCTAAGATGGACGGATAATTTTAGCACCTTTGATAGCAACAGATGGGTTAAATCTAATTCTACTTTCGGATCGAACTTGTGTGATTTTAAGGCACAGAATGTATTGACAAAAGACGGATATCTTATTCTATGCATGACTAAAGAGGGACAGACAGCAACTTATAATGCTTCGATAAATGATGTAGATATTGATGCACCTTACGCTATGAGCGGCTGGATTTACAAAGATAATCTTAAAATTCAATTCTCGGAAGAAGTGGAAAAAGCTTCTGCTGAAGATATATCTAACTACATTACGCTTGGCCTAACATTGTCAAATTTCTCAATAAGTTCATCGAATAGAATTGTTTCGTTTGATGTAGGTGGTGCCGCACCGGCTGGTAACTTTCCGGTTGCAATTAGAAACATAAAAGATTTGGCGCCTATTCCGAATCAAGCAAAACTAAAAGTGTTATCAGTTAAAAGTACCCACCTATGTCCATTAGTTTCAAATCTAGGTGACACAAGTGTTAGTAATAGTACTTGGCTAAGGGAACAGAAATGGGATGAAACGAAAGAGTATGGTTCAATAGGCGGATCAATAAAGATTACCAACAACATTAATGTTTCAAATGAATATGCCCACCTGTACAAGAATGCTAACGAAGGAATTACTTTTTACAGACAGAGATTGAAAAGTGGTGTTTACAAAATAAAATTCTTATTTGCCGAACCTACTATTAAAACTATAGGTGGAAGAGTTTTTGATGTTTATGCAAATGGAAAACCTTTGATAGAGAATCTTGATATTTACAAAGAAGTTGGTACTGGTTCATCCTTGGAAAAGGTATTTACCAGTGTTCAAGTTGAGGACAATCTTCTGGAACTTTATTTCTTTGCCAAGGCTGGATCATCTATCATTCACGGAATTATAATCGAGGAAGAAACTGGAACTTCGGTAATAAAAGAAGAAATGATTCCAAATCAGATTGAACTAAACCTATTCCCGAATCCATTCAATCCAACTACAAGTGTGCAATTTACTTTACCAAAACGTTCGGATGTAAATGTAAGAATCTACGACGGATTAGGTAAGTTGTGCCGTGAATTAGCTTCGAAAAAATATGAAGCCGGTGTTCATACTTTAAAGTTTGATGCCTCCGGGCTTTCGAGCGGGATATACTTTGTGCAATTATCTACAGTTGATAATATGCTGACTAAAAAAATTGCTTACTTAAAATGACCGGAAGTAACTAAATTGAAATTAATTTTGTGAAAGCATTTCGAAACAAATAATAAAACTATTCAGATGGAAAAATCTCTGTTACTTTAGCAATGACTATATTACATAAGCGAAGCAAGAATTACACTTTGCGTAAAAGCGCGCAGAAAGCCAGTAAAGCGGCGGTGAAAACAGATCCTTTGAATATTCACACCCGGTTATTTGATGAAATTCCTTCCCCAATTCTTATTTTGGATTCGCACAACCTTGCTATAAAATATGTTAATAAAGCGGCATCGGAATTTTACGGTTACACCAAAAGTGCTTTCGAAAAACTCAACATTTCTCAAGTTGAAGCTTCTTATGGATCGCGATCCATTCCGGAAATAATTACACTATACAAGCAAAAACAGTTTAGTACATGCCACACTTTAAAGGATGGGACAGTCCGCAACGTGGAAGTATACAGCAATTTAGATATCCCTCTTAACGCAATAGTTCTATATATAAATAATGGAGAAGTTGTTTCTAAAACAATTGCTGAAAAGGAAAAGCAACTTGATGAAATGAAGATGAGATTCTTGTCTACATCTTCACATGAATTTCGTACACCGCTTACTACAATTTTTACTTCATCGGAATTGCTTCTTCTAATGGGACGATCAATAAGCGAAGAGAAGTATGTTGATTATATTGTTCAGATACAAAACGCAGTTACATATATGACCGGCTTGCTGGACGATATTCTTACTATTAACAAAACTGAAATAGGGAAATGGAAGTTTAGTCCTACCAAAATTAATTTATATGATTTTGCGACTAAGATGATGGAGGAGGCAGAAAGCAGCGGATTCTACAATCATAAAATTAAGTTACAATATGAACTTAAGACTAAACAGATGATTGCAGACAGCAAATTGCTTCAGCACATTTTGTCAAATCTGCTTTCGAATGCAGTAAAATATTCTCCGAAAGGAGGAAACATTATTTTTCGAATTAGAAGTTTGAAATCGGATTTGGAGTTTACAATAACCGATAATGGCATTGGTATTTCCAGACAAGATCAAAAGAATCTTTTCGAAACATTTTATAGAGGAAGCAACACCGGTAAGATTGAAGGGACGGGACTCGGGTTGTCGATAGTAAAAAGATGTGTTGAATCTCACGGTGGAAAAATCGCATTTAAGAGTGGACTAAATAAGGGTTCTACATTTGTGGTAACAATTCCAATGTTGACGGTAATATAAAAACAGTGCAACAGTAAGCATCAAAGTGAGCAATAGGACATGAAAAAAATATTGATTATTGAAGATGAAACTCCCGTCCGCACGGGAATAAAAGATTTGTTGGAACTAAAGAATTATAAAGTGATTGCTGCTGAAAACGGCGCCGAGGGAATCAGATATGCGAAAGACAATTTGCCAGATGTAATCATTTGCGATATAAAAATGCCCGAAATGGATGGCTACGAAGTATTAAAGAGAATTTCGAAAGATGAAGCGCTTTCTTCAATTCCATTTATATTTTTAACAGCTAAAGCTGAAGTTACAGACATGCGTTACGGGATGAATTTGGGCGCCGATGACTATATAATTAAGCCGTTTAAGGCAGTAGATTTATATAAAGCAATTGAAGTTAGACTTGCGAAAAGCAGTAAGACAAAGAAATCTTCTTCGCCTAGTAAAACAATTACGGAAGATGCGGAATCTAAAAAGAACATTGGCGAGCATTTGTTCATCACAGAAGGAAATAAACCACAATTTATCAAGATACATGATATTGAATGTATTGCAGCCTTTAACGAATACACTAATGTTTATCTAAATAATTCCAAAAAACTAATCATAAGAAAATCTCTTAAAGAGTGGGAGAGTGTTCTGCCGGATAATATGTTCATCAGAATCCACCGATCAACAATTATTAACTTTGAGCATGTGGATAGAATTGAAAAATTCTATGATAGATCATATCTGGTTTACTTAAAAAATATCAAACAACCTTTTATAATTAGTCAACGTTATTTAACCAAATTGAAAAAAAGTCTTTTCTTTTAAAAATTGATAAGATTTGCTAGTGACTGCAAATTCACAGCCTAATTTGCGCGCTTACAGCATTTAATTTAGTACCCGTTCTATCTTTATTTAACTTAAACTGCGTAAAATTGATCGACTTTGCATCGATTTTTTACCAGAAAGTAGTAGCTGAGATTAAGACGAGGCTAGCTTGTGGCATGAGTACCGGAAAAGGATATTATTTTAGTTAATAAGCAGCAAATAACTTTTCATCAGTTAATTAGGATTTAATATGGTAACAACGAATAGCAATACTCAAACAAAATCTAACAACTATCTGCTATCGATTACAATCATAGGCTTGTTATTTTTTATTTTCGGATTTGTAACATGGTTGAACGGATCTTTGATCCCATTCTTGAAAATTGCTTGCGAACTTAATCAGATTGAAGCATATTTTGTAACATTGGCATTTTATATCTCTTACACCGTAATGGCATTGCCCATGTCCGCGGTGTTACAAAGAACCGGGTATAAAAAGGGAATGGTACTTGGACTACTGGCTATGGCGGTCGGTGCACTTATTTTTATTCCGGCTGCGCAAACAAGAATTTACGCTTTGTTTTTACTCGGACTGTTCGTAATGGGTGGAGGATTAACAATTCTTCAGACTGCATCCAATCCATACATTGTAGTGCTTGGGCCAAAAGAAAGTGCGGCTGTAAGAATTAGTTTTATGGGGATCGCAAACAAGTTTGCCGGAATTTTAAGCCCACTTGTTTTTACAGCTATGATGCTTCATGGAATGGAAAGCTTCAGTGATGAAAATCTTAAATTAATGGATGCGGCACAAAAAGCTGTTGCATTTAATGAATTGGCCTCACGCTTAATTATGCCATACATTATAATGGCGGTAGTTTTAGTCCTTTTAGCTGCAATGATTAATTATTCTCCGCTACCGGAAATTGAAACCGGCGAAGAAGATAGCTTGAAGAGTGATGCAGAAAGTAAAACAAGTATTTTCCAATTTCCGCAACTAATATTAGGTGCAATTGCGCTATTCTTTTATGTCGGAGTAGAGGTTATTGCCGGCGATACAATCGGAATGTATGGGAAAAATCTTGGCGTTTCGTTCTTTGGACAACTAACTTCTTATACAATGGCATTTATGGTTATCGGTTATATAGTCGGAATAATTACAATACCTAGATTTATCAAACAAGAAAAAGCACTTATACTCTCAGCAATATTCGGTCTCATATTTAGTCTGGGAGTGATATTCTCATCTACAACAAGTGTTGGAATTTCAAGTATTGTCTTTGGATGGTTAGGAATAGCAACTGTTCCCGATTCGATATTCTACCTTGCTCTACTAGGATTTGCTAATGCAATGGTTTGGCCAACTTTGTGGCCTCTTGCATTAGAAGGACTTGGCAAATTTACTAAGAAAGGCTCCGCCATTTTGATAATGGGAATTGCCGGTGGTGCGCTGCTTCCGCCGTTGTATGGTCTGTTATCAGATAATTATTCACCGCAAGGTTCGTATTGGATTCTACTCCCTTGCTACTTATTCATTCTTTATTATTCATTGAAAGGACATAAAAAACGTAAGTGGTAATCAATTCGTAGTGAAGTTGTAATAGAAAATTTAATTAGTCGTTATAAATAATGGAAGAACTTAGAAACAAATGACCAGTAAAAAAGATTTATCTAAACAAGAAATAAAGAGTACAAGAAAACGTAAGAATGTTTCATTAGAAGCTCTGAATATTGATGCTCTGTCTAATGTAGAACGGTATTATCTAACAAACTCCGGTAAGCAACTGCAATATCCTCCAACAGAAAAAATTCCAATCATTCAAGTAAATAGTTTCCCGGAACTTGGAAGACTTACGGCTTTAAGGTTTATTGAATGGGTTCAAAAAAATCCTAATGGAGTTATTTCTCTTCCAACTGGTAAAACACCCGAACACTTTATTAAGTGGGTTGGTTACTATCTTAAAAATTGGAATAAGAAAGATGTAGTAGAAACTTTCGAAAGAGTAGGAATTAATACAGCCATAGAACCGGACATGCAAAGTCTTAGATTTGTGCAAATAGATGAGTTCTATCCAATCGATTCATTTCAACACAATAGTTTCTATTACTACATTCAGAAATACTATTTCCAAAATTTTAATCTAGACCCGGCTAAAGCTCTTTTGATAAATGTGAACGAAATTGGTACGGCAGAGAATCTTCCACTCAATCAAGTTTTTCCGGATAAAAAAGTTGATCTTTCTCTTAGAACAAGATGGGCCAGCAATAGATTAGAGAGAATCCAAAAGCGGACTATTGAAATTGTAGATGAGTTTTGCACAGACTACGAAAGAAAAATTAGAGAGATGGGTGGAATAGGATTTTTCTTAGGCGGCATCGGGCCGGATGGACATATAGGATTTAATATTCAAGGAAGCGATCACTTTTCGACAACACGGTTAATCGAAACAAACTATGAAACACAAGCGGCGGCTTCCGGTGATTTAGGAGGAATTGAAATAGCCAGAAATAGACTGGTTATAACTATTGGACTAGATACAATATGTTACAATAAAAATGCGGTTGCGATCATTACAGCATCGGGAGAAGCGAAGGCAAATATTGTTAGGGATTCTATTGAAAGCGGTCTTTCAAACAAATATCCGGCTACAGTTTTACAGAATCTTAAAAACGCTAAGTTTTATTTAACGAATGGAGCTTCGTTAAGACTAAAGGAACGTCGTTACGCCGATATGCTGGAAGAAGAATCACTATCACAGTTTTCAATAGAAAGATCAATTATAAACCTTGCTGTTGAAAAACAAAAAGAAGTTTTATGCTTAACGGATGAAGATTACCAATCGGATAAATTTGGAAAACTCGTTCTTGAAAAAACAAAGAAAAATGCTGCGGAAGTAAATCAGTTAATTCATGATTCGGTGCTTGGTAGATTTAGTAAGGGCATTTCGTTAGTTGAAAACCAATCGATTCTTCATACAGCTCCTCACCACGATGATATAATGCTTGGCTATCTTCCATCCATAGTGCATTCGGTTAGAACTGCTTCAAACAAACATCATTTTACAACACTTACAAGCGGTTTTACAGCTGTAACCAATGATTACATGCTTAATCTGATGAATAGTCTGAGAGAACATTTAGACAATGATGAATTCAAATCCCGCTTTTCCGAAAAGTATTTTGATCCGGCATTTCAAATTGGAAAAAACCGCGATGTAAATTTATTTCTTGATGGTTTAGCTGCGAGAAGCCGAACAATAAAAAGAGAAGCTACTGCTAGAAGAATGCTGCGCAACATTGTTGAAATTTACGAAGAGGACAATCTGCTGTATATTATTGATCGTGTTGATGAATTGATTAATTACTTTAAAACTCAATATCCCGGGAAGAAAGATGTTCCGCATGTTCAAAAGCTGAAGGGAATGTTAAGAGAATGGGAAGAAGAAATTATTTGGGCATATTTTGGGTTTAACAGCGATAGCGTTTCACACATGCGTCTTGGATTCTATCAAGGAGAAATGTTTACCGAAACTCCTGAAGTTAATCGAGATGTTCTTCCGATTCTAAACTTATTGAGAAAGGTAAAACCAACAATTATAACCGTCGCACTGGATCCCGAAGGGAGCGGACCGGACACTCATTATAAAGTTTTACAAGCAATTAGCGAAGCTCTTAAATTATATGGCAAAGAAGAGGATTTATCAAAACTTAAGATTTGGGGTTACAGAAATGTTTGGTATAGATTTCATCCGGCAGAAGCAAACATTTACATCCCGGTAAGTCTCAATTCTTTTGCAATTGCAGAAAACACATTCATGAATAGTTACGGTTCTCAGAAAGATGCAAGTTTTCCAAGTTATGAATATGATGGCCCTTTCTACAGACTCGCTCAAAATATACAAGTAGATCAATATAAGACTATACGTTTATGTCTTGGTAAAGACTTCTTTCTTAATCATCAAATTCCAAGAGTAAGAGCAGCGCACGGTATGGTTTACCTAAATGAAATGACGGTAGAAGAGTTCCTTACCAAATCTATCGAAATTAAAAAAGTAACCGAGAATGTATCTTAAAATGAAAACAGATTGTTACGGGCTGGTTACATTCGGAAGATTTTTCAATAACAAAAATTTTAGAAAAAAGAAAATATGAATCCTACTCAGGTTGTGCTTGGTATTGATATTGGCGGGACAAATACGGTTTTTGGATTGGTAGATGAAAAGGGTAACTGTTACTCAAAAAACCAAATACCAACTGAAGGGCAGATGCCACCGGAATTACTCTTGAAAAGACTATTCAGTATTTTCAATGTAGAGTATAAATCGTTTAACGGTACTTATGAATTGGTAGGTGTTGGAGTCGGGGCGCCATCGGCTAACTATTTTACCGGAACCATTGATAAGCCAAGTAATTTTAATTGGGGTTATGTTGATATTGTAAAGCTAATAAACCAATACTATTCTGTACCGGTTGCGGTTTCCAATGATGCAAATGTAGCTGCAATTGGCGAAATGAAATTCGGGGCTGCAATTGGGCTATCTAACTTTATCGAAATTACACTCGGTACCGGTCTTGGAAGCGGGATTGTAGTAGATGGTAATGTTGTCTATGGCAGTCATGGTTTTGCCGGTGAACTTGGACACATAATTTTCCGAGAGGAGGGCAGACAATGCAGCTGTGGAAGAAAAGGCTGTTTGGAAACATATGTCTCTGCAAATGGAATCAAAAGAACTGTTTTTGAACTACTTGCAAACCATAATGATGAAAGTGAACTTCGAGATATTACTTTTAACAATCTAACATCCAAACTCATTTACAAAGCAGCTACCAATGGAGATACAATAGCCAAGCTGGCTTTTGAAATTACGGGAAAGCATTTGGGACTGGCATTATCGAATAGTGTAGCTCATCTTGAGCCGGAAGCGATTATTCTTTTTGGTGGTTTAGCATTAGCTGGTGAATTGATTCTCACTCCAACTAGAGAAAGTCTCGAGGCTAATCTTTTGTCTCTCTATAAAGGTAATACCAAAGTTTTACAATCCAGTTTAATGAAGTCTGAAAACGGTGCTATTCTTGGTGCTGCTGCAATCATGTGGAACGAATTAATGAAAAAAATACAGTTTTTGTCCGTTGCGGCCAAGTAGTTTATTCGGTGTGAATAAAAATTTCAAATAAATTTCGGTTTAGATATGGCAGCTAAAAAAGTAACACTCGGAATTGAGATAGGCGGGACAAACACCTCTTTCGGATTGGTCGATATTTCCGGCAATTGTTTTGTGGAAAGCCGAATCCCAACTAAACCTAATGAATCTCCAGAAGCTTTATTTGAAAGACTTTTCAAAAAATTCAATAAGATTTATAAAGAGAAATCTTCTGAATATGAAGTTATTGGAATTGGAATAGGTGCACCGAGTGCAAATTATTATAAGGGCACTGTAGAGTATTCATCCAACCTTAATTGGGTTTATGTTAATATCAGAGACATCGTAAAAAAATATACAAATCTTCCAATTGTAATTGCCAATGATGCAAACGCCGCCGCGCTTGGCGAAATGAAATTTGGTGTTGCTAAAAAAATGAAAAATTTCATTCAGCTTACTTTAAGTAGAGGCTTTGGAAGCGGAATTGTAGTTGATGGAAATATAGTTTACGGTAACGATGGCTTTGCCGGAGAAATTGGGCATACCATTGTAGAAAAAAACGGAAGATCGTGTGGATGTGGAAGAAAAGGCTGCTTGGAAACTTATGTTTCTACCGGAGGATTGATCAGAACTTGTTTCGAATTACTTTCTAAGTCCAACGAGCTTAGTTTAATAAAAGAATTTCCCCCGAATAATTTGACCGCTGAAATAATAACAAGAGCTGCAAAAAATGGTGATAAACTAGCGCTGAATGCTTTCGAATTTACCGGTCAAGTTTTAGGAGAAGCTCTTGCGAATGTAGTTGCATACTTAAGTCCGGAGGCAGTAATTCTTTCGGAAGGCTTGGCCGCAGCGGGCGATTTACTTTTAGTTCCTACAAAATTTCACATGGAAAAAAACATGCTAAACCTTTTCCAAGGTAAAGTAGAAATACTGTTATCCGGGTTAGTTAAAGGCAATGTTGCAATTCTTGGTGCAAGTGCATTAAGCTGGCATGAGATTCATAAAAATCAAAAATGATGGTGCGGGTTTTTCCGCTTTTCTGAATTCTTGCGTTTTATATAACTGAAACATAATAGCTATAGAGAAAATGATGATTCGTTCCATACGGATTCTTTTTGTTCTTTTGTTAAGTAACTTTTTTTTACACGCACAACAAATTTCTAACTACAAGTACATCTCTCCAATTCCTAATTCCGAATTTGTTTCGAAGGAAACGAATATAATTATTAGATATGGTGATAAAATCTCTCGGCAATCGATTTCCAGTCTGTGCAACATAAGTATAGTAGGTAGCGCCAGCGGTTCGCACGAAACCAACATTATCCTTTCAGATGATGATGAAACAATTGTCCTAAATGTTCCGGTTCCTTTTTATCCTAATGAAATTGTAAATGTCCATTTCAATCCCGATGTGAGAACAATTGGAGGGACTAGAATACCGATGCTGGATTTTTCATTTAAGATTTCTCCATTGCAAAATAGAATCGGTTATTCGGTGATTAAGAGTGAAGAGGAAATTCTCCCACTCAAGAATGAGCCGGTAGAAAATAAATTTTTAGTTACAACCGAAGATACTCTTCCGGCAGATTTTCCCAAGATTATCGTGAAGAACAATAACAACCCGACTCCGGGATACATATTTATCACTACATCTGCTAAGGTAGCTGGCGTAGGCTATTATGCAATGATGATTAAAGATGACGGGAAGCCTTACTGGTATAAAAAGTTTGATAATCACTATCCGGCAGATTTTAAAATGCAGCCGAATGGAATGCTTTCATACGCAGATATGATGAATGACTACTATTATGCCGGTGGCGGAGAAGCGGTTCATAAATTGATGGACTCAACTTACACTGTTGTAGATTCATTCAAAATGGGGAATGGTTATGTTGCAGATGGACATGATTTTAAACTACTGCCTAATGGACATGCTCTGTTATTCGCATACGATTTACAGCAAGTTGATATGAGTAAAATTGTCCCGGGCGGAAATCCGGCCGCTATGGTTGCCGGTTCAATTATACAAGAGTTGGATGCAAACAAAAATGTTGTCTTCCAATGGAGAAGTTGGGATTACATTCCAATCGTCGAATCATATTTTGATTTAACACTTGCAGCTTTCGATCCGATTCATGCAAATACTATCACTCAATCTAATGATGGCAATATAATTGCTTCATTTAGAAATCTTAGTCAAGTAATAAAAATTGATAAATCTAATGGAAATATTATTTGGCGGCTTGGAGGGAAAAAGAATCAATTTACTTTTATTGGTGAGCATGCTGAAAACGCGCCTCTTTATTTTTCCAGACCGCACGGTGTTGTAGAATTACCAAATGGAAACATTATGCTTTTTGATAACGGACTGGATCATTCTCCGAAATATTCTCGTGCAGTTGAATATAAAATTGATGAAACAAATAAAACGGCAACACTAGTTTGGGAATACAAACATCCCGATGGTGTCTATGGTGCTACGCAAGGAAGTGTGCAAAGACTTTCGAACGGCAATACTCTTATCTGCTGGGGAAGCGCACCAATGACAAAACTTACATGGCCTTCTGTTACGGAAGTTAAACCTAACGGTTCTATTACAAGTGAATTGTTTTTTGAAAATAAAGGAATACTTTCACTCCATGCTTTCAAGTATTTGTGGAAAGTAAAAAACTATACTTCAGTAACAGAACAAGAAATTCTAAAAGGTAATGAATATACTTTCAATTGTGAAGGTGACAGCACGTACGTCACTCTTAAGATTAACAACTTTAGCGGCTCCGGGTACAATTCTGTAACTGTATCAAATTATTCAACAGCTACTATAAAACCAGAGTTTATAGATGTTGCACCTATTGTGTTGAATAGAAGATTAACTATTAGTGCGAATGAAATAGATGGAATAAATGCTGAGATAAGCATTGAAGCCATTAAAAGTTTAGGGGTTAATGATCCCAAGGCAATTGTAATTTATCACAGAGAACATGAAGGTAGTGGAGTATTTACACCGTTAAGCACTTCTTACAATTTCATAACAAAGAGACTAACTGCTACATTTACAAAGTTTGGTGAATTTGTTTTTGCCACTCCTGTTGTAAACACAACAGCAAATCCCCCATTACTAATTTCACCGGCAGATTCTTCTTCAGTAAATCAGTCTTTATCTGTAAAGCTAAAGTGGACTCCACTAGGATATGCTGGTAAATATCATTTACAAATAGCATCCGATTATTACTTTCAAAATATAATTACAAACTTGGATGGATTAGCCGAAGCTTTCTTTCAAATCAATTCTGTGAATGCTAGCTCTACCTATTATTGGCGAGTAAGAACTACCAATATCTCCAGTACAAGCGATTGGTCAAAGACATTTAGTTTTATAACTGCCGCACCGGGAATTGTAGTTACATATCCAGATGGTAGTGAAAAGCTTCAGAAGGGACTAAAGTATTATATAAGATGGAAAGACAATATTGACGAAGAAGTGATAATCGAATTAT
>Ga0172380_10003609_pt1 | contig 20991 bp, 17 predicted proteins | sample Leawe162metaG_FD_119747 | JGI IMG/M metagenome (GOLD analysis project Ga0172380, IMG submission 119747) | Leachate microbial communities from a municipal landfill in Southern Ontario, Canada - Leachate well 162 metaG | ecosystem: Engineered > Solid waste > Landfill > Unclassified | place... | reverse complement strand
GGAAGAAGAGGACAACCCCTGGGAACCGTTGCACGTCGAGCGCGGCTGTCCGCCGGGCTCCGATGCGGTGACGGTGTTCGCCTGTGCGGGCCCGCAGAGCGTGGAATGCGACGGCACGCCGTCGGAGATGCTGCACGTGCTGGCGGAGCAGATGTGTGCGCTGGGCAACAACAACGTGCACTTCGGCGGTCAAATGATGGTGGTATTGAACCCGCTGAATGCCGAGGACTTCGCCAAGGCCGGCTGGTCCAAGCAGGAAATTCGCCACTATCTTTGGGAGAACGCCCGGCGCCCTCTGGCTGACATCCAAGCCTGCGGCCTCGGCAGTGCGCGTATGCGCCAGGCGCAGCTCGATGCCAACCGAATGCTGGCGCGGCACGCCGTGGATAACCCGACGACGCGCGTTCCGGTAACATCCAAGCCCGAGGACATCCACATCGTGGTGGCCGGCGGGCGCAGTTATTTCGCTGCAGTTCTTCCCGGTTGGGGCAGCTTTGGCGGATACGCCGTCACCGCTCAGATCAAACGCTAAAGGAGATATCGATGGAAATCATGATTCCGGTGTGGGCGCAGTCCGATGTGGCGCCGGTGGCCAAGAAGCAGTTGTCGGCTTTCCGCGGCGCGCGCGTCGCGCTGGTGGACGACAATTTCGACACGCCCTACACGACGCACCTGGAGACGCTCTTGAGAGATGTTCATGGGGCGGTCGTCGAACGCTTGGTCAAGCCCCTCGGCTCGGCGGCATCACCCAAGTCGCTGATCGATCAGGCGGCGAAGGCACAGGTGGCGATCGTCGGCATAGGCCTTTGAGGGTCTTGCACGTCGGGCAGTGTGCTCGACTCCGCAGCCCTCGAGAAGCGAGGGATACACACGGTCACGATCGTGTGGGATACGTTTGAGAAGGCGGCACGCACGCAGGCGCGCGTGCAGGGTGTGCCCAACATCGAGTTGGCGGTGATCCCACACGGAACGGGTGGCCAGACGGCCGACGACCATCGAGCCAAGGCCGAGGCGACGGTTGCCGATATCGTCAGCCGACTCATGAAGAGCAGTTAGCCGCCTGTCGTGTTTTGACCGACGCAGTCCGCCCGGACCGCGTCATTGAGGAGGAGGCATCAAATGCATCGCATCATTCCCCGATTCCTGTCGGGCCTGGCCGTATTCGTCATCGCCACCGCCTCGTCGCACGCGCAAACGGTGCTCACCGCGTCGTCCTATCTTCCGAGCGGCAATTTCCTGACGAAGGATGGGATCGCGGCCTGGGGCGCCGACGTGGAAAGGGTCACGCAGGGCCGGGTCAAGGTCAACCTGCTGCCCAAGGCGGTGGTAGCGCCGCCGGGCACCTTCGACGCGGTGAAAGATGGCCTGGTCGACGTCTCCTGGACCATACACGGATTGACGCCTGGGCGATTCCCTCTGAGCAATCTCGCGGAATTCCCCGGCGCCGGGGACTTTGCGGAGCAGACCTCGGTCGCCTATCACCGCATCTACGAGCAGTATCTGGCGAAGGCCGGCGAGCACAAGGGCGTGAAGGTCCTCGCCATGTTCACCCACGGTCCGGGCGAGATACTCCTGGCCCGGCGTCCGGTGAACACGGTCGAGGATCTGGTGGGGCTGAAGTTCCGTGTCCCGGGCGGGGTTGCGCTCGAGGTGGCCAAGGCCTTCGGGGCGATTCCCGTGACGCGGCCCGTTACCGAGGTCTATGAACTCCTCTCCAGCGGGATCGTCGACGGCGTTTTCTATCCGCTGGAGATCACCAGTTTGAAGCTCGAATCGATACTCAAATACATGACGATCGTTCCCGGGGGGATGTACAACGCCAGCTTCGTGATGATCATGAACGAGGACCGGTACAACAAGCTCTCGAAGCAGGACCGCGACGCGATCGACTCGGTGTCCGGAGAAGTGATCTCCCGGAGAATAGGAAGAAGCTTCGACGAACAGCAGAAGATCAGCAGGGCGGCACTCGCGGCAGGCAATGTCGTGGTGACGACCGCCTCTCCGGCCTTCCTGCAGGCGCTCAAGGCGAAGACGGCTGGTCTCGAGTCGAGCTGGATCAAGGAGGCAAACGCCAAGGGAGTGGACGGCGCCAAGGTCCTCGCCGCGTACCGGGCCGAAGTACAAAAGGTCGCGCATTAGCGCCACAAGCGAAAAAGACAGCAGGCCGAAAAAGACATCGCGCCCTGGCGTCCTGAAGATCAAGCCGCGCTCACCAGGGGTTCTCCATGTCTGAAGACAGCAAGGGCACAACGAGCAGTTCGCTTTTCGACACGGCGCTAGGGATCATCGGCGCCGTCGTGCTGTTCGCGATGATGATGCTCACCACGGCTGATGTCGTCATGCGTTACGTCTTCAACGCGCCGCTGCGCGGGGCCTTCGAACTCACCGAGGTCATGCTGGTCGTACTGATCTTTTCCGGATTGCCGGTCGTGTCGCACAACAACAAGCACGTCACCATGGATGTGATAGACCGCTTCCTGAGCGAGAGTGTGCGCAAGGGGCTCGCGGCGGTGATTCACCTGATCTTCAGCTCCGCGCTGATCGGCATCGCCTGGCTCATCTGGGGCAAGGCGGGCCATTTGGCGCAAACCGGCGATACCACCGCCGACCTGAAGATCCCGCTCGCTCCCTTCGTCTATCTGATGGCGTTCTTGATCGCCCTCTCCGCCGTCATCCACCTCATAAAGGCCTTGCGCCGCGAAGTGGGCGAAGGCGACGATGGTGGCAACGTGGTTTGAGCGTGATGTAACACGAGGGCGAGGCTGTCAGCGCGCGCGCCCATCTCTGAGTATCACTGAGCCGAAGGAGAAATAATTGCAGGAATTTCTGTGGGCAATGCTCGCGATGCTGGCGCTGATGTTCGTGCGGGTCCCTATCGCGCTTTCTATGGGTATCGTCGGCTTTGTCGGCCTGGGCCTGCTGCGCAACTGGAACGTTTCCCTGCTCTCGCTCACGTCGGTGGTCTACGAGACCGGCTTCTCCTATACCTTTTCGACGCTGCCGCTGTTCATCCTGATGGGCAACTTCGTCACCCGCGCCGGGATGTCCAAGGAGTTGTATCGCGCGGCGCACGCCTTCATCGGCCACTTCCGCGGCGGGCTGGCGATGTCCACCGTCGCCGGCTGCGCCGGCTTCGGCGCCATCTGCGGCTCATCCATCGCCACCACCGCGACCTTCACCAAGGTGTCCTATCCGTCGATGAAGCAGTTCGGCTACTCCGACGCACTCGCCTGCGCCTCGATCGCCGGCGGCGGGACGCTGGGCATCATGATCCCGCCGTCCACCATCATGGTGATCTACGGCATCATGACCGAGACCAGCATTCCCAAGCTGTTCGCCGCCGGCGTGCTGCCCGGTATTCTCGGGGCGCTGCTGCTCTGCGGCGCCGTCATGTACTCCACCTGGCGCGACCCGAAGGCCGGCCCCAGGGGCGAGCGCTCGACCTGGAAGCAACGGTTCGCCGCGTTGAAGGAAGTCTGGGGCGTGGTGATGCTGTTCGTGGTGGTGATGGGCGGCATCTACGGCGGGCTGTTCACGGCTACCGAAGGTGCCGCGATCGGCGCTTTCGGCGGCTTCGTCTTCGCCCTGATCCGCCGCGCGCTCAGCTGGCGGATCTTGTTCGAGGTCCTGGTGGAAAGCGCGCTGACCACAGCGATGTTGTTCGTGATCCTGATCGGGGCCATGGTTTTGGCCAATTTCATCAATTTCACCACCATGCCCACGGATCTGACGAACTTGGTGAACAAATTCTCGATCAGCCCGATCTGGGTGATGGCGGCAATTTGCTTGGTATACGTGGTTCTTGGCACGGCGATGGAGGAAGTGTCGATGGTCCTGCTGACGGTGCCGGTGTTCTTCCCGGTGATCATGGGACTCGGTTTCGATCCGGTGTGGTTCGGCGTCATCATCGTCGTGCTGGTGGAAATCGCCATCATCAGCCCGCCGGTCGCCCTGAACGTCTTCGTGATCAATGCGCTCGTGCCCCAGGTTTCTACCGGCACAGTGTACCGGGGCCTATGGCCGTTCCTATACGCCGACTGCATCCGCCTGGCGCTGCTGGTGGCGTTTCCGGCGATCAGCCTGTATTTGCCGAACCTGCTGTTCGGTAAATAGCCAGCACCACTGCCTGACCGCAGCGCGCGGACGCCGCGCGCTGCATGCTCCACATACGTGGAAGCGCTGCCCGCACTGGAAGAGAGGAACGACACCGGCAATGCCGCGTGAGCGGCCTATCTTCACCGATTTTCCCTTTACAATACATCGAAATCGATGTAACATGAAAAATCGTCTTATGAAGACTTGCGCTGGTGTTCGCAACCACGGAACACAAATACGGACGCGAATAAGGAACCGCAATTCATGAGCCATTGGGCAAATCTCGGGAGCGTGCTGTCATGCGTATCGTCAGTTTTACTCGTAATGGTGGTTCCCCTCGCCTCGGCGTGCGATTAAACGAGCAAATCATCGACTTGAGTATCGCCGCGCCCCAGCTTGCGCAGGAACTGGTGGAACTTCTCGCGGCTGGGCCAGCCGCGCTCGACGCGGTCGCGGCGGCAGCGGCGGCAGCAGATTCGGCCAGCCGCGTACACTCTGCAAGTGTTCAGCTGCTTCCGCCAACCACGAGAGCGGGGAAAATGATCTGCTTGGGCATCAACTATGTCGATCACGCAGCAGAGGGCGGGTTTTCAAAACCCGACTATCCGGTCCTGTTCATGCGCAGCAGTTCCTCGCTCATCGCCAATGGCGCGCCGCTGATTCGCCCGTCATGCTCCGATCAACTCGACTATGAAGGCGAGCTTGTCGCGGTTATCGGGAAACGAGCCAGACACCTCGATGAACGCCAAGCACTGTCTTTCGTTGCCGGCTATTCGATCTTCAACGATGCCTCGATACGAGACTATCAGCTACGGACTTCGCAATGGACTATCGGCAAGAACTTCGATGGCACGGGTGCCTTTGGCCCCGATTTTGTTAGCGCGGATGAACTGCCGCCCGGTGCGCGTGGCTTGAAGATCGTTACGCGCCTCAACGGAATCGTCGTGCAGAGCGCAGATACGAGCGATATGGTGTTCGGGGTGGCCGAGACGGTCGCGCGTCTATCGGAGTGTATGACGCTCGAACCGGGCGACCTTCTGATAATGGGAACGCCAGCAGGCGTCGGACTTGCGCGAAAGCCACCACTCTGGATGAAGCCTGGAGACGTTTGCGAAGTCGAAATAGAGCGTGTCGGGGTGTTACGAAATCCCGTCGTTCAAGAAGTGCGTGCGTAGCGCTTTGGCTAGCTTTCACTAGACAGAAGAAAATACGAGGCTCTCTCCATGTATGTCATCGATGCGCATGCGCATTTTGTATCGGACAACTTTCCGGCGCTATCTGGTCGACTCGAGCGAAATACTTCTGGCTGGCCGTCGTTGGTGCGGCTCGCCGATGGACGTGGTCGAATGATGATAGACGGAGCGGAGTTCCGTACCTTGGAGGCCGCCTATTTCGACTTGGGCAGCCGGCTCGCGCTGATGGATCGTGAGGGAATAGACCTGCAGCTTGTATCGCCCTTGCCCGAACTGCTCGGTTACTGGATCGATGCCGATGTTGCGATCGAACTCGCTAGACTGACCAATGCCACGGGCGCGCAAATGCAGAGCGAGGCGCCTGGGCGCATCGCCGCCATTGGTATGCTGCCCCTTCAAGATGTTCCAGCGGCCGTAGCAATGGTGCCGGAACTCGTTGAAGCAGGGCTTCACGGCATCGAGGTTGGCTCCAATGTCAACGGTCGCAGCATCGCTGACCCGATGTTTGACCCGGTATGGGCCGAGTTGGCCCGGCACGATTTGGCCGTGTGGGTGCATGGTTCAAGGCCGGCGGGGATGGACCGCTTGCTGGGCCCACCCATCTTGGTCAACGTCGTCGGCATTCCCCAGGACGGCACGCTGGCAATCGCGTCGTTCATCGCTACCGACATATTCGCGCGCCATCCAAGGCTGAGGCTTGGATTTGCGCATGCCGGTGGTGGCTTCGGCGCCTTGCTCGACCGAATGGACTTCGTCTGGAGAGGTTACCCGGCTTTGCACGACAGCAGCAGTATGTCCCCGCGGGAGTATGCCCGGCAGTTCTACTTCGACACGGTGACTTACAGTGTCCCCTATCTGCGCTATCTCGTGGACGCGTACGGCGCCGACCAGCTGTTCTGCGGTACAGACGGCCCCACTGCGGGAACGCAGTACGATTGTCAGAATTTCATTCTGGAAGCGTGCGGCGGTGATGTTCGCAGCGCAGAGAAGATCCTTTGCCACAATGCCGCACGATTCTTTGGCCTTTCCGTTTAGCGCCTTGAGCAGCGTCTATCGCGATGACGCATGAAGCCCCGCGCGGGTTCGCATAGCGCGCCGGTCGCGCAGTGATCCGCGACCGACCCAGGGGCGCCGACAGGTCTTACGGCACGGCGCATTGCTTGTGCCGCCGCGGCGACTCCCGCTCGATTCACTAGCGTTGCGGATGCCATCCGCTGGCGGCGGCTTTAGCCGGCGCGCGGTTCAACGGCCCACAAACACACAGCGAGCAAATATATCGAGGTCGATTGACTTCTATTGATTTCGATGGATAATGGTGCTATAAATAGTTCGTTCGATATCGATGTGATGTGACTCAAGGCAAGTTGATTCGCTGCTCATCTCGGGCATAGGCGGCGTTGCGGCGCTCTGAGAGATGCAGACAAGAACGCGACAACGACGGGAAATGCCCGGGCTCTTCACAACAGAAAGGATGTACCTATGGGTTCCGTAGTAGGAATAGACATTGGAGGGACTTTTACCGACCTAGCGGCATACGACCCAGCGTCGGGGCGGTTCTACTTTGAAAAAACCTCTACGACGCCAGCACCCGATGAGGGTGCCGTCGATTGCCTGAATAGGGCTGGCGTGGCGGGACTCGACGTTGCAGGTGCCGACGTTCTAAAGCACGGTTGCACGGTCGTCATCAATAGTTTGCTGGAGCGCAACGGTGCAAAGACCGCGTTGATCACCACCGAAGGGTTCCGCGACATATTGGAGATTGGGCGCGGCAACCGACCGGAATCGTTCAACCTGTTCTTCCGCAGATTGGCGCCTCTCGTTCCACGAGAATTCCGCTTCGAGTTGACTGAGCGGACGTCCTCGAGAGGGAAAGTCATCACTCCAGTGAATGCGGATCAGTTGCCACTTCTGGTTGAGAAGCTGAAAGCTGCAGGCATCGAAGCGATTGCGATCTGCTTTATCCATGCCTATCGCAATCCGGCCCACGAACGCCAAGTCGCGGAGTACTTGCGTGGAAAAGGCGATTGGTTCGTGACCACTTCTCACGAACTCACGCGCGAGTTCCGCGAGTACGAAAGAACCTCGACGGTGGTCGTCAATGCGTTTGTTGGCCCGACCACGAGCAAATATGTCACGCGATTTCGCGAAGGCGCCGAACGGGCCGGTTTCAAGGGGCGCGTTCTGTTGATGGGCTCAAACGGAGGAGTGCTCACCGTTGAAGACGCCATCCAGCGCCCGGTCCTGCTCATCGAGTCCGGTCCGGTGGGCGGTGCGGCGGGGGCGGCGGAGCTAGGCCGGGTGACGAACAATCCGAACCTGATCGCGTTTGACATGGGCGGCACCACTGCCAAAGCGGTCATTGTGGTCAATGGCGAAGCACAGGTAACGCCGGTGTACTACGCTGCCGGATACAACCGCGGCTATCCGGTCCAGGCGGCCGTAATGGACATTACCGAGGTCGGTACGGGCGGCGGCAGCATCGCGGCGGTGAATGAGCTCGGTGCTTTGACGGTAGGTCCGCGCAGTGCCGGCGCCGTGCCGGGACCCGTTTGCTATGGCAATGGCGGAACCGAGCCAACCATTTCGGACGCAAACCTTGTGCTTGGACGCTTGCACCCAGATCATTTTCTTGGTGGGCAAATGAAGTTGGATGCAGCGGCTGCCGAACGATCGATTCAAGAGTTGGCCGACCGTCTTGGCGAACCGATGCTTCGCGTGGCTGAGGGCATCCTTCGGATCGCAACTCTGTCGATGGCTTCGGCGGTAAAGATGACCACGATCGAACGCGGTCACGATCCGCTGGATTTCACCATGGTCGCTTACGGCGGTGCCGGACCGCTGCACGCGGCAGCGGTGGCAAGAGAGCTGGGTGTAAAAACTGTCATCGTTCCTCCCCATCCGGGGCACTTCTGCGCCTATGGCATGCTCTACGCCAACCTTCGCTATGACTTCGTGCAGATGTTCACCACATCATTGCCTGCTCTCGATCTCGTCGAGGCGGAACGCCACTATGAGGCACTTGAGAAAGAGGGGAGGACAGCTCTGGAGCAGGTCGGCGTCATATTGGAACAGATCAATGTCTCGCGCTATGCAGACATGCGCTATCTGGGACAGGAGCATACGATCAAGATCCGCATTCCCAATGACTTGAAGGGGCAGACAACGCAGATGCTGCATCGACTGTTTGAAGAAGGCTATGCCAAGCGCTACGGTCATACAAGTGAAAACGTCCCGGTCGACATCGTCAATCTGCGCGTCGTGGTAGATGGCGTCGCCGAGCGCCCTCGCGTCGAACTCATTCCGGACCGACGCGCTCTGCCAAAGCCGGTCTCGCGCCAAGTCAATTTCGACGGCATCAGCTTCATCCCATGCAATATTTGGCAACGTGAGGACCTGCCGGCGGACTATCGAATTGACGGGCCGGCGATCGTCGAAGAAGCCGCCTCGACCACCGTTCTTCCACCGGGGACGTCGGCCGCATTGGACAAATTCGGCAACATCATTATTGACATCAGGAGCTAGACATGGGTTCTGCCATCAAGGATGGACAAGCAACTGCCGAGAAGGCGAAATTTGATCCGATCATGCTGGAAGTCATTCGCAGTCTGCTGACTGCGATCATGGACGAGTGCGAGATAAATCTGTCGCGCACGGCCTTCAGTCCCATCATCTATGAGGTCAAGGATTACTGCATCGGACTGCTGGACAGGGAGTGCCGGACCATCGCCCAGAGTCGGGGCAGCGTACCCACGTTCATGTCGGATCTTGGCGAGTCCGTGCAAGACGGCATCGATATCTACGGTGAGAGCGGACTCGAGCCGGGCGATGTGTTGTTGATGAATTTTTCCGACATCTGCGGCCAGCATCTCAACAACATCGTGGTCTATCTGCCGGTGTTCTTTGAGGAAAAGCTGGTCGGATTCATGGCCTCGCGTGCTCACTGGTCTGACGTCGGTGGCAAAAACCCGGGCTCATGGTCGACCGATGCCACGGAGATATTCCAGGAAGGCCTGCAAATGCGTTCGTTGAAAGTGTACAAGCGCGGCAAGCTGGATCCGGAGATTTGGCGGGTGATCCAACACAACTCGCGCATGCCGGACTTGTGCCGGGGCGACATGGAAGCCCAAATTGCGGCCTGCGAACTGGGTCGGCAGCGCTACGTCGCGCTGATCGAGAAGTATGGCTATAAGCTCGTCAATGACTGTATTCACGCCATGTGGGATCAATGCGAGTTGCTCGTCAAGGAGCAGATCCAGGCAATGCCTGACGGCACGTATGTCGGCGAATCCTTTCTCGACGATGACGGTGTTACACCGGACAAGACGATTCCGATCAGGATCAGCGTCATCGTCAAGGGAGACAGCATGACGGTCGACTACTCGGAGCTGTCGCCGCAGACTCCCGGGCCAATGAACTGCGGATACAGCGCCGGCGTTAGCGCCGCCAAAGTGGCAATGAAGAGCGCTTTGGCGCCGTTCATCGCTGCCAACGAAGGTACGTTCCGGCCGTTGAAAGTCATCCTGCCGTTGGGCACGCTGATGAGCGCTGTCGATAACGCAGCGCTGTCATTGTGGACGGTCACGATCAAGACCATCGTCGATACCATTCTCAGGGCGATGGCCGAAGCGGTCCCTGACCTCATTCCGGCCGCCCATCACGGTGCCATGGGAGGATTCAGTTTCAATGGTTTGGACCCGGAGACCGGCGCGCGCTTTTGCACCGTCGACTCCGTGCTTGGAGGCTGGGGCGCGCAACCGAATGGCGATGGCTTTTCCCCCCTTAAGACAGTTACTCACGGCGACACATACCAAGTGCCCAGCGAAGTCGAAGAGACTTTTTATCCGCTGCTTGTCAAGAGCTACGGATGGCGAACCGATTCCGCGGGACCAGGTCAGTTCCGCGGCGGGCTAGGGTTGCGCAAGGTCTACGTCGTGCCGGTAGACGCGCGTCTCACGGTGGCATTTGAACGTTCGAAATGTCCCCCTTGGGGATTGTTCGGCGGTGGCGCCGCACAGGTTGGTGCTGCGCGGATCAAGAGGCCCGGGCAGAGCGAATGGGAGACCTATCAGAAGGTGACCGGACTCGCCATCGAGGCAGGAACTGTGGTCGAACTGCTCTCGGCCGGTGGCGGCGGACGCGGCTACGCATACGAACGGGACCTGGCAAGAGTGCTCGAAGACGTTCGCCAAGGATATGTGAGCGTGGAAGGTGCGAGAAAGGATTATGGCGTGGTGATCGATCCACCTCGCATGACAGTGGACCTCTCGAAGACCAATGCCTTGAGGGGAGAGATGCGTGTCGCGGCTGCATCGGCACCTGGCGCAATCGCGTGATGGATCGATTGATGCACATGTTTCTTTGTCCGCTCTTGACCGCTCGAACATCTACAGTGGCCGCAAAGCAGAAACACGATCCCTTTCTTGGATTACCGATTACTTATAAAAGGAGCGTCTGATGATATCTCGTCTAAGAACCATCGCTGTTGTACTCTTGTCCGCGTTGCTTGTAGGCCTCAATGCCAATGCGATCGCGCAGGACACCTACCCTTCCAGGCCGGTGCACATCATCGTGACACAAACAGCAGGGACGGCCACCTACCTCGTGGCAAGAATATACGCCGACAAGCTCACAAAGCTTCTTGGGCAGACAGTGGTTGTCGAACCCAGGGCAGGGGCGAGTGGCGTGATCGCAAGCGAAGCCGTGGCACGTGCGCCCGCAGATGGCTACACGCTGTTGTTTCTCAACTCTGCGCATTCCGCGAACCCGTCGCTGAATAGCAAACTGCCCTATGACACACTTCGCGATTTTGCCGGGCTTGCCCTGGTGACGGAGCAGCCGTACGTGGCGTTGGTACACCCGAAATTGGGCGTGCACACCATGAAGGAATTCCTCGCCTTGGCGAAGAAGGCGCCGGGAACGATCAACTACGTTTCAAATGGCGTCGGTAGCGGGACACACTTATCTGTTGCGTATTTCGCGAAAATGGCCGGCATAGATCTGACGCATATCCCCTATAAAGACGCCTCTGCCGTGACCACGGATTTGTTGAGCGGTCGCGTTCAGTTTGCAATGGTGCCCGTGAATTATCAATTGGGCCAGGTTCAGGAAGGGAAACTGATTGCACTCGCCGTGACTTCGGCCGAGCCAATGCGCTATCCCTACCCCCTCCCTACCGTGCGCGAGACCGCGAACATAGATTACACATATTCCAATTGGTACGGATTCGTGGCGCCGGCGAAAACCCCGGCGGCAGTTTTGAGCCGTCTGAGTCGTGCGATTCAAGAGATATCGCAGGCGGAGGAGACAAAGGCTCTGTACAAGACGCTTGGACTCGAGCCGCGTCTTCTGCTGCTTCATGACTTCGACTCGTTCATCAAGGCGGATATCGAAAAGACCACCGCTCTGACCAAGAGCCTCGGTATCGCTGCAAGATGAGCGAATCGAGAACGGCAATGGAGCAGACATGAACAACCCGCAAAAGTACGTTTGGGAGCCCGATCCCGGTCTCATCGCTCAAAGCAACCTGACCGCTTTCCTGAAGACGGTGGGCCTTGCCGATTACGAATCCCTCGTGCAAAAGGCCAATGCCGATCCGGGCTGGCTGATGGAAAACGTGTTCCGCTTTTGCGACATGCGCTTCTATAAGCCCTATCAGCAAATGTTCGATGCATCGCGGGGCATAGCGTGGGCGCGCTGGTGCGTGGGCGGTACGACCAACCTGGTTCTCAACTGCATCGACAAGCACCGGGGCACGCCTGTATGGGACCAGACCTATCTGGTGTGGGAGGCAGAAGATCCGAAGGAGCAGCGTCGTTTTACCTATCGAGAATTCGACGCCGAGGTGTGCCGGCTGGCGGCAGCGCTGACAGCGCTGGGCATCGGCAAGGGCGACATGGTCGGCATCTACATGCCGAACCTGCCCGAAACGTATATCGCCTTCTTCGCCGTCATCAAGATCGGCGCGGTCCTCATGCCGCTCTTTTCCGGCTTCGGTGCGCAACCGATCATAACGCGCCTGAACGATGGCGCTGCCAAGGCGGTGATCACGGCCGACGGTACCTGGCGCCGCGGAACCCCGGGCGCGATGAAGCGGGTGCTCGACGAGGCGCTCGCGGATGTGCCGAGCGTCGAACACGTGCTCGTGGTAAAGCACATGGGTGACAAGTTATCCACCTCGATGCAGGCGGGGCGCGACTACTGGTGGCATGATCTGGTCGCCGGCGGGCCGACCTCTTTCCCCACCGAGGAAATGGCAGCCGAAGACCAGGCGATCCTGCTCTACACGTCAGGCACGACAGGCAAACCAAAAGGATGCGTGTGGACCCACGTCGGCTTCCTCGGTGCGATGGTGACGCGTGACGCGCACATCTGCGGCGACTTCAAATCGACCGACCGATTCTTTTACATGAGCGACATGGGCTGGATGGTGGGTGCCATGTGCGCGTGCATCCCGAGCATGTTTGGCGCCAGCCTGCTGGTCGCCGAAGGCACACCGGATTATCCCGACAGCGGACGCTTCTGGCGCCTGGTGCAGAACCACAAGGTCACCTATCTCGGCGTCTCGCCGACGCTGGTGCGCGGGCTCATGCGCTATGGGGATGCGGAAGTCGACAGCTATGATCTCTCCTCCCTGCGCATCACCACCTCGGGCGGCGAGGCCTGGAACGAAGCACCGTGGCAGTGGTTCTTCAAGCATGTGTGCAAGTCGAAGCTGCCCATCATCAATATCTCCGGCGGCACGGAAATGAGCGGTTGCATCCTCACCGGCACCGTGCACCATCCGATGAAACCGGGCTCCTTCGCCGGGCCGGCAATGGGTACCGGCGCCGATATCGTCGACGAGAACGGACATTCCGTTCCGCCGGGGCAGGTCGGCGAACTGGTGCTGCGGCAGGCGTCCATCGGCATGACCAAGAGCGTCTGGAAGGACGACGCGCGCTATCTGGAAAGCTACTGGAGCACCATCCCCGGCATGTGGGTGCACGGCGATTTCGCGATGCGCGACGAAGATGGATTGTATTTCGTCCTCGGGCGCTCGGACGACACGATCAAGGTGTCCGGCAAGCGCACCGGTCCGTCCGAGATCGAGAGCCTGCTCATGGGCACCGACAAGGTGTCGGAGGCGGCAGCGATCGGCGTGCCCGATCCGGTGAAGGGTTCGGCGATCGTCTGCGTCTGCGTGGCGATGCCCGGGGTGGCCGCGGACGAAGCGCTCGCCGCCGAGTTGTCGCGTGCGGTCGTGGCCGGCATGGGAGCATCCTACCGCCCCAAGCGGGTGCTCTTCGTCAGCGACCTGCCGAAGACGCGCAACATGAAGCTGATGCGCCGCGTCATGCGTGCGCTGTTCGAGGGACGTAGCGCGGGTGATCTGTCGACCTTGGTCAACCCCGAAGCCGTCGCCGAGTTGCAGGCGAAGATTGACGTTTCACGATAGCGCAACGCGCAGGCATTCGATGCAGGAAATGCGCCGGCGGGTTATCCTGGCGAGAGGAGGCGGATATGAATATCGATGAGATCATCGCCAGGATTTTCAATCATCCCTGGGTTGTCATGATCCTGGCGCTGACGTTCTTCGGCTGCAATTTCCTGGCCTGGATGCGCATACGCCGCGAGGGCAGCAAGGACTACCGTCGTCCGCGCTTGCCCTTGACCTGATGCTTTGACGAGAAGATGGCGCATGAGCGATTTTCTGCACCGGCCTTGGGTGGCGGCCCTTCTTCGACGCAGCGGCCTGCACGCCCTGGTCGAACGCTATCACCGTGAGCACCAGCAGCATCATGCCCACCCCCGGTGGAGCTGGAAGGCTGTCCTGCACGGTTCGCGACTGTCGTTCGCCTACCCGGCGCTGGTCTGCTTGCTCGCCGTCATTTCCGCCGGTACGGGCCTCTATCCCTATGGCCCCGTTCTCGTGGCCGCGATCGTTTTCGCGCCTGAACGCTGGCGTTCGACCTACCTGGCAGCATGCCTCGGTGCGGCGACAGGCGCCACGCTTCTGACGCTGACGGTCCAGTCCCTGGACGGAAACCTGATCGCGCAATTTTTCCCCGGCCTGGACCGTTCGCCGCAATGGGCGCGGGCGGAACAATGGGTTGCGGCCTACGGCAGCGTGGCGCTTGCCGTCATCGCCGCGCTGCCGGTGCCGGAGATCCCGCCGCTGCTGATCCTGGCGCTCGCCGATACCCCGCCGCCGCTGATCGGCGTAGCGATCTTTTGCGGCAAGCTGTGCAAGTACGGCACCTATATTTTTCTCGTGCGGCTGCTGCTGAAAACGCTAGGTCTGGGCACGCACAAGGCTAGTCCGCCCGAATAGCTCCGACGCCGCGCCGCATCGGCTCAATCGGTGCTCCTCTTGCGGCCGCCGAGTTCGCTCAGGGTCAGGGTTCGCGCCCACAACTCCCGGCCTTCGCCGTTGAACGATCTGAGCGTCACCGCCCGCGCCGCCCCGGTTCCGGTGAACTCGAGCGAGCAGAAATTTCTCTCGCCCACCAGGGTGCCGGCGACGAGATTGGGGTTCTGCCTTTCCTTCTCGACACCGTGCGTGCCGGAGGTGAAGGGCGAGCAGGTCAGCTCGTAGAGCGGGTATCGGTTGCGCCGCTCGATCCTGAGCAATTCCGTGTGATGGCGGTCGCCGGAGAGAAAGAGCAGGCCGCTGATGCCGCTCTGCGCCAGCCAGGAGAGAAAGCCCGACTGCTCGCCCGCGAAGCGGTTCCAGCCTTCGTGGCGGCCGAGATCGTCGAGCATCTGGCTGCCGTTGGCGATGAGCTTGAAGGCCGCGGTCGAATTGAGCAGGGCGTTTTGCAGCCAGCGCAGCTGCGCCGGTCCGAGCATGGCCTTGCCGGGCTGCTCGGGCAGCGGGTCGGCGTCGCGATAATAGCGATCGTCGAGCAGGAAGAAATCGGCGTCGCCCAGGCTCAGCACGGTGAATACCCCGGGCGCCTCCGGCAGTCCATAGCCGGGGTTGGGCCAGTAGCGGCGAAACAGGCGCAACGCCTCGCCCTTGTGGATCCAGCTGGCGTTGGCGTTGTTGGGGCCGTAGTCGTGGTCGTCCCAGATGGCGGCGTGCTGGCCGCGGCGCAGGAGTTTCTGCAATTCGGGCCGGGCGCGGGTCACGCGGTAGCGCTCGCCCATGCCCCAGGGGCTGAAGTCCGCTTCGCGGAAATACAGATTGTCGCCCAGCCAAAGCGTCAGGTCGGGCTGCTTGTCGGCCATCGCGTCGAAGATGCCGGTGCCGCTGCCGTAAGCGCTTCCCGGACGATCGTAGGGCGGGTCCTTGAAGTAGGCGCAGGAGCCGGTCAACACCCGGAAGTCCGGGGCGTCGCGGCGTCGTTGCCAGAGCACCCGGGTGGCCACTTCGCCGACCGGGCCGGCGGCCTTGTCGTCGATGAACAGCTGGTAGCGGTAGCGCACCCCGGGCTCGAGACCGACCAGGCGCAGGGTTGCGGCGTAGTCCTCGGCAGCATCGAGCTTGATCGTGGCCGAGTGGCGGTGGCGGGCCTCGTCGCCAGCCCAGTATTCGATCCGGGCGCTTGCCGGCGAGTCGGCCTGGAACCAGATCGGGACTTCGCGCATGGCCGCCGGCCCGGCCATGGGGCCGGACTGCAGAGCGCCGGCGGCCAGGGCGGGCGCCGCAGCGAGCAGCCCGCCGAACAGGGCCAGGCCGCGCGCGAGGCGCATGCCGCAAGCGGCGGAGCAAGCTGGCCTGTCGCGGCGTCGCTTGGCCTGCGGCGGGAGGGCGGGATCCTTGGGCATGGCCCCTCAGCGCGCCTTTCCGCCGCCGCGAAAGATCACCATCAGCCGCTGGGCGATTTCGCGCGGAGTCCTCTTGCCGGCGCGATACCAGACCAGGGACCAGTTGAGGGTGCCGAGCAGCGACAGGCGGAACAGCGAGCGATCGATGCCGCGGGGCAGATCGAGCGCGGCGATCAATTTCCGGAATATCTTTTCGTAGTGCTCGCGATCGGCTTTCATTCGCCGCTGCAGATGTTCCTCCTGTATGTCGAAAAGTCCGGTGCCGATCATCTGATGGATCGCGTTGTCGGCCGTCATGGTGTCGAGGTGTTCGGCGCAGGCCAGCTCCAGGCGGCGCCAGGGATCGTCTTCGCCCACCAGCTTGGTCTCTCTTCGCCGCACCAGCTGGCGGAAGCCCTCCTGGTGGACGGCGGCGAACAGGTCTTCCTTGGCCGGGAAATAGTGGTAGACCGAGCCGGGCAGCATACCCACCAGGTGGGCGATGTCGCGGATGGAGGTGCCGCTGTAGCCGTGCCGGGAAAAGAGTTCCGCGGCGGCGCGCAGGATGAGGTCGCGACGCTCTTCGCCGCCGGCGTCGGGGGTCGACCTGCTTGCCACCTTGCGCTTGACGTCGCCCCGGCGCAGCAGTTCGCGCTGACCGGCGGTCGGTTCCCAGTTGGTCGCGCTGGCTAGTGCCGTGAGCCGCTTGTAGGCTGTCTCCAGGTCGTGCTTGCGCCAGATGTAGCGCACACCGGAGGGTGAGACCGGGTGGCCGAGGCGACTCAGCGCCGCCGCGACCTTCGCTTGGCCCAGCTGCGGCGCTTCCGTGGCGAAACGCACGACGGCTGCCTCGAGCGATTCCTTCGGCGGCTTGCGACGCTCCATGTCCGATCTCTTTCCCATTGCAGGATCAGCCGGGGATCCAGCATAGCGCATTTGCGCCCCCACGCTGCGTTACTAACTAGTTGGCAATCGTTTGACAAGGTATTACCGCGCTGCTAGTCTGAGTGAAATTTCGCAGCGCTGTCAACGATTAAAGGGGCAATGGGATGGACGATGTGGTGAGGACCGAGCGGGAGGGCGAGATCGCCGTGGTGAGCATAGACGCGCCTCCGGTGAATGCCATCAGCCAGGCGGTGCGCGCGGGATTGCTGCGCGCCTTCGCCGCTTTGCGCGAGCAGAAGGAAGTCAAGGCGATCGTCCTCCGCTGCGCCGGCAAGACCTTCGTCGCCGGCGCCGACATCAAGGAATTCGACAGCGGCATCGGCGCCCCCGGCCACCAGGAGGTGTACCGTCTGATCGAGGACAGCCCGGTGCCGGTGATCGCCGCCGTGCACGGCACCGCCCTGGGCGGCGGCGCCGAACTGACCTTCGCCTGCCACTACCGCGTCGCCGCGCCGGGCACGCGCTTCGGCCTGCCGGAGCTGACGCTGGGCATCATTCCCGGCGCCGGCGGCACGCAGCGCCTGCCACGGCTGGTGCCGCTGGAGGCGGCCCTGGACATGATGATCAGCAGCAAGCCGCTGGTGGCGGACAAGGCCGCCGAGCTGGGCCTGGTCGACCGCGTCATAGACGGCGATCTGCGCGCCGGGGCCGTCGCCTACGCGCGCGAACTGGTTGCCGGGGGCGCTGGGCCGCGGCGCACCCGCGAGCAAGCGGTGAAGGGTGGCGAAAACGCCGGCGAACTGCTCGCCGCCAAACGCGCCCAGGTGCTCAAGACCATGCGCAACCGTAGCTCGCCGCTGACGCTGCTGGAGGCTGTCGGCGCCGCGGTGGCATTGCCTTTCGACCAGGGCTTGGAAGTTGAAATGACGAAGGCCTTGGAATCGCTGGTGACCACGGAAGCGCGGGCGCTGCGCCACCTCTTCTTCGCCGAGCGCGAAGCGTCGCGCATTCCCGGCCTGGGGCGCGAGGTCAAGCCGCGCACGATCGGCGCCGTCGGCATCGTCGGCGCCGGCACCATGGGCGGCGGCATCTCCATGTGCTTTGCCAACGTGGGCATTCCGGTGACCCTGGTCGACGCGACCCAGGCCAACCTCGATCGCGGCATGGCCACCCTGCGCAAGAACTACCAGCGCTCGCTTAGCCGCGGCAGCATCAGCGAGGCGCAGTTCGAGCAGCGCCTGGCCCTGATCAGCCCCAGTCTCGACTACGCCGCCCTGGCCAAAGCCGACCTGATCATCGAGGCGGTGTTCGAGAACATGGCCTTGAAGAAGCAGATCTTCGCCCAGCTCGACGGGGTTGCCAAGCCCGGCGCCATTCTCGGCACCAATACCTCGACCCTGGACATCGACGAGATCGCCGCCGTGACCCAGCGCGCGGGAGACGTGATCGGCCTGCACTTCTTCAGTCCGGCCAACGTCATGCAGTTGCTGGAAATCGTCCAGGCCAAGGCCACGGCGCCCGATGTGCTGGTGACGGCGCTGGACATCGCCAAGCGCATCAAGAAGACCGGCGTCGTCGCCAAGGTCTGCTACGGCTTTATCGGCAATCGCATGATGGAGCCCTACGGCCGGGAGGCCGAGCGCTGCGTGCTCGAAGGCGCGACGCCGGCGGAGGTCGACGCTGCGCTGCAGGATTTCGGCATGGCCATGGGCATCCTGGCGGTCAGCGACTTGGGCGGCATCGACATCGGCGTTTTCATGCGCGCGGCGCGCAAGGAGGGGCTGCCCAAGGACCCGAGCTTCTACCGTCCCAGCGCCATGCTCACCGAGCGCGGCTGGCTGGGGCAGAAGAGCGGCCGTGGCTACTATCGCTACGCGGACGGCAAGGCCGTCGCCGACCCCGAGGTGGTGGCCATGCTGCACGAGGAGGGGCGTCGCCTGGGCGTGCCCAGCCGCAAGCCCGACGCGCAGGAGATCGTCGAGCGCTGCCTCTACGCCATGATCAACGAAGGGGCGCGCTTGCTCGAGGAGGGTATCGCGCTGCGGGCCAGCGACATCGACGTGGTCTACACCTCGGGCTATGGTTTTCCGCGCTATCGCGGCGGCCCGATGTTCTACGCCGACAGTGTCGGCCTGGCGAAGATCTGTGCGCGCATCGAAACCTTTGCCAAGACCCTCGACCCGCAATACTGGACGCCGGCGCCATTGCTGAAGAAGCTGGCGGCGGCCGGTTCGAGTTTTGCGCAATGGCAGCAAGAGCAGCAGGCGAAATAATCGGAGAACGCAACATGAACCTGGTGTTGAAGATGGGTTGAGACGTTATTCGATCCCGGTGAAAAAAAGATAAGACCGCCGGGTTTGCTGAGCTTATTCCAACCATAGGAGGAGATGGAAATGGAGATGAACACCCTGTTGCGCGCCAGCTTGCTGGCGACCGTTCTCGCCGTCGCGACGAGCCAGGCGCAAGCCGATCTGACCGTAGGCGTCTGCCTGCCCCTGACCGGGCCGGCTGCCGGGCTGGGGATTCCTGGGAAGAATGGCCTGCAGCTGTGGCCCGAGAGCATCGCCGGCGAGAAGGTGAAGCTGGTCGTCTTCGACGATGCCACCGATCCGACCAAGGCCACGACCTGCGCCCGCCGCCTGGTCAGCGAAGATAATGTCGACATCATCGTCGGCTCCCTGGCGACGCCTTCGGCCATGGCCATCGCCGCCGTTGCCGCCGAAGCGCAGACGGCGCAGCTGGCAGCGTCGCCGATCGATCTGCCTGAAGGCAAGGACGCCTGGTCCTTCCGCCTGCCGCAGGCGAATGCGCTGATGGCCGGCGGCATCGTCGAGCACATGAAGAAAACGGGCGTGAAGAGCTTTGCCTTCATCGGCTACTCGGACGCCTACGGCGAGAGCTGGTTGAAGGAGATGACCCGCCTGGCCGGCGCCGCCGGCATCAAGCTGACCACCGCCGAGCGCTATGCGCGCACCGATACGACGGTTACGGCCCAGGCGATCAAGGCCGCCGCCTCCAATCCCGACGCCATCGTCCTGGTTGCCTCCGGCAGCGGCGCCGCCATGCCGCACCTCGCCGTGGTCGAGCGCGGCTTCAAGGGCAAGATCTACCAGACCCACAGCGCGGCCTCGCGCGACCTGATGCGCATCGGTGGCAAGAGCGTCGAGGGCGCCTTCGTGGTTGCCGGGCTGGCGGTGTTGCCCGAGGGCCTGCCGGACAGCCATCCGTCGAAGAAGCTGGCGGTGGACTTCGTCGAACGCTTTGAAAAGGCCTTCGGCCCCGGCACGCGCAACCAGTTTGCTGCCACCATCTACGACGCGTCCCTGGTGCTGCAGAAGGTGGTGCCCATGGCGCTGGCCAAGGGCAGGCCCGGCACCAAGGAGTTCCGCGGCGCGTTGCGCGATGCGCTGGAAAATAGCGGTGAGATCGTCATTACCCAGGGCGTCCTGCACTACACCGCCAAGGATCATTTCGGCCTGGGTGACGACGCCCGCATGATGCTGACCGTCCAGAACGGCAACTGGAAATCGGTGACGCCGTAAGCGGTTTTACTTTCGCCACAGCCGGTCGCTCCCGCGACCGGCTGTGGGCCGTCTAGGGCGTGAATCGCCCGGCGGCGTTCTTGAGCAACTGGATCGCCGCCTGCAGCCGCCGGTTGGCGATGCTTATGGCGCTGACTTCGGCTGCCAGTTCGCTCGCTTGCGCCGTCACCACGTTGAGGGCGCTGGCGATGCCGGCGCGGTACTGGTTCTCGGCGATCTCCCGGGTGCGCCGGGCTGCTGCCAGCGCGCGCGCCTGGGCTGCAGCTTCCTGTTCGAGCAGGCGGGTCGCCGCGAGATTGTCTTCGACCTCCTGGAAGGCGGTGAGCACGGTCTGCCGGTAGCTCGCCACCGTCTGCTCATAGCCGGCTTCTGCCAGTGCCACGGCGGCGCTGCGGCCGCCGCCGTCGATCAGGGTCATGGCCAGGGAGGGCCCGAGCGACCAGAAACGGCTGGGCAGCTCGAACAGCCGGGCGAGGGAACTGTTGCGGTAGCCCAGGCTGCCGCCCAGGCTCAGCACCGGGAACCAGGCGGCCTCGGCCACACCGATC
>Ga0172380_10003608_pt1 | contig 21002 bp, 46 predicted proteins | sample Leawe162metaG_FD_119747 | JGI IMG/M metagenome (GOLD analysis project Ga0172380, IMG submission 119747) | Leachate microbial communities from a municipal landfill in Southern Ontario, Canada - Leachate well 162 metaG | ecosystem: Engineered > Solid waste > Landfill > Unclassified | place... | reverse complement strand
TTTTTCCTCAAGAATTTCTTCTGGCGAGAAATCACACTCAGAGGCTTCTTTATAGGCATCGGCTACAATCATTTCTGCATCTGCCAATATCATATTCTTCGGTACTTTGTAGACCGAACGGATAGGAACCTCTTGGAAAGTATCATAGGCGACGATTAGCATTGCTCGTATCTCACACAAAAGGAAATTATTGTCAAACTACGTTTGTCTACATTGTAGTTTACTGTCGATTTATCGACTGTCAAGCAGTAGCCGCAATTTTTTGTGCAAGCCGTTTCGCAATAGCTCGCTTCCAGACTGCCGTAAGTTTGGCTAGGTCAATATTATCGTTACTGCCCCACGTAGTACCATGCGAAATTCGCTGCTTTATATTATCTTTGCCAAATAGCTTTTCTGGTACATAATCTCCGAAAATTTGAGCAATAATACAATTTCTATAACTCCTAATGTCTAGTGTTTGCAAGTTAATCTTTTTCTCCCATCCCGGCATTCTCTTATCCAACAATCTCATACCAGCGGCTACACGGCTACGGTAGGTCGAATCCTTTGGAGCGGTTGTAATTTGAAACAACATAGTTTTGTTTCCTTTGCTAGAGAAAGAAAGTCGATTGACTGAATTCATTGTAGTGAAAGTTTGTTTTTTGTCAACTAGCCAATTACCAAAGTTTTTTCGCCTTCGACCGTACATAGTCTTCCGTCAATACAACGTATCGGTTCAACCGTAGTTAAACCCGGCATTAAATTGTAGGGCCTATCAGAAGCATTTACTACGACGTTAATATCGCCCTGAGTAGTCAAGATGGATTGCAATTCTACCATATAGGCCGAGAGTTTCATTTTTTAATTTCCTTGCAAAGCAGACAAATTGGAAATTTAACAACTACTTAAAATCTGGCTAATAGTCCTAATCTGGTTGATAGCGAAACATATGCTCGTGCAAAATTGCTATAGCTTTCTCTTTATTTACACAATCTTCGTGGCTATAGCCACAATGCCATTGTAGCACGAAACCGAAACTAGTTCCTAAATCTCTTACAATAATCGCAAACTGATTTTCGTAATTCCAAAAACTACCATTTTCTAATTTTTTAATGAACGGTACTTCTGGAACTTGAGTATCGTAAGGGAACATTGTGCGACAAATCATTGTGACGGCATTAAATTCGTCGCATCCTCTTTTGCCAGATACTAGCATTTTAAAACTCCTGTTGATTGTTTGCGGCTATAGTTTAATTTTAGTACAGAGTGAGGGAATCGAACCCCCATCTACGGCTTAGAAGGCCGTTGCTCTATCCGTTGAGCTAACCCCGCAAAACGGTTTTGGGGATAACCGTAGACCCTTTCCGACTAAACTAGGCCGACAGCGTAAGTGCTAGGTCTAGGGGCAATTTTCCCTCATTTTTGAACCAAAGATTAGTGAGGCGATTATTCTCGTTGTTTCCCTTTTCGTAATTAAGGTATTCTGTCACCCCATTGTACGCTGCCCACCACGTACCCGAAACGAGAGGATTGTTTTTCTGTCCCATCCCCTCTTCGCTCAAGTGAATAATTCTGTCAATCGTATTTTTCATGCGTGTTGAAATTTCTTCGCCTTCCTCAACTCCGCAAACTTGTTTGACGTACTTGAGCAAATCAGACTTGTTACAGCCACGATGGGCAAGCAGTCTGTACTTCTCGGCGGTAGTCTCAAACGATTGCAAATCTGCCGATAACGCATCCCTAAGCATTTCCAGATTTACTTCCGTATTCTTGTTGTGCTTAACTCGCACAATTTTGCTTTGACTATTGCTGAGGGCCATAGCGAGCGTATTTTGGCAGACTACGCGAATCGGAGTCAATCCGAAAGAGATAGCCTTTAATCCATCGTGAGGATTTGACAGCAGCAACTTCATCTGTACTTCGTCGCCCCTCACAATTTCCAAATTAGGACGCTGGATTTGTGCCAGTACCCAACAAATTTCCCCTTCACCCAAAACCCCGCCCGTCTCGAATCGAATATCGCCAGCGTCTAGGAGCGGTTGAAACATTGCAAAAGCAGAAGCATTTTGATAGGGGACATAACGCTTGCCGCTATATCCGTAGATAGCTTTGCTTTCACTATGACGAATCGCCACTTGTTCCGTTTGAACCGATACAATTGTTCCATCTGCCGCAATATCGTGCGTAAATTGTGGAACCGTTTCGACTGAGTAGTTAGCCCCTGCCGATTCCAAGGCTTCGGCTACGCTCAATTGTGCATCGTCGGCAATCTTCTTGCCCAAACCATGCCAAGGGGTTTCACCACGATAAAACATGCTTTTTACATTTGCTGCCATTTTGTCGTTCCTTAATTTTGAGAACAGAAACCGTTTGCTTGCACTTTGTTTATTCTAACTGAAAATTTTCTGGCGTCAATCCCTAGTCACTGACGTTTGATTGAATTTTTTGATATTTCTCTAAGACTTTGCGGCAAACTCTTTTTCCAGCACAACCACGACAAAAGTATCGGGCGAAATTGGCGTAGCCGATTCGCGGAAAGCCTCTAGGAAACGACAACCTCCGTTATTACCTAGAATATTGTACTTCGTGCGGTTTATGTCCAAATCGTCAACGGATACGGAAACCTTAATAGAATCCCCAAATTGGCGTTTTAATGCTTTAGCAAGAAAACACTTTTCATTGATAGTAAAATCAATTTTGGAATCCAGTAGAATGTCAGCATCTACCCGCAAGAAAATGCGACGAAGGTTAGGCGAGAACTTTTTAGCAAACAATTGAGGCATGATGGAATTCCGATGATTAAGAAGGATTTGTTTGACAGTTATTTATTCTACTAAAAGGAATTGGAAAGTCAATAAGTTAAAGTAAACAAAGTTCAATAGAATCTCTACGGTTCGCGGCTAGTCTTTTTCGTACTTCTACCCGCCAGCATTCATCCAAATCAGAATATTCGCCAAACCATCGCCCCATACGGAAACCAAATTCGGCTTCTTGGCTATTTGTCAATTTAAAGAACTTAACTCCTCTGTCGAAATGTTCAAACAACTGGCCCAAAATACAAGTATGATAATGAACCATATCTAAGAATTCTAGGTCAATTCGTTCCCACCAATTAGGGCAATTTTCGTCAAGCAGAGTAGCCCCATTTTGAACACGCAAAAGCATATTGCCGAATCCTATTTCGTTCATAGTATAAATCCCGTCAAATAATGTGCTTTTGATTACAAGTAAATTTCGTTATCTCGCGGCTATTTTTTCTTGCTGACAATTTCCGTCAAATAATTGCCTACTAATTTAGTTACCGCTCTACCAGCATTTAACTTTCGTGTCTGAATTTCTTCCGCCCAATATTCTATGGCAGTTTCTCTATCTAATGCCGAAAATCCAAATAAAACAGTAGGGCCAAAATGCAGGGTACTTTGACGGGATTTAATGCCAAACAATTTATCGTAGCCAGCATGGAACGTGCCGTACAACTGGCCTAGAATACAATGTTCGCAAGAAAACATATCCAACTTTTCTAGGTCGATTTTGTCGTACCAATTTGGCATATGATTATCCAACAAACTTGCCCCATTTTGGATAGTTTCACGCTGATTGAGATAGATGCTAGCACCACCAAAGGAAATTTGCACGATACAATACTCCGTCAAATGCGAATTGTTTTAGTTAGCTGCTATGTTTTGTGATTCGTTTTATTGTGCTTTTAAAGCAGTCCGAATTCTACGCTCCATACTTGGAATACTTCGCCCTTCTAGCTTTTTCTCGCCTACAAAAGCAAATACTTCTTCTTGTTTCGTTGTCCTATTACAGCAGGATTGAATATAGATACCACGATAATTACGAGTAAGAAAAGTATCCCTAGTATCCATAGTAAATCCTCCTAATTGCGGCTATATTTTCTGGTGTTTATGGTTCGTCTAAACTTCGCGGCTATTTATTGTCTGTTACCGTGAGAACTTCACCTTCTTCTAGCATACGAATTTTAAAATGTCTTTGCTTAACAGAATCGTTCAATGCCGTATTCCAGCCGCTAGTCAATGGTAGCCCAACAACATAAATAGAACTACCAAATCTTTGAATAACTAAACCAATACAATGCTGATTATCAGGATAATCTAGTATTTGGGCTAGTTGTCCATCCTTTATCTGGTCTACTGTAACGTCTACTTTTCGCGGATTTTTCAATAAAACAGCCATTTTCTGCACCTTTTTTGAGGTTTTTTGGATTGTTTGTTGCTGCCCTACCCTAATTTATAGCACAAAGATTTACTTTTGCAAGAGATTTAAATGCCGATTTGAGACTTTTTGAAGAGTTTTTTAAAATACTATTGAGCTAGAGTGCTTCAAAACCATACTAAATAACTCGAAAACTCGGTTGTCTCAAACTCCCTCTGGTATGTCTGTACAATGAGTATCGGCAGTATCCAAACCGTTCTTTAGGATTCCTATAGCTAATTCCAAACCTAGAATTTTTCCCCGCCAGAGTGCTATTTGTTCTCCGTCAACATTGCTTGCCATTGCGTTTTTGTGTTGTCTATCTTGCCAGTTTTGCAAGTTCTCTTTACACTCTGCCCGCATTAAATACAGTTCGTTAATAACTTGCTGGCTGTTCATCGCAACTACCATAATTAGAGAAAACAAAAGGATTGCCGCTGAACTTTCATTGTAGCTTATAGCGTTTTGTTGTCAAACGGAATTTTCGCAGAAAGACTGGTCACAGACGCTTGATAGAATTACTGTATTTTTGTACACTACTTACTCAAGGTTCCAAGTTCATTTTAGCGGAATTTGTTTTTGCGTCAATACTGATTCTTTGTATAGTAGTGGGCATTTTCAGGATGGGGCTAGTAGGGGCGAGCGTAGATGGGGTGAACCATTGGCAGGAAAAAATTGGCCGCGATTGAGTAGACTAGAACTAAATTAAATCGAGCGGTTTGTATTCCCTTATGCTTGGCTAGCGTCAATTAATATCTTATTAAAGTAAAAATAGACAGCGGGTTATAATTCGCCAAGCAGTTTAGCGTAGTACGCTCACGAGAGAATTAGCGGGCAGGAGATTGACAGCGGTAGACTAGCGGGCAGAATTGCCTTTAAGAGGGGCTAGCGTCGTGTATGCCGCATTCTAAATAAAAAACCCTACTGGAAGTAGGGCTAAAAACTTTAGATTGCTGGCAATGGTTTGGCTAAACTTGCCGCGTTATATCTTTTTGAAATTGGTAGCCGCTAAGCGTAGCAATAATTCCCGCATCATTTAATTTTCGTTGGTATTCATCCCAAGCAGCATTTGCTTTTTTTCTTCCTCTTATATCGAATTCATCAATTTGTTTAGTTGTCTCGCAATACTCTAGCCAAAATTTATCTGCTAATTCTCTTGCGGTTTGTCCTACCATTTTATTTTTCCTTGCGTCAATGAAAGTCTAGTAAGCTACGCTCGCAAATTAAAAATCTCCAATAATTTCTAATACCGTATTGTTTTTGCGAATATTAGAAAAAATGGATTTAATCCAAGACATATCACTATTAATTCTAGGAGGGTCATTGTCAAATGCGGAAAGCCTATCTCCACTTAAATCATTTACACAAGTATAAAAATAATGCTCGTTGCCATCGCTATGAATAAAGCGAATTTTTCCAGATTTTTTGCTTGAACTAGCTAGCGGGTGAATAGTAGTATTGTCTAGCATATTTGATTTTCCTTATACAATAAATTGTTCTAGCCGATTATACTTTATTCCTACTGCTGACATATGCAAACCAAATAGGCGAAACATACCAGCCGACCAGCATGTTTCCAAATGGTGGATTAGGCAGATACGCATTATTTAGCCCCTTCCCAAACTAACTGACCGTCGCTAGCGAGATAAACTTTTTTGCCTATGTCTTTAGGACCAATACCGCCAAACTTTTGAGCTATAGCAACCAATAAAGAACGTTCTTGACTACCAAATTTATGCCGATAAACTCCGCTCCCTACGTCAGCGGCTACTATTATGTGAATTAGTCGCAATTTATTCCCCTTCCAAGCTAGAGAACACGAACCACAAACAACCAATTATAACGATTGCTTCGACCATAATTAAACCCCTAAGACAATGCGGCTAGTGCGGGAAGTTTGGCAGCCACCGGCTAATTGTAATTGCCACGTTCCACAATATCGCCCCAACTGCCTACCCGAAAATTACCATTTACCCACAAAATTGTAGTGTCGTAAGTATCGCCCATATTGACATAGTAAATAGCAGGCGAACGGCTATTGTTTCCTTCTTGGATAGATTCCATACCAAATCCGTCAATTATGTCGCTAATCTTTTGTAGCGTATAGGTAGGAATAACATGGTAACTATTATTTTCTCTAAATTTCTCCATTAATTGGCGAATCTGTTTTGCTTGTTCCAATGTGAAACCATGCTTTACCATAGTCTTTACCGATGGAATTTTCATAATAGCAATGCCTTAAAAGAGGGGCGGAATAATTTACAATCAAACCAAATCGGCTATTTGTGCTTGTATCCAATGTGTTGAACTAATCGCCCAACTGGTAGCCAGTTTTGACAATGCGGACAGACTGCGAATATACGATGGGCAGACGAACTAGTTTTACCCGGTTTCCGCTGTTTACCCGGCACGAGTACAACGGAAGTTTGACATAAAATTAAATCTTTATCGTATCGGCTATACAAATTTGCAATCGGCAGATAATCGCACGAGTCTAGCGGCATTCTATCACTGCCAGTAAATCGTATACGCAATTGTTTAACGTCAATTTGTCGCATTTTGTTTTCCCTATTCCTGAGAGATTTGAATATTTATATTGATTGTTGGTCTAGTCAATTCCATGCGAGAACTAGCCCCAGACTGACAGCCTACGGCACTAATTGCCACAATCAAAAGTATCCAAGTAAACTTTCGCATAGTGTAGACTCCATTCTACAACATAACAAATTGACAGCAAAAGTAAATAGCCGCTAGCCGCTAGACTCCTAATGGTTCCAATTGGCTAGACTCTTCCAGTTTATCGGCAAGTCTATAAATTAGTGGCAACATTTGCTTTAGTCCGTTCATTTTGCCTAGCCGGTATTGTATTTCAGATTCACTAAAATGCTTTTTTTCTGATTCGTTCCAAGCTTCTACCGCAAACTTTAACTCTTCTTCAATGGTACGCTTAGCACGTTGGGCGAATTCTCTGTTATTCATAATCAAAACTCCAATTAAAGGAAAGCAAATAAAGAATAGCCGCGAAATTTAATCCAGCTATGCGAAATAGTATTTTGAGAAATAGTCTGCAATTGCCATTTCTACCGTATCGCCATGACCACAATCGGCAGAATCATATGGTTGTAAATTAAAGAATACTCCTTTATCACATTGCCCATAATAGTATAAAAATCCGCTAGCCTTTACACAATCTAATAGTGACATAATCAAAACTCCCACTAGAGAAAAACAATACAATAGGGAAACTACCAAACTATGCGGCCACACTTTGCGGCTATTCTGTTGGGGCTATATTTTTTCCTGCCACCATACAACGATAGTTTATCACACAATGCCGACTACAGCCAGCGAATCTAGCTTTGCAGACCCCTCCGCCCATTGCCTGATAATTATTTCTCTAGTTTCGCCCAACTAGGAATAGTAAATCCTTGATACGATACTAAGTCTACAGCCCGATTATTATTGTGAAGTTTAAACCGTTCCACCAATGGCAGAATAGCACTAGGGAAACATTTTTCGCAACAGTGTTCAATTGTCCGCCATTTGCCGCTAACATACTCGCCAAATGACAGCGGATTATTTTTCTCGCCACAATTAGGGCAGGATTTTTTCGCCAACGCTCGCACATACAAATTTTTTGCGGTTTGATTTTTTGCAGCCATTTTATTTATCCTTAAAATAATTTGAAACAAAATAACAGAGAAAACAATTGAGACACAATCCTATCGGATTATAACCTTCCTCCCTTTAATCAAAATGTAGCTTGTGCCATTGTTAGAATAACACATTACGTATATCCTTCGCCAAATTTTTTCACCTTTAATCCGTAGCATCTTTGAACTAGTCAGCTTACCACCATAGCCGCTAGCAGTTTGCGACAATCCCGCAAGATGATACCACAAAGGATTGTCTTTTACTTCGTAGCTATCGGCAAGATACTCTAGTTTGTTTTGTTCGATTGTTGGTGATTGTGTTGCCATTTTAACGTATCCTTTTACAAAACGGTAATTGTGAGCGAATAATCTAAACCAATTGAATCTGAGCGAAGCTAGCCCCTTTACTAGCCTATTGAGAGTACACTTTGCCCTTGCATACGTATAAATCTACCGTACCATAGATTTTGCTCGCTTCCGTTAATGCCCTGCCAGCAGATTCCCACCATTGCCCGTCCCAAAAACCGGCTCCGTGACCATTGCGAGTTAGCCAAAAATCGTGGCCAATTTGCCTATGCAAGTCTACCCTAGCTCCAGTATTTAAATTATCTATATCTAGCCAATTAGCATTTGCCGCCACAAAATCCACAATGTCGGTACGCATTGCAGCCAGTGTCTTTTTGTCAACGTTGTCGGCAGTATACTTTTTGTCCAATGGTTCGTCCGTATCGTAATCGGTAGAAGACCACAAAGCACATTCAACGTATGCCGCTAAAATTTTCTCAATATTAAATCCAGCAACATACTTAGTTTTTTCTGCCAATGCGTCAATAGCTGCTTGACGCGAACGGAACAAAGTATATTCGCTCTGGTCAGCGGAAAGCAATTGCCAACGGTTGCGGCAATTTTTTTTACCAGCACAATTACGCATTGGAAGCCGGTCAACCACGAAATAGCCGCTAATTGGACATTCGGCAATCAGCATACCTTCACGGTGGAATAGTTCGGCATTGGATACGGTAGACACGGGGGATACTTGCGACATAGTTTTTCCTTTGTGTTATTCGTGGTGGAATCGACTAGCGAGGGAATATCGGGTGAACCATGCGAATTAGCTTACTTCAACCGAACTAAAACTAGGAATATTTTCGGGCGAAGTGTACCAAATTTCGTCAGATACAATTTTCGTAGCATCATTCAAACCATTTACTTTGCCCTGCCAATATTCGACAGCGGAAGGCTTTTGTTTGCGGCATAGTTCCAATTGTTTTTTAGCATCGGCCAATTGTGCTGTCAGTTTGTCTAAGATATTTTGCACGATAAATTCCTTTATTTAATTGTCAGAAAACAGCGGAAACAATTCATAACAAAAGTATCCTAGCAGAGCGTATCGAATGACGCAATTGCTTTAATCGGCACAATGTCGAACAAACTCAAATCATCCAATTCGCCACAATTGCCGCTAGCTACTAATTGCCGCAAATACTCAATTCGTTCTTTACTGCCAGCATTGCCCGGTAGATTGTCGCTGTGGTTCGTCATTTCTCTCCTGCCGATAGTTTGCACAATGGGGGCAGTATTGTAGCGTGGGAAACAATACGCATTGCTAGCCCCTTCTGCTAGTTCAATGTCGTACAAATCACGCCAATCAAAACCGCTAATTTCCGTCATCACATTGGCCGCGTGTTCGTCATTATCGGCATTTGGTAGCCGAGTAACATCTTGCCATAGTTGGGGGGCAATGTCTTGGATTAGTTGGGCGAACGACATTTTTAAATCTCCGTCAAAATAGTGTAAAGAAAACAAGTAAAATCGCCAATTGTTTTTTGCCTAGCTACGTCTTAGGTATTCTCGCAAATTCATTAGAAAAGCTACGTTGTGTTCGTGCGATACATTTGCGGCAAGGATAATTTGCTGCCGGTTGTATAGATATGGGCAGGGGCGAACGAATGCCGCTATTTGTGGAGCTAATTGTACGTATTTAAACCCAAATCCTACTAGTAGCTTCGCCCGTTTGTCAAATCGCCTATTTAATCCGCTATAGTATTGGTTCGATGTTAATTCGCTAATCTTTTTTCTAGCTTGCATGGTTCGCTCCCTATTGTGTGGTGAATTGTTTGCCGTCCGTAAACCTATTTCTTGCGACTTTCCTTTTCTACTATAATCAGGCATTTCGGACAATAGCAGTTTTTGCCTCCTGCGAGAGGTCTAGCATCGCTTGTTTCATTTTTACAACGGTGACATACGACCTTAGTTTGCATAGTTTGTTCCTTTACTTGTGTCATGGTGAGTTGTCCGCTTCGCCTGAGTCTGAATCCTAATCTATACGATTTGATTGTGTCAATAGGTATTTTTGAAATATTTATTTCTGCCTAGCTTAAAGTATCGACATTATATGGCATGAAACTATATTCTAAAAAGAGTTTATTTCGGCATAGTATTTTCTTAGGGGCTATGGCACGCAACGTGCGGACCCCCTGCCGGGTGGCGAGTAAGGTACTCTGGAACCACCCAAGATGGGGTGATGAGTTAGCTAGCGAATCAATTTAAAGGGGTCTAGGAGCCTACGTATCGCACGCAAAGTTTTAACGTCCTAGACCCCTCGCAAAGAGTTTGGACGCAATATGGGGCAAATCGCCTTTTTCGCACCAGAAGAGTTGGTGTACGGCTGTTCACTACTTTTGATACTCTCGGAACGTGCGATGCGAAAGAAATTTTCTGGAATTTGCTTGACATATAAAGGCGGGTTTATTCAATGCAGACTACGACAATATGACGTACCCAGAAAAACCGGGGGCGTGCATTGACGATAGGAACTCAAAAATTTGAAATGTCCACTTATTCCTATCAAGCCCTATTTCCTTCTACTAATACTGAGTCGTTTTTAAAATTGAATTGTCCACTTTTGTTCCATTAAACATTTATATTATCCGTATATACTTACTTATCTTGTATTAGTCATAAAAGGCTTATCTAGAATCTATGCTTTTAAGACCGCCCGTATTTGACGGAATTAAAAATGTGGAGGCTGCCAATAAATGAAATGTCCACTTATACAGAAAATACTCTACATCACTCAAAATCGAGCAAATTTGAAAGTTTCATTTGTCACAAAGGTTGCTATAAATTGCCTTGAAACGTCCACTTTTGCCTCAATCTAAACAATTAAGTAACATTTGTCTCTTTAGACCATATGACGGAAAAGTTTAAATAGGGCGGTGGTACTCTAAACTACACACGGTATACCCCTACATTGGCTATCACCAACTAAAACTAGTCAACACTTTTGGCACTTTTTCAGAAAAAAACTTGCGGCTACATAGTGTTTCCTAAGTAGCTGGCGGCACTACACTTACAAAGTATGCAATTACCGTAAGTAGCTTGTGCAACAAAAATTTTGAAAATTACAAGTTGACTAAAGTTGACAAAAAGCTTATACTAGGGGCGGGGGATAGGGGGTGGGGTTAGATTAGTAAATAAACACTAGTTTACTCCGCTGAATAAGTTTAATGGTTTGTCGGTTGAACTTAGTTGTCGATACACGATGATTAGTCAAAACAGTCCTAGTTAAAGAAAAGGTTACATTGATTGGCAGAAAAAAATATAGCCGCTACGATAGGTAAGAGTATGAATAGAACACAAACTACTAGCTCGAATAATACTACTAAGAGATGTAGCTAAAGAAACTAAGAAATAGCCGCTGCTTAAGTATCATAAGAAGAGAACAATCAGCAAGAACATAGAAAACTCTCCAGCTATAAATCCTAGCATAAAACAGTCGAATTTATCAAAATATTTCATGGCCCGAAATCCTTAATCAATTGTTCTATTAAAGCAGGTAATATAACTAAAAATTGACTCGCGGCAAATCCAAATAAAAAGAAACAGCCTAAATCAAGTTTATCATACTTTTTCATAGTCGCACCCAAACTGTAAGTGATAGTCATTTATAGCGACCGCCGCCATTCTTTCCACTTCTTCTTGAGAATAAATTTTTTCCTGCCCAACTACAATCTCGTATAGCGGGTAAACCATGTCACTAAACCTAATATGATTGCCTAGAGGTATATTGGCATTTTTGGTAAAATCGTTCCAGAGAGTATCTACTTCGTAGTTTTCATATGGAGTAAAGTCAAAAACAGCCGCTGGCATTAAATTCACCCCAAGACAGTAATACTGCCTAAAGTAGTCTCCTTCTTCATTTGGTCTAGTGTAAACAAACAGTTTGCCGATTTTTGGAAGATTCCAGCGACCTTGTTCATAGACTAGTGAATATTTATGAGTATTAAACAAACTACTGTTGTCTTGATTCATATGTTTGTAGCAAAATTCAAAGCGTGGTTTCTGGCCCGACATTAGCTGTTTCCTCTCGAAGAATTGGTGGTTGTCCGTGAAATATAAAGCGTTCTCTGTTGGTTAGTTTAGTTAGCGGTGGAAGGTCCACTTCCTCTTTGTAAATAGTGCGGTCTACTGGCTCATTATTTATTAGCCTAGTTTCAAAGTGCTTTCTAATATAACAGCCTCTTTTAAAGAACCAAGGATAGTCATTCCAATTAATCTGCTTTTGTTGGAATAACATTTCTTGAATTTCATTGCAGCTTTTCTTGTTGAGTTCGGTGTGGCTAAAGTAGGCCCGTCCAGCCATTTGAATGCTATTGCGTGTCGCATCTTGTTCACGCCATATTAAACAGTTTGAGGCTTCTGACTCATTTGGAACATTCCAAATTCTCGCGTCAAAAACAGCAAGGGGCCAATCTACTTGTTTGCTCGTTATAAAGTCGTTCTTTCTATAGTTAAAATAGACTGAACATTCTGCCGCCAAAACAGAGCAACACTTGGCAATTCTTCCGCCAAACATAAACTCGGTTAGAGGGTTTGGTGGTATCTTCCAAACTAGCGTCATTTCATCTGATTGCACGTAGGCTAGCGTTGCGTGATACTTTTCCGCTAAATAGCTAGCTGTAGTTCTCATTAGCTCACTAAAGCCTAAATCAAAAGGCCGCTCCATTCCTTTAGTAAAATTATGGAAGCCTTTTCCGTCTAGCCGGGCTATGACGGGCAAATTAGACATTAACTGCAAGTCTAGCCGATTTTCCAAAGACTTCATACGGTCGCCTAGTGAATCTCGATTGTTGCTCATAGCGGAATTCCTTCATTAAAGGCTCTGTCATACTCGGATTGTGGGAGCGTAAGTCTAGTAAATGCTAACTCAATTCCACACTCTCCGTTGTAAAAAGATTGGGCCGCAATAAAGTCACGTAATTTAGCTTCAAATTCTACTACGATAGCATACTTATTACTAAAATTAAAATGTCCACGTTGTAATAGGTCTGGTTTATTAAGGAAGACATGAAATGACTTATTTATGTCAAATGCACTTCTATAAAGAAAGGTTTCTTCGCCACATAATAGTTTACTTTCCAATAGTCGAAATTTGTACCACCATTTTCTAATAAAGCCACAATCAGATTTATTTAGTCCAGCCTTCCATATATATGTCATAAAAGGAGAACCTAAATACAACTCTCCATTATTTATGTTTGTAGAATCTCTGTTTAAATAAAGAACCTTGTAGACTTTAATTGTCTTTTGGCCGCCATGTTCTTTTAAAAATTCTTTTGTAGTAGCTAATGATACGTTGAGACACATAGTTATTTATCGTTCCTTTCCATTAGTAATTGATTTACTTGACGTTCTAATCTGTCTACTTTAGTCCTAGTATTACAACCATAAAACAACATCATAAGTATAACAAAAATCCAAAAACAACCATAATCATTATTCACGGTAGGTTCTCCCAAAGTTCCCTTGTCGCGGCTAGGTCCATTCAATATCATCGTAGCCAGTGTTTTTAGTTTCAGTAGCTTCAAAATAGCGTGCTTTTAATAGTTCGATTGCAATTTTTAAATGTTGCTGCCTTTCATCATCATCTTCAAACATACCGTCTCCTCTAAATTTATCAGTAGCATAGACTTCATCGCAATAATTGTTGTTTGGTCCAACATAATCTACTGCTAAATAACCATGTCTTAAACGTATATATCCAATATAATGACCATCAAAACTAATATTATACTGCTCTGGACAACAACTACAAGTTTCTTCTAATATACAGCCTTGATACTTTCCTGTTTTCATTTTATTATCCTAATAAGGCTCCACAATCTTTACAGCCATAATGTAAATTATCATCCCACAAATCTTTAGAGCCGCAAGCATCACAACGCCCTGTATACGGACCTACTGGCTCATTCTTTGGATTATTAGAACGCATCTTATCTCTTAATACTTTCTTATCAGGCATCTTATCACCTAAGTATAAAGCCATTCTTAATTAACTCCTATAGTGCTGGTTCTGTTAATCTACCTTAGTCGCAGCTACACAGCCCGCCCTAATTTTTTCCTGCCCCAATTTTTGCCAGTTCTACAATTTCATCAAAACTTTGTTGTCGTAGAATTTTTCCATTTAGGAAAACAGGCTGGAGTAGATTTTGTCCAGCATTGTTTTCTGTCCTCTTTTCTGTAATATAGCGTCCATTTTCATATCTTAGGATTTGTTCGCCTTTCTTTGAAGACTTACCTAAGTCAGATTTTGGTGCCTTGAATACATCTACTTCTTCTCCATTAATAGTAGCCGTAGAACATTTCATAGCAAATCGGCATGTGTCTCGATTAACATCTTGTAGTAAGCCACCACCACTGCCCAACGTGAGATTATCAGCAGACCAGCTTTTAATATGAGTTAAAGCGTAAATAGAATCTGTCATTCCTAAATCAATACCATCTCCCTGAATTAATCGTACTTTAGGATTTAAAACTCTAAAGCCTTTTTTGTTAGTTGTATAACCAAAAGTTTCTCCTAGCCACTTTAAACAATCACATACCATATCTGGAGGGTGTCCGCTATCTGGACGAACAACTAGGATTCCATCCCTAAGTAATACTTCATCTTTTAGGATTCCACCCCACAGATTTTTGCAAGCGTGTTCAATATCATAGCTGTCGCTCACACATGCCACCAAACCGCTTGGGAATCGCCGTAAGACGTTTCTATAGGCGTCTACCTCTCCAGGTTCACCCCACGACGTTATATTAGAATGCTGCGTTGCTGGAATCGAGTAGGCTTCTGGCAAATCCTTGTGATAATGCCGTCTAATAAATTGAATTGCTGGTAGGTTGTCAGTAACCTTAAAGTTAATTAAGTGTGCCGCCCCTCCTAGTCTTGCAGATTCCATACTAGTAGAGCCTCTAGCTCCAAAGTCTACCAGCTTAAAGTCTACATCTTCTGGAGTTCCCGTATCCTCTAAGGCTTTGAGAATAATCTTCTTAAAAGCTGCTGACTTTGTAGCAATCGTAGATGGATACCAAACTTGAGTTAAATATGTCTCAAAGTTCAGCCAATAGCATTTAGGGTCAGTATTTTCCATATTGAATAGGACATTTTTAGTTGGAATAACAGAGCCTTCTGGTACTGCCCTAATCCTTAGTGGTAAATGTCCACCATGATGACTAACAATATAGTCCCATAATTCTCTCTTAAAGACTTTGTTTGGTAAATGATGGTTTAAAACATAGTCTGCTTCGTCTACATCATATTTTGTAACTACTGGACCTTCTAATTCCTTTAGTAAGTATTGAAGGCCAAAGAATGTAATATTTTCAAACTCACCGCCCCTGCTTTCAAAGTAGAAGTGTACTTTAGAAGTATTTGGTGGGTAAAAAGCATATTGGCTTGTATGGTACGAATCTGATGACAAAATTACATTATCTAACATTTTTATTAGTTCCTTCATTATTAAATATATATTTGTTTGGATTTCTATGTTTGTTATATGCTGCAAAAATTGCATTGCAAGCTATCTCTGTTTCGTCTACCGTTAGCATTCTTTTAGGTAGCACTTCTAAATAGGAGTGAATAATAATCTTAAATACTGGGTCATCAAACATTTTACACTTCTCTTCCTAATGGTTGGCGTGTGCTAAACTCGACTCGTCACATCCTAGCATAAAAAAACGGGCAGTCAAGGCCCGTTTTGGAAAAAGATTAGAATTTTAAATAAAAAATAAACGTCCTACATACCTTATTTTGTTTAAGTAGAGCTATCTGGTTTCTCTACAACTTTCGGCTTCTCCAAGACCTGAATACTTGTAATGTGAGACTTCATAATAAACGTAAGTAGTTGTTTTCCGTCTAACTCTTGTGGCACAATAATAACATTTGAGTCATTAGACATAAGCATAACCACTACTTCAATAGGAGAGGTGGCTTGAACTTCTAACAAGAATGATTCTTTTGCAGTATTAGTCAATTTTACAAGATATGTAATCTTAGGTAATTCAATCTTAGGAAGAGGCTTATCATTTTGGTCTAGTAATTCATCTACGGTTTTTGGTGGGATTAAATCAAGAGGCTTATCTTTAATTTCACCAGCATAAGAAATAGTTGAAACAAATAAAAGTAAAATAGTAAATAGAATTTTCATAGTAATAATTAGTCCTTTTGTTGAGATTTATTTTGATTTAAAGCTAGTTTCGTGCAGCTTCTTCCGCCTGTTTTCTCAAGTCCCATTCTCTGACGTTGTTTTCTTACACAGGCTTTACTAACTTCTCTTCCTCTAATTTTAGAGATATGTTTCGCCATTTCTTCATCGCTCATTGCATTAGCATTAGTCCTTATAAAAGATAGTTCCGGTTCTGTCCAAGTCTTATTCATAGTTAATCCTAAGTTGCGGCGGTGTATGATACTTTGAAATGTCCACTATTTACTATACGCCAAATCAGGAGTCGATAAAATGAAATGTTGTATTCACGCAAAAGCTACCGCCGAGTTGCAAAAAGAAATTTCTGAAGAATTAAAGAAAGCTGACCCAACAAAATGCTGTATCTCAAGTATAATTAAAGAGGGGCAAAATGATGAAGCTTCTTATAACGACTCACAACGGAAAAATAAAGATAATAAATAGTAATACTGGCGAAGAATTAAAAAACTTAGGAAGAGTAGATTTTAACGTAAATAGTTTTGGCAAAGTTAGTATTAGTATTGAGTTTAAAGATATCAACGTACATATTAATGCGGAATCAGTTTAGAGGAAAAGATAATGCGGAAAATTAAAGGTATGACAGAAGAAGAAGTAGTTGCAGTTATTTACAAGGTCGCTAAGAGACTGGCCTACAAGTATAGATTCGGCTATCACGGTCTAGAAGATATTATCCAGGTTGCCGTAGAAAAGGCTTTGATTAAGATTGAAACGAAGTATGACGATAATCAGCCGCTTGAGAATTTCTTGTCAATTGTACTAAGAAACGAACTATATAACTATCGCCGTGATAACTTTCAGCGTTTTGATAAGCCTTGCTTGAAGTGTCCTTTGAATGCTTATATTAAGAAGGACGACAAGTGTACTGCTTATTCGTGTAAGTCTGAATGTTTGCCTTTTAGCTCATGGGCAGCACGTAACGAGTCTCGCAAAAATATAATGATGCCAATAGATATTAGTGATGTTGATGACGAACGTGAAAATAATATGCGTGTTCGCTCTGACATAGAACTTTTAGAATTTAGAGAAATTATTGAAATAGTAGACAAGTATATTCCAATTGATTTCTATAAAGATTGGTTGAAATACAAGACTCAGAATAAATTGTCAAATAAAAGAACAGCAGAATTACTTACAGTAGTAAAAGACATAATTAGAGAACACAGTGATTATGAGTAATGGTAAGAAGCGTGGAAAATTAAGTAACGAAGAAGTAGACTATATCAATACGCACCATAATAAAGATAGTGTTGATGAAATGGCTGCTAGTCTTAACAGGACTCCAGAAACCATACAGCGGTTTTTGGAAACTAGCGGATTAGTCTCTAATGCTGATTCTCCAGATATTTATACAAAGTCGCTACTAAAAAATAAACTTATGTCTAGAGCCTATTATGGCGAAATTAAAAAGCAATTCAGTCCAGATGAAATGAGAGTATTTGAAGAACAGTGGATTGAACTTGTTATGCAATTTAAGGAAGACGTACTTTATTCTGAAGAGATTGTTTTAAAAGACTGGCTTACTCTTGATATTTTGATGGCTAGAGCATTAAAGGAAAGAAAAGAGTGTGAAATTGCTTTAGAACAAGTCAAGAAAGACTATGACCACGAATTTGCTAAGGGAGATGGAATTAGAGATACTAATCTACTTATGCAAATAGATATGAGGCGGGCAGGACTAGAAAACTCTCTTGTAGCCTATACTAAAGAACATATGTCGCTTCTAGGAGAAGTTAAACATATTGTTAAGTCTCTAAAAGCTAATCGTGACGAACGTATTAAAAGAATTGAAGATAGTAAAACTAGTTGGATTGGCCTATTACGGGCACTGCAAGACCCTACTTTTAGAAGTGAAATTGCAGAAGAAATTGAATTAGTGAGAATCTCTAAGGATAAAGTCCGAGAAGAACTTTCCCGTCAGCACCAATATGCGGACGGTAGATACGATAAGCCGTTTTTAACACCTGAAACAGTGGAGGAAGATAATGAGTAATGAAGATATTATTAGCCAAATAATTAGTCCATCAAATAGTGATTTTGAAGTTGAAGTAAAAACAAAGTCGAAAGTTGCTTCAAAGCATTTATTTAAACTTCGAGAGAAAGAAACTAATGAGCCTATTGTAATTCCTAAACAAACTGGAGTAGGTCAAACATCTACTAATAAATATAAGGGAAGCGAAGTACATTCATTAAAGGGGACGAAAAAATGTTAGTAGTAAAAAGAACTTGTTTTGCTAAAGGTGAAGATAACAAAGGTGTCTATAGGAGAGATTGTACAAGCATTATCAATAAAGAGACGGGAGAGATGTTACATGGAGTACAAAAAGTTGAAATTTCAGTTGATGTAGATGGCAACGATATATTAGTTTTAACAATTTCTGACCATTTTGAATTTGATATGGAATTTGATAAGACAGTAGTTAAAATAGATAACAAGAACGAAGGGGAAGCTTAATATGGACACTGCAATTGTATTAGGCGTGAGTGGACAATGCGGTTCCTATTTAGCTGAGTTATTATTAAATAAAGGCTACAACGTAATAGGTACTGTAAGGCGTTCTTCTGTAGATACTACGGAAAGAGTTAAACATCTTAATAAGAATCCTAATTTTAAAATAGTAGAATGTGATATTACAGATATTACTAGCATTGGTGAAGTTCTATCTATTAAGCCACAACTTATATTTAATTGTGCTGCTCAATCTCATGTTGGAACTTCTTTTAGTCAGCCAAGCTATACTTTTCAGGTGGATGCCGTAGGCGTTTTAAATATTCTCGAAACAATTCGTTTGTATACGCCAGAAAGTAGACTGATTCAATTTAGTACGAGTGAAATGTTTGGAAGCAATTATACTACACAATGGAAATCATACTGTGACAATAATTACATAGATACAACTAATATTATTAATGTGCAAAATGAATTCACTTCATTTAGTCCTAATTCTCCTTATGCTGTTGCTAAAGTAGCCGCTTTTAATCTCGTTAGCCTGTATAGAGAAGCCTATAAATTAAATGTATGTTCTGGCATTATGTTTAATATGGAAAGCCCACGTAGAGGCGAAAACTTTGTAACTCGCAAGATAACAAAGTATATAGCAGAGCTAGTCACAGGAAAAAGAAAAGACAAGTTACAACTTGGAAATATTGAGTCATTTAGAGACTGGGGGTTCGTGCCTGACTATATGGAAGCCGTCTATAAGATTATCACAGCAGACAAGCTAGACGATTATGTAGTTTGTACTGGCGAAACTCACACAGTAAAAGAATTCTTAGAGGTAGCCTTTTCTTTAGTGGGACTTAACTGGGAAGATTATGTGTGGTTTAATAAAGATTTAGTGCGTCCTATGGAAGTAGACTATCTATGTGGAGATGCAAGCAAGATAAAAGAAAAGCTAGGTTGGGAGCCAAAAGTAAAATTTAATGAGCTAGTAAAGATGATGGTGGAGTCAGACATAGAAAAAGTAGGCGGCGAACTAGCTTATAATGGAAGTCTACTGACGGTAATGTAAGGTTTAGCTGAACCGGCCCTATATTTTTTCCTGCTAATTAAGATGTGTATTATGAGAAGTCGAAATTTTGATACGCCAGAATACAAAAAGTTTAGAGCGGCAGTCAGGAAACGTGACGGGTATAAATGCCAATTTCCAGGTTGTAACGCTACTAAAAAACTGCAAGTCCACCATATTAATAAATGGGCTACTAATTCGGCATTAAGGTTTGCACCAGCAAACGGTATTACATTATGCAAAGTGTGTCACACTCGTATTTCAGGTAGAGAACATATTTACGCCAAAGTATTTCAAGATATAGCGAATAAAAATGCCAACAAATAAAATACATAATCCCTACACAGTGGTTATTGATACGTTAGAAAAAGTTGGAATTTGGGATTTTCCAATATTCGAGAATCGTCATTTAAAGACTGGTGACTACAGTATTGCTGGCTATGAAGATATTTTATGTCTTGAAAGAAAAAGAACTACTGGAGAGATAGCAGCTAATTCTACTGAACAAAGATTTATCAGAGAACTTGAGAGAATGACTCTTTTCAAGTATAAATTTATGTTGCTAGAATTTACTATGGACGACGTATTAAGATTTCCAAACAATTCAACTATTCCAAGAAAAAGATGGCCACAATTAAAAGTAACAAGCGAGTTTATATTTAAGTTTCTAATGGAAGCGTCGGTTCATTACGGAGTAAACATAATGTTTTGTGGTGATAGGGAAAATGCTATTGCTGCTGCTACAAAGATAATGAATAGAGTAGTTAAAGACAATCCAACAAGGTTAGGTAATAATGGCGATAAGTGCTAAAGCTGAAAAGTATGCGTGGTTAAATCTTCCAAATATAGATTCTATTCTATTAGATAACCCGTACCATAAATATAATAAATTGGCCTATCAGGAAAATCCCGGCTTATTAGAAGCTGAGATTATGACTAATCCTGAATACCTATACTTTGCAGCTAAATATTTACTAAATGTAGAGCTTCTACCTTTTCAAGTAGCAATCTTACAAGAGTTATGGACACGACCTTTTCCGATGTTGGTGATGACGAGAGGAGGAAGTAAGTCGTTTTTACTATCTGTATATTCAGTATTAAGACTT
>Ga0172380_10003607_pt1 | contig 21009 bp, 16 predicted proteins | sample Leawe162metaG_FD_119747 | JGI IMG/M metagenome (GOLD analysis project Ga0172380, IMG submission 119747) | Leachate microbial communities from a municipal landfill in Southern Ontario, Canada - Leachate well 162 metaG | ecosystem: Engineered > Solid waste > Landfill > Unclassified | place... | reverse complement strand
GGCAGCGTCAGCCATCAGCACATCCCCGACACCCCTTTTGTGGAAAGCGAACGGCGCCAGATCCTGTTCGGCACGGCCATCGGCATCCCCACCTTTTTCGTGCACAAGGATACGCCCAACCGCTTTCTGCGGAGCATCCTGAAAAAAACCAAGAACACCCGGACCAGCCACCGCTACCCCGGCTATCTTCGGGTGCTGCATCAGGAGTACCGCCTCGCCCTGCTTGCGGTGATCCGTGAAGAGGCGGCCGAGCTGGTGGAGGGCTTCGGCTTTGATGATCTGCTAGGTGATCTGGAGCTACGGTTGCGGGAGCCTTCCACGCACGGGGCCGCAGGCCGCTTGACCGCCGGGATTCTCGCCAAAGGCGGCGCCGATTCGCCCTACGACATGTCGGCCAGGGAGTTCAACCTGGCGGCGGAGCGCTATTACCGCGAGGAGCTGCGGCAGGAGCAGATCAGCGAAGGATGGGAGTATGTGGCCGAAGACATCCAGGCCATGGCCGGCGGCGAAATCCCGCTTTCCCTGGAGATGCGCGATGAAGTAACCGCCATCCTCGGCACCCAGGAGGTCGACGGCTTCCTCCGCCAAACCCGGGATGCGCTACGGGGCGACTCTCTCGGACCGGAAAACGCGGCGCGGCTGCTGCAACTCATGATCATTGCCGAGGATCTGGACACCAAACGGCAGAAACACTCGCTTTAGGAGAGCAGCCATGCATCAATATATCGACCGGATGAACGGCACGGTGATGACCGAGGAACTCTTCGGCGACCGGATCGTGCGCTTCCTCTACTCCCAGGCCAGGGAGAAGGCCCCCTTCCTTTTTCGCCTGGCAACCTCGGCCCGCATGTCGAGCCTGTTGGGCCTCTACCATTTTGACCTGGCACTGGGACCGCGACTGAGCGGAAACTCCCGCTTTCTGGCGCGCTGCGGCGTCGATCTTACCGAATGCCTGGCTCCGCACGCACACTTCACCACCCCCCGCAAGATCTTCGAGCGGCAGATCCGCTATTGGGAATGCCGCTCCATGCCACAGGCAGAGACGGCCGTGGTCTCCCCAGCCGACGCCCGGATGGCCCTGGGCGGTCTGGCCCCCGGTTCCCCGCTCTTTCTCAAGGACAAGTTTTTCAACTACCCAGAGCTGCTGGGTCCTGAGCGGCATCACTGGCTGGACACCTTCAGCCACGGCGACTACGCCGTCTTTCGGCTGACCCCGGACAAGTACCACTACAACCATACCCCGGTCTCCGGCCGTGTGGTGGATCACTACTCCCTGGGCGGCGTTTACCATTCCTGCAATCCCGGCGCAGTGGTGGAGGTGGTCACCCCGTATTCGAAGAACAAACGGGTGGTCACCATCATCGACACCGACGTGGCGGGCGGCACCGGGGTGGGGCATGTGGCCATGGTGGAGGTGGTGGCCATGATGATCGGCGACATCGTGCAATGCTACAGCGACACGGGCTATGACCGCCCGCTGCGAATCCGCCCCGGCATGTTCCTGCGCAAGGGGCAGCCCAAAAGCCTCTACCGGCCGGGAAGCAGCACCGACATCCTGTTTTTTGAAAAAAACCGAATCCGTTTCGCCGGGGATCTGTTGGAAAAAGGGAGAAGAACCGATGTGCACAGCCGCTTCAGCCTCGGTTTTGGCCGTCCCCTGGTGGAAGTCGAGGTCCAGGCGCGCTCCCTCATCGCCGTGGCAAACTATTAAGCTCAGTCCACACAGTAACCTTGTAAACAAAGGAGAAACGCAATGAGCAACTCCCTTTTCACCCTGCTCCTGGGGTTGGCGCTGCTTCCCCTGCTGCTGTGGGCCTACACCGCCTTGCCCCGGGAAAAATGGCAGATCATCGCCGCGATTCCGACCCAAAAAGGTGAAGCGGACGGCTGCTGGCACGGCACCAACCTCACCTATTACGGGGCACTGCTGGCCAGCGGCTCCCTTTTCGGGGCGATATCCTTCTTTCTGTTCCTGGGCGCCCTGGGCGTGCCCAGATGGGGGATCATCGGGATGGTTCTCGGGGTAATGGGCTGCTCGGTGGCCGCGGCCAAGCTGCTCGCCATGGCGGTGGAGAAGAAACAAAACACTTTCACCGTGGGTGGCGCCGCCATCATCGGCTTATTAAGCATGCCGCCTGCGGTGGCCGCCTATAACAGCTTGGCCGTACATTTCGCCGCGCCGCTGATCTCCCTCATTCCGGTAATGGCGGCGCTGGCGGTGGCCTATCTGCTGGGCGAGGGGATCGGCCGGCTTGCCTGCCTCAGCTTCGGCTGCTGCTACGGCAAGCCCCTGTCCGAACTGGGTCCGAAGGCACGCCGGTTCTTCGCCCCATTCGCCGTCACCTTTCACGGCCCAACCAAGAAGATTGCCTACGCCTCCGGCCTGGCCGGGGTGGGGGTGGTGCCGATCCAGGCCATCACCTCCTTGCTCTCGGTGACCATCGGTCTTTCGGCCATGTATCTCTTTCTGGAGGGATATTTCCGCGCAGCCTTCCTGGTCGCCGCCCTCTTTGCCCTTGGCTGGCGGATAGTTTCCGAATATTTCCGCGCCGACTACCGGGGCGAGGGAAAATTTTCCGCCTACCAACAAATGGCCCTGTGGGGCATGGGCTATTGCATCCTGCTGGCCCTTTATGGAAACAACGGCGCAGGCAACCGGACCGATCTGAATGCCGGGCTCGCCTCGCTCTGGGATCCAGCACCCCTGCTCTTTTTTCAAGTCCTCTGGCTGCTGCTCTTCATCTATACGGGCTTCAGTTCGGTGACCGGCGCCATGCTCTCCTTCCATATCCGCCAGGAAAAGATCTGAGGGGGAGAAAAACCTCTGGTTACCTCTCGCCGGTTCCCAGCCACTCCATGGTGGCCGAAACCACATCCTTCACAGAATAGGGCTTGGCGAAATAGGCATTGGCGCCCAGCCCCATCCCCTTTTCAATATCCTGAGGCGTGGAGAGGGCGGAGAGCATGACCACCGGGGTTCCGGCCAGATCCCGGTCCGGATGGGAGCGGATCAACCTGCAGACCTCATGCCCGTCAAGGCGGGGCAGCATGACATCAAGCAGGATCAGGGCGGGGCGCAGCTGCTCCACAATGGCAAAGGCCGTCATGCCGTCATGGGCCACGGCCACGGGCACCCTGTTTTTCCGCAACGAATAACAGAGCAGATGGGCGATATCCTCGTCATCCTCGACAACGAGCACCATGCCGGGTTCCTGGTCAATCCTGCCTTCGCTGTGTTGCATTGTGGAAGCCCTCATCTCTTGTTGTTGCCGCTCATGCGGCCAGATCGTCTTCCGGGTCCATTCGCGGGCGGACTTCTTCCCGCCGGTTGCGGACAATGGCCGAACCTTTTTCCTGCTTAGCCGCCCGCTTGACCCCGGAGGCGAGAAAAGCCAGCTCCGCGTATGAATTCACCGAACATTCCTCGGTGCCGACAATCCCGATGGAAAGGGAAAGCAGGGCAAACCTGCGTTGCTCCCCCTGCCGGTCGCGGGCATAATAATGCCCCTCACTGCACTCCTGCGCGCCATGAAATTCTGGCAACAGATCCTGCAAGCCGTCGATGATCCGGCGGCAGATCTGCTGGGAGGCATGGGGCCGGGTGATGACGATGAAATCATCCCCGCCGATGTGGCCGACAAAACGGAAACGGTCGTTGACTCCGGGCTGGACGACATCTACGATGAGCCGGCCGATCCGTTGGATGACCATGTCCCCCTTTTCAAAGCCGTAATAATCGTTGTAGGGCTTGAAATCGTCGATATCGATGTAGCAAACGTCGAAGTTGACCTTGCGCTGCAGAAAGGTGGCCACGGTGCGCTGGATGAATTCATTGCCCGGCAGGCCGGACAGGGGGTTCGCGCCCTTGGCCAGCTGGATGCTTTTCCGGGTGATGGCCTCAAGCAGGGCGTTGATGGCCACGGTTCCGAGATATTTGCCGTTTCGGGCCACGCAGATATCGTCATACAGATGCCTGCCCCGACGGGCCTTGATCCTCCGCACCACCTCCTCCATGGGCGTGGCCGCCTCCACCAGCAAAAAATCATCCCCCAGCACGTCCTTGACCGCCCGGTGGGCGGAGAGGGCAAAGCCATAGCCATGGGGGCCGACCATCTGTTTTTCCAGAAAATGCATCCGGTTCAGCATGCCCAGCACCCGTTGCTCATCCACCACCGGAATCCCTTGCAGCTTGACATCATCCATGAACCGTTGATGGGCGGTCATGAGGGATTGTCGGGGGGAAAGCGGCTCGATGTACTTAACGGTGGCGCCGATGGTGCAGGCCTCCCCCGGAGCTTCCGGGCAGTACGAAACATCGTCCTGAACAACCAGGGGGGCGAGGCATTGCCGGGAAAGATCGGGCCTGGGGTGTTCCAGCAAAAAACCCTGGAGCAGATCGATATCGAAGCGGGCAATGGTCTCCAACTCCTCCTGCCGCTCGATCCCCTCGGCAATCACGGTGATGCCGAGCTTGTGGCATACGGTGGCAATGGCATCCACCAGATTATGCTTGAAGGAATCCCGGTCGATGTTGGTGATGAAATGCCGGTCCACCTTGAGGAAATCCGGCTCGATGACCGAAAGCATCTTCAGCCCGCCGTAGCCCACCCCGAAATCATCAATGGCGATCTTGTATCCCCGCTTCCGGTAGTACTCCACCGATTTCTTAAAAACATCATAGTTGCGGATCGCCTCCTGCTCGGTGATTTCCAGGATGATCCGCTCCTTGGGGATGCCGCACTCATCGGCCAAGCGGTCGGTGGCGCCGCCCCGGTGATCGGGGTGCATGAGGGTGGCCGGACAGATATTCACGTACAGGTAGGCGTTTCGCTCGGCAAAACCCAGCTCCCCTGCCCGGCAGAAGGCATTTTCCCTACACAGCATATCGAGGGTCGAGATGATCCCTTCGGTCTGGGCTCGCTGAAAGAGCGCCCCGATATCAAAGGAAAGATTCCGGGCCTCGCGCAGTCTGGCCAGGGCCTCATACCCGAAGATCTCCCCGGTCCGCCGGGAAAAAACGGGCTGAAACCAGGCGGTGAGGCCATTGTTATCAAGGAGATCCAGGATCTCTGCCCGCGATATTCTGCCGGGCTGGAACCCGCTGCGTCCGGCCTCTCTTTCCAGCATGTATACCTCCGCCGCCTGGCTCATGCGGCCACCAGCCGGGGAACGAACTCAGCGGATTCTTCCTCCGCCCAGCCTGCGTCCTCGCCCGCTTCCTCTTGCCCGTTGATCAGGGTAATCAGCGCGCCTGAAATGCGGCGCAGCTCCACCGCCTGCGTCCTCAGTTCCGCCGCGGTTCTCGCCGCCTCTTCCGCCTCGGACGAAGCAGCCAGGCTCACCGTGTCGATCTCGCCCATGGCCGCGCTCACCTGCCGGATGCCGATAACCTGTTCGTCACTGGCCTGGGCGATGTTCTGCACCTCCTCATCCACCTTGACAATTCCCTGGTGGATATCGACGAACGCCCTGTCCAGGTTTCCGCAGAGCACGCTGCCCTGCTTGACCTTCTCGATATTGTTCTGGATAATGTCGCCGGTCTCCTTGGCCGAGGTGGCCACATTATGGGCCAGCCTCCGGATTTCATCGGCAACCACCCCAAACCCGGCCCCGGCCTCCCCGGCCCTGGCCGCCTCCACCGCGGCATTGAGCGCCAGCAGGTTGGTCTGAAAAGCGATATCGTTGATGTTCTTGATGATCTTCATTACCTCGGAGGACTGGCCCTCGATCTCCTGCATGGCCTGGAGCATCATCGCCATCTGCTCTCCGCCCTCCCGCACCACCTGTTGCATGTCCCTGGAAAGGGCGCTGGCCTGTCGGGCGCTCTCGTTGTTGGCGTAGGTCTGCCCGAGGAGCTGTTCGATGGAGGCCCCGGTTTCTTCCACCCCGGCGGCCTGACGCCCCGCCCCTTCCGCCAGGCTCAGGCTTGAGGCGGACAGCTGGGTGGACTCCTCATAGACCTGCTCCACCACGCCCTGCAAGCGCTCCTTGATCTGCATGATGGGCTGGATCACCTTGCGGCCGAGATAGAAAAGGATAAAGAGGAAGACGCCGAAAACGCCGAGCCCGGACCCGACGAGGGCGAGACGAGAAAGGGTTTTCGCCTTCCGGGACAAGGCCTCGTGGTCGGTTCCCACCGCGGCGATGGCCTCGCCGGTGCGCACCCCTGTCTGCTTGGCAATCTGTTCCGCCAGGGCGCGGGTCATGGCGATGGCTTCGGTTCCCTTGTCGCCGGTGTACTGATCAGCGGCCCGGATCCCTTCGGAATAGCTATCGTGAAACTCCATCATGCCCCGGGCGGTCCCCATCTGCCGCTTAAAACCGTCATACTCCGCAGCGATTTTTTGCAGCTGGGCAAGGCTTGCCGCATCGCCGGCAAAGGCGCGTTGAGCCGCGCCCAGCATGGCGGTGATCCGGGTATCGCCCTTTGCCAGCTCCTGCTCATATTTCTGCCGCATGTCCTGAAACTGGCCGCGGACCAGAAAATTTTTCCATTGCAGCATCTGCCCCAGCAGGGCCGTCTGCAGCTCCCGGACCAGGAGCACATTGTCGATGCCGTCCTCCCCGGAAATCTTGATGCCCTCGTTTGCCTGGCTCGCTCCGGCGATGAGCTGCTCCTGGGTATTTACCGAGATGGTGTACAGCACCCCCATCCCGACACCCGCAGCCAGCATGATAAAGACAAAGAAAAAACCAAGCTTGTTTTTCAGATTCCACCGCACGGCGTCTCCCCCCTTGTACGTATTCAATCGGTTATGCGCTTTTCTGCCGGCTGAGCTGAATTCTCGTGATCCCGGCGGGGACAGGGAGTTCCGTTGCCATCCCGCCACCCCCGAAAGAAAAAAGATAGGCGGGGCAGACGATGTGATTGCCGCTTTGGCAATACCTTTCCAGCTCATGCAGACTGGGGACGTAGGGGGTGTTCTTGGCTGAACAGCTGGACACGGACCAGATGTTTGCCCCGTGACTGTAATGCAGAAGATGTTTGCAGGACATGGCGATAGCCTCCATATGCGGTTGTGGTGTTTGTGTTTCCTTTGCGAGCAAACTACCGCCCCTGTGTTAGGGAATGATTACGGGTTGGTTATTTTCTTCTTCAAAAAAACACCCCCTTGCCGATGTTCCGGCAGGGGGGCTTGGGGAGGTGGGACGTGTGCTGCGAATACCGCGGAACAACCTGTTGCCTTTTCGATTTGGGCAAGAGCGCCCTGCCCGTGGGAGGAAGACAGGACGCCCTTGCCCGCATCAGGGAAAAGCCGTACCCTTTAAAATTTATAGCTTACGTCGAACTGATAGATATCGACCTGATCCTCATTGGCTGCGGCGTAATCCTCGTCGCGCTCAAAGCTGAGCCAGGTAACATCGGCGGACCAGTTTTTGGTGATTGCATACCCAGCCTGCACCCGATGCCCTTTCTTGTTGGTCTTGGAAAGCCCGTCGCCGAAATCGGAGTCGGAGAGATAGCCGAAGAGAGAATCGGCCTCAACCACCGAATAGGCATAGCCCAGCTTGAAGGCGCCGTATTTGGCGTCGGCCCCGAACACCCAGCCCGTGTCGGCATCCTCGGGTTTCTGGGTGAAGCTGCTGCCGGCCTGGCTTTGGCCGATTGCGCCGTCGGCCCCGAAATTCTGCCAGAGCTGACCGTAGAGGGAGAGCTTGACATCGCCCACCGGCACGGAAACCTTGCCGTACAGGTCGCCGATATTGAGTTCATACTTGTTCTCGTCAACCGCGTTCAACGAAAAGGTGGCGCTGCCTTCGTTGATCAGGGATTTGCTGTAGGTGTGGTAGCCTGCGGCCAGGGTATAGCTGGCCTCGCCCACCTTGCCGTTGTACCCGGCCTGCCCGGCCACCAAGGTGGAGGTGTTGTCGTCATTCACCAGCTTGGCGCTGTAGCCGCCCAAGGTGGCGAATACCCCCTCCTTGGCGCCGTACTGAGCGGTCAGACCGGCCAGCCGCACATCGCCGTCCCAGAAGACCCAGGAACTCTTGTAGGGATTCTCATGCTGGCCGATGGTGAAGGCAAAATCGTCCCACTTGTGCTTGGCATAGGCGTAGTCCAGCCGGATATCCCCGGTTTCAAAGGGCTTGTCCTCGCTCCAGGTGTCGTTGGTGCTGGTCGGGTCGTCGCTGCCCGAGGCAAGCCCGGCGCCGACCTGCCAGTTCTCCTCCTTGTTGTCCCAAACGCCGCCGACCCGGAAACGGGTCCGCCAACGGTCGCGGGACACATCGGTGGAAGCGCTGGTGTCTTTGTAGTCGCGGTCGCGGATCTCATAGCGCGCCCGCAGGTCGCCCTTGAGCGTGAGCTGATCGATAAACTTGTTGGCCAAGGCAACCTTGCTGCTCCCGCCGGTGCCGGTTTTCTTGACTTCCTCCTCGACCTTGGCCGCCACCTTTTTATCCACCATGGCCCCGAGGGCGTCGATGTGCTCCTGCTGGGAGGCGACTTTGTTGCGCAGATACTCAAGCTCCTTCAAGATCTGTTCGTCGCTCATCCCTGCGCCCGCCAGTGCGGCCGCGGGCAGGGCAAGGCAAACGCCCAGTGCTGCTGCCGCCGATAATACCTTCCTCATCTGTTTCTCCTTTCTCCGTAATATTTATAAAGATTGCTTCCCGGCACAAGCAGACGGCGGAAAGCAAAAGTCCGACCAAGGGCAACGGCCGAAATGTTACGGAGAGGGTACCGGGCAAATATTAGAACGCAGTCATTCTTGGATTAAAAGCCGGTTAAAAGAAGGTTAGTGAGCTCAGGATGCAAATTTGATTTTGAAAGGGTTCATCTTCTGTTCATCTCCTAATGAATCCCTAATAAAATTCTAACAATCAGGACGCATAGTGGGGACCAGATTTACCGACCATGTCACACACAGGCATAAGCCATTCCGTAACCCCACTTAAGGAGAAAAGCCATGACGATGCAAAAAGGTTTTTTGAACAGAACCCTCACAAAGGCTGCCTTGGCAGGCTGTTTGGTCGCCGTCGTAGCCACCGGCGCTTTTGCCGAGGAAGTTAAGGTCGATCCGAAAATCCCTGCCTATAAAAAGGTAAGCGGCGTATCCGGCAACCTCGACAGCATCGGTTCCGACACCCTGAACAATCTGATGACCTACTGGGCTGAAGGCTTCCGCAAGGAATATCCCAATGTCCGCATCCAGATCGAGGGCAAGGGCTCAAGCACCGCGCCTCCCGCCCTCCTTTCCGGCACCGCCCAGCTCGGCCCCATGTCCAGGGCGATGAAATCCGAGGAGATCGATGCCTTTACCAAGAAATACGGCTTTGCCCCGACCAGAATCGATGTCGCCCTGGACTCCCTGGCTGTTTACGTCAACAAGGACAACCCGGTCAAGGAGATGAGCCTGCAAGAGGTTGACGCGATCTTCTCCAAGACCCGCAAGGGCGGGTTGGGTCAGGAAATCACCACCTGGGGCCAGGTGGGTCTGACCGGCCCCTGGCAGCAGGCCCCCATGAGCATCTATGGCCGTAATTCCGCCTCCGGCACCTATGGCTATTTCAAGGAGCATGCCCTGTTCAAGGGTGACTACAAGGATACCGTCAAGGAACAGCCCGGCTCCGCCTCGGTGGTAATGGGCATCACCGAGGATAAGAACGGCATCGGTTACTCCGGTATCGGCTACAAGACTTCCGGTGTCAAGGCCGTCGCCCTGAGCAATAAGAAGGGGGAAAAGTCCCATGAGGCCAGTTTTGAAAACGTGATGAACGGCAGCTACCCCCTCTCCAGAACCCTGTACATCTATGTGGCCAAGGAGCCGAACAAGCCCATGCCCGCCCAGACCGCCGAGTTCCTCAAATACATCCTTTCCAAGGCCGGCCAGGAGATCGTGGTAAAAGACGGCTTCCTGCCCCTGCCTGCCAAAGTAGTGGAAAAAGAGCTGGCCAAGCTCAAGTAACCCTCCCCGGCCACGGCCGGACATAAGTTCACCTCCCGGCCCCCGGGAAGGCCAACGCCCCTCCCGGCAGGCCTTCCCGGGGGCTTCCCCGGTAGATGCCCCACGCAGCACCATCGAAAACAGCCAAGGAAGACCATGCAGAAACTCGACAAACAATTCATCAAGAAAGTCCGGAGGCAGGACCGGTTCGCCACCCGCGCCATCACCGTGGGCGGCTTGCTGGTCATCGCCAGCGTCATCGCCATCCTGGTTCTCATCGTTCGCGTGGCCCTGCCGCTGTTCCAGCCGGCCAGCGCCGAAGTCATCCACCGCGTGGCCGCTGCCTCAGGGAGTGCTCCTGTTCTTGCCGTGGGCATGGACGACGCCCAGGAGGTGGGCTTTACCCTGGACAACACCGGACTCTTTTCCTTTTACAATCTCGCCTCCGGCAAGACCTTCTTCACCGCCCCCGCCTCGGATCGGAAGGCAAGGGTCCAATCCGTCGAGAGCAACAAGAACAACGTCTTCACCCTCCTCTGGAACGATAGCAGCGTCACCGTCGCACAGGTGGATTTCCGGCTGCTCTATGACGAATTCGGCCAACGGACCGTCCAGCCGGAGATCACCCGGATGGGCGAATACCCCGCCCACCGCTATCCGGCCCCGGTCAAGAGCCTGATGGTCCGCAACCACGAAGGACGGCTGACCCAGGTGGCGCTGCTGGCAAACAACCGGTTCCAGATAGATCACGAGATCGTCACCACCAATATCCTGGGCGATGAAAAAAAAGAGGCTTTTTCTTTTCTGCTCAACGAAGAGCTGCCGGGAAAAATCACCGCCTTCACCCTGGATGAGAAAGGCTCTGCCCTGTTCGCCGGCACCGATACCGGCAGCCTGTTGCGCTGGGACTTGAGGGAAAACGACACCGCCGAGCGCACCGACAATGTGGTGGCCGTAGCCGGAGACAAGCCTGTCACCGCCCTGGCCATGGTTTTTGGCGATATCTCCGTGGCGGTGGGCGACGCCGATGGCTCTCTTGCCACCTGGAGCCAGATTTGGAGCGGGGAAGGCGACGACCGGGTGCAGCGGCTCCGCAAAACCCACACCCTGACCAGCCATCAGACCGCAGTGGAGCGCATCATCCCCTCCCGCCGCTCCAAATCCCTGGTCAGCTTAGGTGCTGACGGCAAGACCCATCTCGATCATATGACCAGCGAAAAACATCTGCTGGATATTGACCCCGCCCTGACCCTGGCAGGCATCTCCGGCCAGGGCAACGGCCTGATCGGCCTTGATTCGCGCAATACCCTCACCGTCTGGAGGGTCGATGCCCCGCATCCGGAGATCAGCCTGAAAACCCTGTTCGGCAAGGTCTGGTACGAAAGCTACGACAAGCCGGAGTATGTCTGGCAGTCCTCGTCCGCCTCCGATGATTTCGAGCCGAAATTCAGCCTGGTCCCGCTGCTGTTCGGCACCATCAAGGGAACCCTGTACGCCATGATCTTTGCCGTGCCGCTTGCCATCTTCGGCGCGGTCTATACCAGCCAGTTCAGCACCGCCACCTTTAAAAAGACCGTCAAACCGGTGGTGGAGATCATGGCCTCGATCCCCTCGGTGGTCATCGGCTTTCTCATCGCCCTCTGGCTGGCGCCCATCGTGGAAAAAGCCATTCTCGCCGTGATCCTGAGTATGCTGCTCCTGCCGCTGATCTTCGTTACGATCATGGCTATCCTCAAGCCTTTCTACAAGACGCCCACATTGCAAAATTTCTGCAACGGCCACGAATTCCTGCTGCTGGTGCCGGTCATCCTCCTGGCCGCGGCCCTGGCCATGGGGATCGCCCCCTTCGTGGAACAACTGCTCTTTGCCTGCGACTTCAAGCAATGGCTCTACAACGACCTGGGGTTGCGCTATGACCAGCGCAACTGCATCATCATCGCCTTTGGTCTCGGCATCGCGGTGATCCCCATCATCTTTTCCATCACCGAGGACGCCATCTCCAACATCCCGCCCAGCCTGACCGCCGCCTCCCTGGCCCTGGGGGCCAGCCGCTGGCAAACGATCTGGCGGGTGGTGCTGCCCTCGGCCAGCCCCGGCATCTTTGCGGCGATCATGATCGGCTTCGGCCGGGCAGTGGGGGAAACCATGATCGTGCTCATGGCCACCGGCAACACCCCCATCCTCGACTGGTCCATCTTCAACGGCATGCGGACCCTGTCCGCCAACATCGCCGTGGAGATTCCCGAGGCGCCCATGGGCGGCACCCTGTACCGGGTGCTGTTCCTCTGCGCCTCCATGCTCTTCGCCCTGACCTTTCTGGTAAACACCGGGGCGGAGCTGGTGCGCGAACGGCTGCGGAAGAAATATGGGCGGTATTAAAGATTGTTCGCCACGTGTCAGTCATCGGCAGCAGTGCCGATAACCCCACGAAAGAACACGAAAGTTCCCTCCCCCCTGGCGGGGGAGGGCTAGGGAGAGGGGGAACCATCTGTGAGATCGGCAGGTTGCGACTTCACCCACCCCCTGGCCCCCTCCCGTCAAGGGAGGGGGAATTCAGGGCAACACCGCATTACCTTGGAGAAAACAACATGACCAAAAAATTCTGGCGGCAGGGAGAGCCATTCGTCTGGGCCACGGGCCTGGCCCTTTCCCTGATCCTCTTCCTGACCCTGTTGCTCTTCTATGTCGTGATGGCCAACGGCCTCGCGGTCTTCTGGCCGAAGAAGGTCGCCCTGGCAACCTTGAAGGGCGGCCAGTCCCTGCTTGGGGAGATTGTCCAGGAAGAGACCATCCCTCACACCGACAACAAACGGCTCCAGTTCAAGATCGGTAACCGGGATCTCTACGGACTTGACTTCAAATGGGTGGATGCCTCCGAGATCACCGGCCTCAGCTATCCCAAGGATGTCCATGTGCTCGAACGCCAGGAGTACGGCAATTTTTACGGTTTTTTGAACGAATTCGAGGTCAAGGGGATCGCGCCGCCCGCCTCCGGCTCCAACAGCCTGGCCCAAACCATTGCCGCCCTCGAAGACCGGAAAGTTGAGGTGCAGATCCTGGGCAAGAAGATCGCCAACCTCAACCGGCGGGTGGAGCTGATCGACCACCACCTGGCCAAGGCCCGCTACAATAAAGAGGAAAACACCCCGGCCCTCGCGGCCATGCAAGGGGAGAAGCAGGGGCTCAAAACCGAGTTCGAGGCGCTGGTCTCCATCCTCGGGGAAAAATCCGCGGCCCTGGCCACCAACCAGGCGATCTTCACCGATGCCAACGGCCGGACCAAGGCCATAGCCCTGCCCAACATCGTCCGCGCCTACCAGCCGAACAATATGTCCTTGTTCGCCAAATGCACCTATTACCTGGAACGGCTGCGGGAGCTGTTCTTTGACGAGCCCAGGGAATCGAACACCGAGGGCGGGCTCTTCCCGGCCATCTTCGGCACCATCATGCTGATCTTTCTCATGTCCATCCTCTCCTTCCCATTAGGCGTGCTGGCCGGCATCTATCTGCGTGAATACGCCAAGGACGGCTGGCTGGTGAAGATGGTCCGCATCGCGGTCAACAACCTGGCCGGCATCCCCTCCATCGTCTACGGCATCTTCGGCCTGGGCTTTTTCGTCTACGGGATCGGCGGCGGCATCGACCAGTTGTTTTTTCCGGAACGGCTGCCCACCCCGACCTTCGGCACCGGCGGCATCCTCTGGACCAGCCTCACCCTGGGGCTGCTCACCGTGCCGGTGGTGATCGTGGCCACGGAAGAGGCGTTGGGTTCGATCCCCCCCGGCATCCGGGAAGGCTCCCAGGCCCTGGCCGCCACCAAGCTCCAGACCCTGACCCGCATTCTGCTGCCCATGGCCTCGCCCGGCATCCTCACCGGTTTCATCCTGGCCATGGCCCGAGCCGCGGGCGAGGTAGCCCCGCTGATGATCACCGGCGTGGTCAAGCTGGCCCCGGCCCTCCCCCTGGACGGGGTCTTCCCCTATCTGCACCTGGACCGGAAATTCATGCACCTGGGGTTTCATATCTACGACATCGGCTTCCAGTCCCCCAACGTGGAGGCGGCCAAGCCCATGGTCTATGTCACCACCCTGCTGCTGATCCTGATCGTGCTGGCCATGACCAGCACGGCCATCTATCTGCGCAACAAGATGCGACAACGCCACTCCGTGGTCGATGTGTAAGGAGAAGAAAAAAATGCAAACCACCGACACCGCCATAATCCGTATAGAAAACCCGCAGGTCGAGGTCGAGAACCTGAACCTCTACTACGGGGCTAGCCAGGCGCTTAAAAATCTGACCTTCGGGATTCCGGGCCATCAGGTCACCGCCCTGATCGGCCCCTCGGGCTGCGGCAAATCCACCCTGATCCGCTGCATCAACCGGATGAACGATCTGGTGGACGGACTGCGCATCGAGGGGGACATCAAGATCAACGGGGAAAACATCAACGACCCTGCCCTGGACGTGATCGAACTGCGGCGCAAGGTCGGCATGGTCTTCCAGAAATGGAACCCGTTTCCCAAGTCCATCTACGAAAACATCGTCTATGGGCTGCGGATCGCGGGCATCCAGGACAAAACCGTGCTCGACGAGGCTGCGGAAAAATGTTTGAAACGGGCCGCCCTCTGGGACGAGGTCAAGGACCGGCTACACCAGTCGGCCATGGGCCTTTCCGGCGGCCAGATGCAGCGGCTCTGCATCGCCAGGGCCATTGCCGTGAGCCCGGAGATCATCCTCATGGACGAGCCCTGCTCGGCCCTGGACCCGCGCTCCACCTCCCGGATCGAGGATCTCATCCGCGAGCTGCGGGGGGAATACACCATCATCATCGTCACCCACAACATGCAACAGGCAGCGCGCATCTCCGACTACACGGCGTACATGTACCTCGGCGAACTCATCGAATACGGACCGACCCAGACCCTGTTCACCATGCCGGAGAAAAAGGAAACCGAGGATTACATCACCGGCAGGTTCGGTTGATTATAGCCGGTCGGCCGCGAAGCGACGTTTCGGGCCGGTTATGAACGGCGCAGGAAAAAAGGAAGCCGTTCAGTTCCCTCCCCCTTGGCGGGGGAGGGTTAGGGTGGGGGGGGACTCGCCGCAGAGACGCCCAGGTTGTTGCTTCACCCACCCCCTAACCCCCTCCCGTAAAGGGAGGGGGGATAAAAACGGAAAAAATTACATTGATGCGAGACTATCCCAAGGACACCCCCTGCCGACGGCCTGAGGCCGCATCACGGAATAAGGAGCAATTCCATGGCTAAAAACATCCAGACGGAAATAGAAAAACTCAAAAACCAGATCGTCTATCTCGGCACGGCGGTGCAGGAAAACCTGCAAAAATCGATCAAGGCGTTGTGGGGAAAAAATCCCGACCTGGCCCGGCAGGTGATCGCCACGGACAAGGGCGAGATCGACAACATGGAGATCAGCGTGGAAGAGGAATGCCTGCGCCTCCTGGCCCTGCACCAACCCGTAGCCAGCGACCTGCGCTTCATCGTCACCGTGCTCAAGATCGACAACGATCTGGAACGCATCGGCGATCTGGCCGCCAAGATCGCGGACAAGGTCATCCTGCTCCACGACATCGACCCGGTCCATTTTGCCGCCGACGGCATGCAGATCCCCGAGATGTTCAACGCCATGTTTGCAAAAACCATCTGGATGTTTCAGAATACCATGGAGGCCTTTGTCAACGAGGACACCGACCTGGCCTACAAGGTGTGCCTGGAGGACGACGAGGTGGATCGGGCCAAGGGCGCCATCCGCACCGAGATGGAGGAGATCATCATGCGCGACCCTGCCCAGCAGGTCTATCTGGCCAAGCTGATCAGCGTGGCCAGAAGCATGGAGCGCATCGCCGATCACTGCACCAATATCTGCGAAGACATTATTTATATGGCGCAGGGCAGAATTGTCCGCCATCATATAACCCGATAGCCGCCTTACGAAAACCGTCAGGAGAACGCAATGGCCAGAGAAACCATCCTTGTCGTGGAAGACGATGAAAACATCCAGCAGCTGGTGGGCTACAACCTGGCCAAGGCCGGGTTCCATGTGATCTATGCCGACAACGGGGAACAGGCGCTCAACGTCATCAAGCGGGAAAAGCCGGAGCTGATCGTGCTGGACCTCATGCTCCCGGGCTTGAGCGGCTTCGAGATCTGCAAGCTGGTGCGCAAGGATCCCAAGACCAAGAACCTGCCCATCGTCATGCTCACCGCCAAGAGCGAGGAAAACGACATGGCCGCGGGCCTGGATCTCGGGGCGGACGATTACATCACCAAGCCCTTCAGCCCCAAGATCCTCGTCTCCCGGATCAAGGCGGCCCTGCGCCGCAAGGAGGGGTTGAGCGAGGAAGGGGGGGGCGGGGCAAAAAAAAGCGGGCCGCTGACCATCCACGGCATCACCATCGACCCCAACCGCTATGAGGTGTTGGTGGGAGAGGAAGCCATCATCCTGACCGTGACCGAATTTTCCATTTTGGAACTTCTGGCCCGGAGGCCGGGCTGGGTCTTCAACCGCCAGCAGATCATCGACGGGGTCCGGGGCTATGACTACGTCATCACCCCCCGCGCCGTGGACGTGCAGGTATTCGGGCTGAGAAAAAAGCTGGGCGAGGCGGGCAAGCACATCGAAACCGTGCGCGGCATCGGCTACCGCATGCAGGGCTAGGCGCGGTCTCGCTATAATCGGCTGAAAATTCCCCCTCTTCAATCCACCACAACCCGTCCCGGCAGTCCTCCCCTCTCGCCCTGATATGCAGCCGCACGGTGATAGCCCATCCCTGCCGGGCCATCGGCATCCAGGGAAAGCCGTTCGGCACTGCGCTCGCTTGCGAAACGCACCAGAACATCCCACAACTCCATGGCGGGCTCCGGCGCGGAGAGGCCGATCCGGCGGCCGAAATATTCCCGTTGATGAAGCGCCGGCGCCTTCTGCAAGGCAATGGTGTAGATCTCCTCCGGCGCCGGCGTCACGGGCCCCCAGTAAGCGGATTCCGGCATGGCTTTCTTTACCAGGGCCAACTCCTCGCCGGTAATCCTCAGCCGGTACAGACTGGTAAAACCCGGGGTACCGACAGGCTCCCGCTCCACCGAAAAGGCATCAAAAACATCCTGCCTGGTGAGTCCCCCCCGGCGCCATTCCTTCCTTGCCGTGTTCAAGCCGACAAAGGCCGCGTCGACCTCCAGGGTTTCCACGGCGGCCCGAGCGGCGAGCAGGGCCATGTCCCCCTTGCTCTGATCGGCATGGAGATGGGTGAAGCCGTCATAGAGGGCGGTCCGGTAACTGTGCAAAATCTTCCTCACCTCCCGCTCGGTGGCCTCATCCACCGGCGTTTCCCCCTCGCGGTTCGGGGTGAGGGTAAAGGCGCTGTGCCGGATGCATCTTTTTTGCAGATCATATTCGAGGTCGAATCTGCCGATATTCTCGGCCTTGGCGCCGGCATGGATAATTGCCGTGCCCTTCACCCGAAGAGGTTCCGTCATGACGGTATGGCTATGGCCTCCCAGGATCACATCGATGCCCTGCGTCTCCCTGGCCAGGCGGGCATCCTCCTCTATCCCCAGATGGCTGACCAGGACCAGCAGATCCACTTCCCCCCGGTGCTTAGCGATGATCTCGCGGGCGATTCTCACAAAATCAAAATCCGAACGCAACCCCGGCAGTCCTGAATAAAATTCCCCGTCATACTGTTCATCCTTTTCATTCCAGGGCTTGGACACCAGGCCGAAAAAACCGATCTTCACCTGGCCCACCCGCAGGACGGCATAATCGTTCCAGCCCGGCAGCTTGGCGGCTTGGCCGCCGGAATCAGCAACGGTCATTGTCGTGTTGGAAGCGAGAACGATTGCAGAGGGGTCGCGGCTGAAGGCCATCAACTCATCGATCCCCCAGGAAAAATCGTGGTTGCCGATGGTGCGCACATCGTAATGCATCGCCTGGACTATCTTCCTGGTTGCCAATCCACGGGAAACCTCCTCGGCAATGGAGCCCTTTTCGTAGTCATCCCCCGCGTTGGTGAAGATCGTATAGGGATTCTCCCGTCTCACCTGCTCGAAATACCCGCGCAACCGCGCGACCGGGCTTGATCCTCCCCGCACGGGGTTATAGTTGGCATGGACATCGGAGACATGGACAAAGGAAATCTTCTGGGTTGTGGCGGCGAAATCGCCGGCGGGCCAACGCGACTGTTCCCGCCCGAGACCATCAGGGACGGAAACGGCTGCTGCTCCGCCGGGGGCGGTTGCGCCGGAGGAAAACAGGGCGGCGGAAAAGAGGAGGCAAGCCGCGAGGGCATTCACCCGCCTTCTCAGCCTCCCCTTGCAGACTCGCAGTATTTTCATCTTTCCGGAAACGATGTGGTTCACCACGATACGATGACAAAGGTCGCATTGCTCTCTTCCTGCTAAAAATTAATGAATGAATATTTAGCGCCTGTTAAGATTGCATGATATTTCCATGAATTCACGCCGATTAAACAATCTCTTACAGTTTTCTCACAAAAACCAAATATTCCCTTATTATCAATGCCACCTGAAAGACAAATTCCACCGCATCCAATACAATTTGCGCAAGAGACCCATCAAACCACCTATAAAGAAAACATCCACATGACCGCTAAACAACAATAAATGAAAAATAATCGTCACTTGTTTTTCGGAAAAACATCTGTCCGCATAATTCTGTTCCTCCTCGCCGCCGGCCTTACATCCCCCGGCAACGCCCGGGAAAACGGTCGTTGGCTGGCCGGGGACTTCCACAACCACACCGTTCTCACCGACGGCGGCATCGCGGCGAAGGATGTTTTCTCCCAGTCCTTCCACTTCGGCCTCGACTGGCTTGCCAATTCCGAACATGGCGGCGCCTTTGGCCGCGATCCGGAGGGCCGGCCGTGGCCCGCGGCCGAAACCATCTTTCTCGGCGACCCGCCCGCGGAAAAAATGTGGCGCTGGCAGTCCTTGCATCAGTATTCCTACCCGCTCATCCGCAAGGCGCGGGCAACGTATCCGAAAAAACTGCTCATCCAGGGATATGAATGGAATGTCCCCGCCCATGAACATGCCAGTGTCGGCATCATCGACACGGCGGAGGAAAACGGCAGGGCAATCGCCCGCCATGAATACCTCTTCGATGGCGACGACACCGGCTCCACGGCGGACCACCACCTGACGGTAAGCGCCAAACGATTGCAAAACGACCACGCCAAGGCGGTGGCAGGCGTTGCCTGGTTTGAAAAGAATTACCAGGACAGCGGCTACTGCATCCTCAACCATCCCTCCCGGCGGCTGCGCTATTCCATGGCAGACATCCGCGACCTCAACGATGCGGCGCCGCATGTCGTCTTCGGTTTCGAAGGCTTTCCCGGCCACCAGAAGGCCGCCTCCCGAGGCAATTACGACCAAGGCCCTTTCCTGGACGCCGCCGGCAATGACATCACCGGCAGAGCCCGCACCTACGGCGGGGCCGACCATATGCTCGCGCAAATAGGCGGCGCATGGGATGCGCTGCTCGGCGAGGGACGGCGCTTCTACACCTTCGCCAATTCCGATTTTCACAACCCGGAAAACGATTTCTGGCCGGGGGAATACACAAAGACCCATACCTTTGTCCGCGACCGGAACCGGGATGGGAAATATTCCCAGCACGAGCTGCTGGAGGGGATGCGCTCCGGCAACTCCTTTATCGTGCATGGCGACTTGATCGACGGATTACGGTTTTCCGCGCAATCCCGGGGGGAAAAGGCGGAAATGGGCGGAACCCTCCTGGTGGCGGCGGGGAGCGGGGTGACGATCACGATCAGCTTCAAGAGCCCGGGAACAAACAACCACGGCGACCCCGTGACCGTGGACCATATTGACCTGATCGCCGGGGAGATGACCGATAAGGCGGACAGACTGCTCGAGGACGGGATCACCCCGAACCCCGAGTACGCAAAGGATACCAATGCCACCACCCGGGTGATCGCCACCTTTTCCGGCAAGGACTGGCAGCCTGTCAAAAAATCCGGCGGCGGCTGGCGGACCGTGCGCCACCATCTTCCCCAACTCCGGCACGATATGTACTTCCGCCTGCGCGGCACCAATCTCCGTTGCGGCGCCGCCGGAGAAACCGACGGAGCGTGCAACCCGGCGGCCGACGAAACCCGGGGAGAGAACAACCAAAACAAGGCCTACGCCGACCTCTGGTTTTACTCCAATCCGCTTTTTGTCCGGATATCCCGTTAATCTCCGGCCATAACAAACGCCCTCTCGGTTTCTTAACCAAGAATTAATGCAACCCTAACCGAACTGTGTCTGCGGAGCTGTTAGACTGAATTTAAAGACCCGGCGCATCAGGCGCCTTGACATCATCCATTCACCATAAGGGGAACACGTCATGTCCGGCAAAGAGCTGAAATTCGAGAAAGTGATGTCCTCCAAGAACGCCGCGGATTTTCTTCGCGCCCTGGCCCAGGAGATTGAGCACGGCGCCATGGATGAACTGAAGGAGTTCGATCTTGCCTTCGATGACTTCAAGAAGATGAAACTCGAACTGAAGCGGGATGGCGACCAGCTCCACCTCAAGGCCAAGGTAAAGGCCGCCGAGGCTGGCGCGGCGTGCGGCGAACCCTCCTGCGAAGAGGCCGAGGCCGCGGGAAAACCCAAGTACAAAACCGTGAAAAAACGGATGGAAAAAAGCTTTAAATCCATGGGCGACGCGCTCAAAAAGGGCCTCCTGCCCGAAAAGGGGGAGGTAAGCGCATTCATTGCCGATTCGGAGCTCATGGTCGAGTATCCGGGACACGGCGACGAGCACTACGACCAGTACACCAAGCTCTGCGTCCAGCTCAACGTGGCCAACGAGAACGGCGACCTTCCGGCCGTGCAGGAAAAATACGCCGAACTCAAGGCGATGAAGAAACTCTGCCACGACCAGTACAAGTGACACCACAGCCGGACCGTCGGCACATCCTTGCCGAAAACATCCGACCGCGCCGTTGATTTTCAGCGGCGCGGGCACAGCCAAGTTACGGAGCGGGCATCGTCCATGAAGCTGGTCAAGCCGAAGCACAAATCAGAAATCGTCCCCCATGACTTGCCGGACGTGATTCCCGAGGAGATCACCGAGAACGATG
>Ga0172380_10003606_pt1 | contig 21018 bp, 16 predicted proteins | sample Leawe162metaG_FD_119747 | JGI IMG/M metagenome (GOLD analysis project Ga0172380, IMG submission 119747) | Leachate microbial communities from a municipal landfill in Southern Ontario, Canada - Leachate well 162 metaG | ecosystem: Engineered > Solid waste > Landfill > Unclassified | place... | reverse complement strand
GCTTCCTTTCTTGGTCGGACGTTTCCAGTCCGCAATGCTAATTTGCTTGGCGCGCGAAACGGTAAGCGAATCAGGCGGGGCGTTCCTGGTCAGGGTGGTGCCGGCGCCCAGGGTTGCCCCACGCCCTACCGTGACCGGCGCGACCAGTTGGGTATCGGAGCCGATGAATACGTCATCCTCGATGACGGTGCGATGTTTGTTGGCGCCATCGTAATTGCAGGTGATGGTGCCGGCACCGATATTCACCCGCTGCCCCACGCTGCTGTCGCCAATGTAGGCGAGATGGTTGGCCTTGGATTCGGCCGCGATGGTGCTGTTCTTGACCTCGACGAAATTGCCGATATGCACGGCATCGCCAAGTTGTGTTCCTGGTCTGATGCGGGCATAGGGGCCAATGCGGCAGGCCGTCCCGATGTTGGCTGAATCGATGTGGCTGAAAGCGGCGATGCGGCTGCCGGCGCCAACCACCACATTGCGCAGGACACAGTTGGGGCCGACCTCAACACCGTTGCCCAGTTCGACATTTTCTTCAAAAACGCAGCCAACATCGATGAATACATCGCGGCCGCATTTCAATTCGCCGCGCACATCGATGCGCGCCGGATCGGCAATACGCACACCGGCACTGAGCAACTCATTTGCCAGATTGTGCTGGTGGATGCGCTCCAGCACCGCAAGTTGCGTCTGGCTGTTGACGCCGTCGGTTTCCCAGCTTGCATCGGGTTGCGCAGAGCCCACCGGCAGGCTATCGGCCACCGCCAGTGCAACAATGTCGGTGAGGTAGTACTCGCCTTGTGCATTGTTCCTGCCCAGTGTCGGCAACCAGCGCGCCAGGCATTCAGTCGGTGCAACCAGGATGCCGGTATTGATTTCCTGGATGCTGCGTTCGGCCGGGGTGGCGTCTTTCTCCTCGACAATGCGCACGACCGCTCCTGCTTTGCGCACGATGCGTCCATAACCCTGCGGATTGTCGAGCTGCGCCGTGAGCAGCGCCAATGCACCATTGCTCGCCTGCTCAAGAAGACGACGCAGAGTCGTTGCGCGGGTCAGCGGCACGTCGCCATAGAGCACCAGGGTCGGCACGGTCGCATCGAGCAAGGGCAAGGCCTGCAACAGGGCATGACCAGTGCCGAGCTGCGGCTCCTGTTTGACCCATTGCAGATCGGGTGCCGCCAGGGCTTCACGCACCTGTTCGCCGCCGTGGCCATACACCACGCAGATCAGATGCGGCTTGAGCGCCCGTGCTATCGCCAGAACATGTGCCAGCAAGGGCTTGCCGGCCAGCGGCTGCAGAACTTTGGGCAGGGCGGAGAACATCCGCTTGCCTTGTCCTGCAGCCAGGATGACTACATTCATCGCGGCAGTGTCGAACGGCCCATCAGGAATTCATCCACCGCACATGCGCACTGGCGGCCTTCGCGTATTGCCCAAACCACCAGGGATTGACCACGACGCATGTCACCCGCCGCAAACACCTTCGGCACGCTGGTCGCGTAAGCCTTGGCACCTTCCGCTTCGGTATCCGCCTGGGCATTGCCACGATTATCCCGCGCCACACCAAAGGCTTCCAGCACGCCAGCATTCGGCCCGAGAAAGCCCATGGCGAGGAATACCAGATCGGCCTTGACTTCGAACTCGCTGCCGGCAATCTCCTGCATCTTTCCGTCGCGCCAGTCGAGCCGGACCACCTGCAGCGCCTTCAGCTTGTCACCGTCCTTGCCCTTGCCACCGATGAACGCCTTGGTCGCCACTGCCCAGTCACGCGTGCAGCCTTCTTCATGCGATGACGAGATGCGCATCTTGAGTGGCCAGTAGGGCCAGGTCAGGGGACGGTTTTCCTGTTCGGGCGGCCGCGGCAGCAGCTCAAACTGGGTAATGCTGGCGGCGCCCTGGCGGCGCGAAGTGCCGACACAATCCGAACCGGTATCACCACCGCCAATCACGACCACATGCTTGCCCCCGGCCTGGATTGAATCCGGCAGGGTATCTCCGGCATTGGCCTTGTTCTGCTGCGGCAGGAAGTCCATGGCGAAATGGACTCCGGCCAGGCTGCGGCCGGGAACCGGCAGATCGCGCGGGTTCTCGGCGCCACCGGTAAGTACGACAGCATCGAACGCCTTGAGCAGCTTGTCGGCGGCGACATCCTTGCCGACGTGCTGGTTAACCCGGAACTCGACGCCTTCCGCCTCCATCTGGGCCATGCGCCGATCGATGTGGCGTTTCTCCAGTTTGAAATCGGGGATGCCGTAACGCAACAGGCCGCCGATGCGGTCATTCTTCTCGAACACGCTGACGCTGTGGCCGACCCGCGCCAACTGCTGGGCGGCAGCCAGACCGGCCGGACCGGAACCGATTACCGCGACTTTCTTGCCGGTCTTGCGTGACGGTGGCTGTGGCTGGACCCAGCCCTGCTCCCAGGCCTTGTCGATGATTGCATGCTCGATCGACTTGATGCCGACGGCATCATTGTTGATGTTGAGGGTACATGCCGCTTCGCAGGGCGCCGGACAGATGCGGCCGGTGAATTCCGGAAAGTTGTTGGTCGAGTGCAGCACGTCCAGCGCGCCACGCCAATCCTGACGATAGACCAGATCGTTCCAGTCGGGAATGATGTTGTTGATGGGGCAGCCGTTGCTGCAGAACGGGATGCCGCAATCCATGCAGCGCGCTCCCTGGATCTTGGCTTCCGCATCGCTCAGGTGCAGCACGAATTCCCGATAATTCTTGAGGCGCTCGGCGACCGCCAGGTAGCCCTCGGAGAGGCGCTGATACTCCATGAAGCCGGTTGGCTTACCCATTATGCCGCCTCCCTTACTTGCTTGCTTGCTGCGGCGATTTCCTGGAGTGCGCGCTTGTATTCATGCGGCATGACCTTGACAAATTTGTCGCGATACGTCGTCCAGTTCGCGAGGATCAGCCGCGCGATATTGCTGCCAGTCAAGTCTGAGTGACGCTCAATCAAGGCGCGTAACTGGGTTTCGTCGGCCATGCCCATGTGCAACGGCTCGCTCGCCGGCTGCTGTTCGGCGGGGAAGACTTTATCCAGCGCCACCATGGATTGGTTGCAGCGCTGCGCAAAGCTGCTGTCAGCATCCAGCACATAGGCCACGCCACCGCTCATGCCCGCCGCAAAATTGCGGCCGGTCTGGCCGAGCACTACGACCGTGCCGCCGGTCATGTATTCACAGCCGTGATCGCCGGTTCCTTCCACCACCGTCGTGGCGCCGGAATTGCGCACGCAGAAGCGTTCTCCGGCAACGCCGCTGATGAAGGCCTCGCCTTCGATGGCGCCGTAGAGCACGGTATTGCCGACGATGATGTTTTCTGCAGGGCGACCGCGGAAATCGGCATGCGGTCGCACCACGATGCGGCCGCCTGAGAGGCCTTTGCCGACGTAGTCGTTGGTCTCGCCGATCAGATCGAGGGTGATGCCATGCGCGAGGAATGCGCCGAAGCTCTGTCCGGCCGATCCATTCAGCGTGACACGGATGGTGTCGTCAGGCAGACCGGCATGGCCATAGCGGCTGACGACCGCATGCGAAAGCATGGTGCCGAAGGTGCGGTTGAGATTGCGGATTGCCATTTCGATACTGACTTTTTCACCGCGCTCCAGTGCCGGTTGCGCCTTGGCCAGCAAGCCATGATCGAGCGCAACACCCAGCCCGTGATCCTGTTCCTCGCAGTGACGCCGTGGCGCCGTGGCGGAAACCGCCGGCATGTGAAAGACCCGCGCGAAGTCGAGTCCCTTGGCTTTCCAGTGACTGACGGCTGCGCGCTTGTCGAGCAGATCGGCGCGCCCAATCAGGTCGTCGAAATTGCGCACACCCATCTCGGCCATGAGTTCGCGCACTTCCTCGGCGACGAAGAAGAAGAAATTCACAACGTGCTCGGGTTGTCCGGTGAATTTTTTGCGCAGGGCCGGATCCTGCGTGGCGACACCCACCGGGCAGGTATTGAGGTGGCACTTGCGCATCATGATGCATCCCTCGACGACCAGGGGCGCCGTGGCAAAGCCAAACTCGTCCGCGCCAAGCAGGGCGCCGATCACCACATCGCGACCGGTCTTGATCTGACCATCGACCTGAACCCGGATGCGGCCGCGCAGGCGGTTCAACACCAGTGTCTGTTGCGTCTCGGCGAGCCCCAGTTCCCAGGGCGTGCCGGCATGCTTGAGCGAGGACAAGGGCGAAGCACCCGTGCCGCCGTCGTGACCGGCGATCACCAGGTGATCGGCCTTGGCCTTGGAAACGCCGGCGGCAACCGTGCCAACGCCAACCTCGGAGACCAGTTTGACCGAAATCGAAGCATTGCGATTGGCGTTCTTGAGGTCGTGGATCAACTGCGCCAGATCTTCGATGGAATAGATGTCGTGATGCGGCGGCGGCGAAATCAGGCCGACGCCGGGCACTGAATGACGCAAATAACCGATGTATTCGGAAACCTTGTGGCCCGGCAACTGACCGCCCTCGCCGGGTTTGGCGCCTTGCGCCATCTTGATCTGGATCTGGTCGGCGCTGGCCAGGTATTCCGCCGTGACGCCGAAACGTCCCGAAGCCACTTGCTTGATCTTGGAACGCAACGAGTCGCCAGCTTGCATCACCAGATCACGCTCTATGCGGCCTTTACCGATAATGTCAGAAAGCTTTTCACCGCCCTTGAGGATGCCGTAGCGGTTGGCGTCCTCGCCACCCTCGCCGGTGTTGGATTTGCCGCCGATGCGGTTCATCGCCACGGCCAGGGTGGTATGCGCCTCGGTGGATATCGAGCCGAGCGACATGGCGCCGGTGGCGAAGCGCTTGACGATCTCCCTGGCGGGCTCGACTTCGTCGAGCGCAAGCGGCGGCCCGGCGGGCCTGACATCAAACAGCCCGCGCAATGTCAGGTGGCGCTTGGTCTGATCGTTGATGAGCCGGGCGTACTCCTTGTAGGTGTCGTACTTGCCGCTGCGCGTCGCATGCTGCAGTTTGGCGATCACATCCGGGGTGAACATGTGCTCTTCGCCGCGGATGCGGAAGGCATATTCGCCGCCGGCATCGAGCATGTTCGCCAGCACCGGGTCGGCACCGAAGGCCTGGCGGTGCATGCGCAAAGCCTCTTCGGCGACATCGAACAGGCCGATGCCCTCGATTCCACTGGCGGTACCCGTGAAATATTTGTCGACGAAGGCGCGCTGCAAGCCGATCGCCTCGAAGATCTGCGCGCCGGTGTAGGACATATAGGTGGAGATGCCCATTTTCGACATCACCTTGCACAGCCCCTTGCCGATCGCCTTGGTGTAGTTCTTGATATATTTCTGCGCTTTTTCCGCATCGCCATGCGCCAGATCAACCAGCGTGTCGAGTGCCAGATAGGGGTGCACCGCCTCGGCGCCATAGCCGCCAAGCAGCGCGAAATGATGCACCTCGCGCGCCGATCCGGTTTCCACCACCAGGCCGGCACTGGTGCGCAGCCCCTGCTGCACCAGATGCTGATGCACGGCCGAAGTCGCCAGCAACGTCGGGATGGCCAGGTGCTCGGCATCGACATTGCGGTCAGTGAAAATCAACACGTTGTGGCCGGAACGCACCGCGTCTTCAGCCTCCGCCACGAGCGAGGCGAGACGCGCCTCAATGCCTGCGCTGCCCCAGTCGGCCGGATAACAGATGTTGATCTGGCAGGAACGGAACTTGCCGCCGGTATAACGCTCAATGTCGCGGATCTTGGCCATGTCGGCGTGCGACAGCACCGGCTGCGACACTTCCAGGCGGATCGGCGGATTGATGTCGGAGACGCCCAGCAAATTCGGCTTGGGTCCGATGAAGGAAATCAGCGAAGTGACGATCTCCTCGCGGATCGGATCGATCGGCGGATTGGTCACCTGCGCAAACAATTGCTTGAAGTAGTTGTAGAAGGGCTTGTTCTTCGACGACAACACGGTCAGCGCCGCATCATTACCCATCGAGCCGAGCGCTTCTTCGCCGCTCTGCGCCATCGGCTCCATGATGAACTTGATGTCTTCCTGGGTGTAACCGAAGGCCTGCTGGCGATCGAGCAAAGACACTGCATTGTCGATAGGTGCAGGCGTATCGCAGTCAATTGCATCGAGTCGGATGCGGATCTTGTCGATCCACTCCCTGTAGGGCTTGGCATTGGCCAGGGCATCCTTGAGTTCCTTGTCCTCGACGATGCGTCCCTGCACCAGGTCGATGAGGAACATCTTGCCCGGCTGCAGCCGCCATTTCTTCACGATCTTCGCTTCCGGCACCGGCAGGACGCCGGCTTCGGAGGCCATGATCACCAGGTCGTCATCGGTCACCAGATAGCGCGCCGGGCGCAGCCCATTGCGGTCGAGTGTCGCGCCGATTTGCCGGCCGTCGGTAAACGCCACGGCCGCCGGACCATCCCAGGGCTCCATCATCGCCGCGTGGTACTCGTAGAAGGCGCGCCGGTTCTCGTCCATGAACGCATGCTTCTCCCAGGCTTCGGGAATCATCATCATCATCGCGTGGGCCAGTGAATAGCCGCCCATCACCAGGAGTTCGAGTGCATTGTCGAAAGATGCCGAATCGGACTGGCCGTCGTAGATGAGCGGCCAGATCTTGCCCAGATCGGCGCCCAGTACGGCCGAGGAAATGCCTTTCTCGCGCGCCCTGACCCAGTTCACATTGCCGCGCAAGGCGTTGATCTCGCCATTGTGCGCGATGAAACGGAACGGATGGGCCAGGTCCCAGGTCGGGAAAGTGTTGGTCGAAAAGCGCTGATGCACCATCGCCAGGGCCGAGACGACGCGACGGTCCTTGAGGTCGAGAAAATAATTGCTGACCTGATCGGCCAGCAGCAAACCCTTGTACACGATGGTGCGGGCGGAGAAGGACGGCACGTAGAATTCCTTGCCGTGCTTCAGGCGCAAGCGCTGAATGGCATGGCCGGAACGCTTGCGGATGATGTAAAGCTTGCGCTCCAGCGCATCGGTGACCAGTACTTCGGGACCGCGCGCCACGAAAATTTGCCGAATCACCGGTTCCACCCGTCTGACCGAATCGCCCAGCACGGAACTGTCCACCGGCACGTCGCGCCAGCCCAGCAGAACCTGGCCCTCGGCACGCACCGCGCGTTCGATCTCTTCCTGACAGGCCATGCGCGATGCCGATTCGCGCGGCAGAAACACCATGCCGATGCCGTATTCGCCGGCCGGCGGCAGTTGGATTCCCTGCGTCGCCATTTCAGCCCGCATGTAACTGTCCGGGATCTGGATCAGGATGCCGGAGCCATCGCTCGCCTTCGCATCCGCACCCACCGCACCGCGATGGGTAAGGTTCCTGAGAATCAGCAGACCCTGCTCGACGATCGAGTGGCTTTTCTGATTCTTGATATGGGCCACAAAACCGACACCGCAAGCATCGTGCTCATTGACCGGATCATAGAGACCCTGGCGCTCGGGGAAGGACATTGGCTCTTTCCTCAACAATGGGCCGCATGTGAAACATGCAGCCGGTAAAAAAGCCGGGCGTCCCACCAGAAGGACAACGCGCCGGCTTCTCAAAACCCAAAGGGCGGGTGGAGGAATATACCGTCAAATGTGGCTGAACTCAATATGTTGCACTGCAAGCAAACCCCCGTGAACCGCCCCGGAAATGTGCCTGGGCAAGCATTCGGGGCGACGCGATATTTAACTGCGGTTATAGTAATAGTTGACAATATTAGTAGGTTTTGATTATGCTGGGCTATGTCATGACAATCGCCATGACAGACATCGCCAGCTACTCAGTCAGGAGGCATCTCGTGAGCACATTCAAGACCATCCTAAGCCTCAAGCACATCAGTGCAGTCGTTTTGACATTGGTTTCCCTTGCAGTATTCGCACCGATAGCCTTTGGAGAAGAAACCAGGGTGACTCTGAGCGGCGACCAGGAAGTGCCGCCGGTCAAGACTGCGGCATCCGGCAGTGGCAGCATCACCGTGAACGCCGACATGAGCGTTAGCGGCGGCATTACCACGACAGGCGTCACCGGCACCATGGCACACATCCATCAGGGTGCTGCCGGTGCCAACGGTCCGGTGATCATCCCCTTCGTCAAGAACGGCGACAACGGCTGGTCGGTTCCCCCGGGTGCAAAAATGACCGAGCCCCAGTACCAGGCCTACAAGGCAGGCCAGTTGTACATCAACGTGCATAGCGCCGAGAACAAGGGTGGCGAGATTCGCGCCCAAATTAAACCCTGATTCCCCGACCGGACTGAAAGGAATCGCGCCATGAAGAGCTTGCTGACCATGTTGCTGATGCTGTTGGTCATGCCCGCGCTAGCTGCATTGAAGGTGGGCGAGCAGGCGCCCGATTTCAGCGCAGAGGCTTCTCTCGGCGGCAAGGTATTTCAATTCCAGCTGTCCACGGCGCTCAAGCAGGGGCCGGTGGTGCTTTACTTCTACCCTGCGGCATTCACTCCCGGCTGCACCGTGGAAGCCCATAATTTCGCCGAAGCCATCGATCAGTACCGCGCCTTGGGCGCTACGGTGATCGGCGTCTCGAACGACGCCATCGACACCCTCAACAAATTTTCAGTCAGCGAATGCCGCGGCAAGTTCGCCGTCGCCGCGGATGTCGGCAAGAACATCATGAAATCCTACGATGCCGCCCTGGGATTCATGACGCCCTACGCCAACCGCACCTCCTACGTGATCGCTCCGGATGGCAAGATTATCTACACCTATACCGACATGAGCCCGGACCAGCACGTGGCGAATACGCTGGCCGCCGTGCGCCAGTGGGCGGCCGAGAAACAGCGCTGATCAGACCCCTGCGGCGTGGGCCTGCTGATCCGCGTGATAGCTCGAGCGCACCAGCGGGGCACTGGCAACGTGTGAAAAACCCAGAGCCTGGGCTGCGCTGCTGAACAGCGCGAACACGTCGGGATGCACATAGCGCACAACCGGCAAGTGATGGCCGGAAGGCGCAAGATACTGGCCGATGGTCAGCATGTCGACGTCATGCGCACGCAGGTCGCGCATCACCGCGAGGATTTCCTCATCCGTTTCGCCCAGCCCGACCATCACGCCGGACTTGGTGGTGACCTCCGGATTGCGTGCCTTGAAGGACTTGAGCAGTGTCAGTGAATGCTGGTAATCGGCGCCCGGTCGCGCCAGCGCATAGAGTCGCGGCGCAGTCTCCAGATTGTGATTCAAAACATCCGGCGGAGTTGACCCGAGAATCTCCAGCGCAACATCAAGGCGTCCGCGGAAATCCGGAACCAGCACTTCAATGCGGGTGTGCGGCGATCTCTTTCGCACCTCGGCAATACACGCGGCAAAATGCTGCGCGCCGCCATCGCGCAAGTCGTCGCGATCGACGCTGGTAATCACAACGTACTTGAGTTGCAGGGCTGCGATGGTCTGCGCCAAATGCGCCGGCTCGTCGGCATCGGGCGGCTTGGGCTGGCCGTGCGCGACATCACAGAAAGGGCAACGACGGGTGCACAAATCGCCGAGGATCATGAACGTCGCCGTGCCCTTGCCAAAACATTCGCCGATATTGGGACAGGAGGCTTCCTCGCACACGGTATGCAGCGACTGCTGCCGCAGGACGTTCTTGACCGCATCGAAGCGGGCCGCATCAACACTGGTCTTGACGCGGATCCAGGACGGCTTCTTGAGCGGCACCGCAGCCACCGGCACAATTTGTATCGTGCTTTTGCCACCATGTGCGCGAGCCGTCTTGGCTTCGCCTCTTTGCCCGTTGTTGTTCATGACAAATGCTCCTGGAGTTTGTCGAGCAGACGCCGGCTCAATGCGGTGATTCTATCTGCATCGTAGGCGCCGCAGAACGCACGCATCTGGGTGACCGGCATGCCTGCATAGCCACAGGGGTTGATCGCCGCATAGGGGGACAGATCCATGTCGACATTGAGACTGAAGCCGTGGAAGCAGCATCCATTCTTGATACGCAAGCCCAGTGCGGCGATCTTGGCGCCCTGCACATACACGCCTGGCGCACCGGCCAGGCGCTCACCCGCGATGCCGGACTCTGCAAGGAGATCGATCACCGCCTGCTCGATGTGTGTGACCAGGTCGCGCACCTTGATGTTGCGGCGTTTCAGGTCGAGTAGCAGATAAGCCACGAGTTGGCCGGGTCCGTGAAAGGTAATCTGTCCGCCACGATCGATTTTCACTACCGGGACACCAATATCGCGCAGCAGGTGCTCCGGCTTGCCCGCCATGCCCTGGGTGAATACCGGCGGATGCTGGCAAAGCCAGATTTCATCGGCGGTCGCGGCAGTGCGCTCCGCGGTGAAGCGCTGCATGGCTCGCCAGCACGGCTCGTAGTCGGTCAAGCCGAGCTGGCGCACCACCAGTTCGGTCACAGCACCACCTTGACCAGCGGGTGGCTTGTCAGTTCGCGGTACAGCGCATCGAGTTGTGCTTTTGAAGTCGCATGCACGCAACAGGTCAGGCCAAGGTAATTGCCCTTGCCCGAGGGGCGCATTTCCATGCTTGCGGCATCAAAGTCAGGGTCATGGCGCAGGATCACGGCGAGGATAAGCTGCGCATAGTCGGCCTGATTGATGCCGATGATCTTGATGGGAAAGTCGCAGGGAAACTCGAGCAGGGTCTGGTCCGTCACGGTGGCTCAATTTCCCCGCATCACCGCGCGTTTGAACTCCTGATACCAGCCATTCATGGCGGAAAACCACTTGCCGGGCTTGCCGTCACCGACCGCGCAGCCATCGAGACCGACAATCGGAAGCACTTCCTTGTTGGATGAGCTGATCCACAATTCCTCGGCCTGGCGTACTTCCTCTTCCAGCACGTCACGCACCTCATACCTGACGCCATGCGCCGCAGCGAGCTCGAGCACCACGTCGTAGGTCACGCCAGGCAGCATCAGATGATTTTTTTGCGGCGCCAGCAACACACCGTCATGCACCGCGAAAACGTTTGAGGCCGCCCCTTCGGAGAGGAATCCGTCGCGAAACAATATCGTTTCAGCGCAACCGGCTTCGACCGCCATTTGCCGCAGCAGACAGTTCGCCAGCAAGGAGGTGGATTTGATGTCGCAGCGCAACCAGCGGTTGTCGGTGGCGGAGATGGCCTGGATGCCTTGCCGGCATAGCTCGGGCGGCGGTGGCACCAGCGGATCGCTCATGATAAAGACCGTGGGCACGACACTTTGCGGGAAAGCGTGATTGCGCCGGCTATCCGAACCGCGTGTGATCTGCAAATAGACCTGCTGATCGTCGCCGGGTGCAGCGTCGATGATCCTGTCTATCAATCCGGCCCACTCGCCTGCGGAATGCGGATTGTCCAGGCGAATGCCGGCCAGGCTATTGGTCAGGCGCTGCAGATGCTGCGCGAGACGAAACGGACGACGCGAATACACGGGGATCACTTCATACACGCCGTCGCCAAACAGAAAGCCGCGATCCATCACCGACACCCTGGCTTCTGCCAGGGGCATGAATGCGCCGTTGAGGTAGATCATGGGATCACCGCACAGGGTGAAGGGCCGCCCCGAACCCGGTGCAGCGTAATCCTGTGAGCATAGCGAACGACCGTCACCTCCTTTCCTGGAAAGGAGGCTGGGAGGATAGTCTTCATCATTCGAACCAGAGCCGCATCGTGTCCCAGGCGCGCCTGAAAATGCCTGCTGCCGGCACGTCCTCAAGCGCCACCAGCGGATACTCGCCCCACGGCGCAGTGCCGAGGAACAGCTTCAATCGGGCAATTTCCTGGCCCCTTGCAATCGGCGCCTGCAACGGCGGCTGCGCGACCAGCTGCACTTGGAGCGAAGCGGCCTGCCCCTTCGGCACGGAGAGCGAGAATTCACTGTTGAAGCCCGCCCGCACACTGTTCTGCTCGCCCTTGAAGACGCGCAGCTGCGAAACCGTCTGATTGACTTCGTAGAGCTTCACGCCATCGTATGCCTGGTAGCCATGGTTGAGCAGTTTCATGGATTCCTGGGCGCGGCTCGCGTCCGATGCCGCGCCCAACACCACGGATAACAGCCGTCGCGTGCCGCGCTTGGCCGAAGCAATCAGGCAATAACCGGCGCCGTCGGTATGCCCGGTCTTGACGCCATCGACTTGCGCATCGAGCCAGAGCAAACGATTACGGTTGTGCTGGGTGATGTTGTTGTAGTTGTAGGCCTTGATCGAATACAGCGGGTAATACTCGGGAAAGTCACGAATCAAGGCAGTCGCCAGGAGGGCCAAATCGTGTGCTGTGGAGTAATGCTGCGGATCGGGCAGACCGGTCGAATTCATGAAGTGAGTACGCTGCAAGCCGAGCCGTTGGGCCTCGCGGTTCATCAATTGCACGAAAGCTTCCTCAGACCCGGCGACGGCTTCCGCCAGGGCAATGCAGGCGTCATTGCCCGATTGCACGATCATGCCGCGCAGCAGCTCCTCCACTTTCACCGGATGCTTGGGATCGATGAACATGCGCGAGCCCTGGGTTTTCCAGGCACGCTCTGAGACCTGCACCAACTGGTCGGGTTTGAGCTTGCCCTGCTTGAGTGCGGCAAAACTGAGATAAGCCGTCATCAGCTTGGTAAGCGAAGCCGGCTCGACCTGCTGTTGCGGATTGGAGCTTACCAATTCCTGGCCGGAACTGAAATCCAGTAACAGCCATGAGCGCGCCGCAACGGTAGGCAGTTCGGGTGATGACTGGGCTAGGGCTGCTTGCGCCAAGAATGACAGCAGCAAGGACAGCAGAACAGGAAAGTAGTGCATGAAATGAGGAAATCGCAGAAACGGCAAGAAGGTTTCAATTATAGGGTGATCTGCCATCCACTGCCGAACGCGGGCACTCGAAGCGTATTCACTGTTTGGCGCATGGCGCCAAACACTTGTTCTTCTTATGGGTAAAATGAACCCATGTCCGCCTGCGGATGAGATTGGGCAACCAGGAGAAGCGTGATGCCGATGACGATTCGTGTTCTAGTACCCCAGAAACAAATGCGGGTACTAGTATTGCTGACGATTGTTGCGTCCTTCTTGGCTGGATGCGGTGGCGGCGGTGGTAGGAGTGGCGGCGGGAGTGGTGGTGTTGGGGCGGCTTCGACAACCCCACCCGCGAAGGCGCCCTCCGGAACCCAGGCGCAGTTCACCTTTGAAGATCTCACGACCGGCACCAGCACTGCACCGGTCGACGATGCCGCTTTTGGCATGCCGGCCGGGGCCTCATTACCCACGCACAATTTTTCCGGAACCCTGGAACTCTTTGGCGAAACCGCAAGCACTGGATTTCAGGCGCTCAAGGACGATTACCGTTACAACCTCTCCCCAGGCTGGCAGCATCTTCCCAAGTTCCGTTACCAGTTCGTTCAGAGCGGCAACGTTCTGATCCCCGTCACCCAGGGTTTGCAGATCACTGGCGATTTATATTGGAACATCATCATCGGTCCGGGACGGATCTGGAACCAGAGCGGTGACATGGGCATGGACAGGGCTTCGTTTCCCTTCGCCCTGGTGGAAAGAAACGCCAACTGCGCGCATAACGGCGTGATGGCATTTCTCTTTGACGGCACGAAAGTCTCGAAAGTGAGGTATCAGGTTACCCAGGAAATCTGCCCCTATTACAAGGCCAATATGTGGGGTTCCCTGACCGCCGCTTATACACCGGAAACCATCGCCAATGCGCAAGCCATCAAGGCGGAGCATGCTGCGGAACTGGCCAACCGCTTGCCGACCAAGCCCCTGTCCGCCTTGGCTACGGACTATCCCAACTCCGGCATCGATCTCCCCAATCTGGGTGCTCTGTATGACCCCTCGGAAAGGACCGCTTATGGCCTGTTGATCAATGGCACCAACTATGTTTCGGCCTGTGCTACCCGCTTCGGCAACTATCCTTATTGCGATGACATGCGGCTGACAGCATTTTCCGCGACCAAATCGGCATTCGCCAGTGTCGCCCTGATGCTTCTGGGACAGAAGTACGGCAAGTCGGTCTATGAACTGAAGATCAAGGATTATGTTCCAGAGACAAGCACTAGCGCCGGCAACTGGGACAGCGTCACTTTCAACAACACACTCGACCTGGCCACCGGCAATTACTTCGATTCCGGCTACATGATCGATGACACCCTCATGACACCATTCTTTATGGCGGAGAGTTACGCTGCCAGAATGTCTGCAGCACTCGCCATTCCCGCAAAACAACCGCCTGGCAAATTATGGGTATATCAAACCGCGGCTGACTTCATCCTGGCCCGCGCGATGAACAATTATCTGGTTCAACAGCAGGGAAGTGGCGCGGATATTTTCAACACGGTGCGTGACGAAGTATATAAACCGATGCGCCTGAGTGCGGGCGCTTTGACGACGCTGCGCACCGACAACAGCCCGACCGGGACACCCCTGGGCGGCTATGGCCTGTTCTGGACACTCGACGATACCGCCAAAATTGCCATGCTCCTGAATAACCAGCATGGCGTCATCGGCAATAACCAGGTCCTGAATGCCGACATGCTGGCCGATTCGATGCAGCAAAACCCGCTTGACCGCGGCGTACTGACGACAGGCTACCCAACCTTCAACTACAACAACGGCTTCTGGGCCAAGCAGATGACGCCCGCGGAATTCCCGCAGTTCTCCTGCACCTTCTGGGTTCCCTTCATGTCGGGCCGTGGCGGGGTCACCATTGCGATGCTGCCGAACGGATCAACCTACTACTCCTACAGCGATAACGAAGATTACATCTGGTACAGCGCGGCATACGAATCGAACAAGCTGAAGCGCATGTGCCCGTGACCTCAGATTGACCCGGCGGTTCGGGACCAATCAACCGAATCTCGGTGGCGGCTTTTTGAATGCGAAATTCGAGTGAGCGACTTCGGCAGGCAGCGTCTGTTCAGGCTTGTAGGACGCTCGAGATGATCCTGATCAACGGTTAAGGTGTGTCATGGCGAGGATACTGGTCGTAGATGACGAACGATCGATGTGCATGGTGATTAGTGCTCATCTGGAGCAGGCTGGCCATGTCGTGACAACATTCACAGACGGTGCCCTGGCCATCCGTTCCATTCTCGACCAGCAGCCCGATCTCGTCCTTCTCGATTTGTGCATGCCTTACATCGATGGGTTCGAGATGCTTAAAGCGCTGAGGGGTGATCCACTGACCCGAGAAATGCCGGTGATCGTGGTGTCGTCGCGCACCGATCTTGACAGTTTGGGGCGCGTAGCTGCGCTGCGCGCGAATGGCTTTGTGTACAAACCCATTCGCGGTGAAGAACTCGTCGCGTCAGTAGAACGGGTGCTTGCAAAGAAAGTTGCCTGATTGAAAACTGCCGGCTGTTCATCGGTAGGCAGGACCAAACAGGGCTGCCTTTCATGATAAATCCGATCAGGGTATGAACCTTCGACAGCGCAACGGCAGCCATTCGGCCGCGAGATCGAGTGGTCATCTGTCTCATAACGGCCAGCATGAGTCACTCGATGCAGGCATAGATTTTCATTTTGAGCGGTGGCTCGACTCAAATACCTGCCCTTGGCGAAGCTCGGAATCAAAGATATTGAGCGACAACAGCCAGCAAGGAGGCACCCGTGCCAAAATTGACACTTTAGGCGGCAAACTGGTGTACAGCCGTCACTGGCAGTCCAGACGACTATAAGACTAGCGCCCCAGGTCTGAGCGGCGGCTTCTCCCGAAAACTTGCACTACTGGTCTCGACCCTCAAGGACTATAGGACATTCACCTACTTGGTGGCCGATCCCGGATTGTGGCGGAGACGTTCGGTAACAAGCCACATTGATCTGCGGGATTTTCGAGCTTCTCGTGTGATGAACAACCGCTTCAACCAAACTATGGCCATCGAGCCAATAAGTAGATCAACTATCCTCCCGCCGGCGCAACGATTGCAGCAGCATATCTGGGGTAAAGGGCTTGATCAGAAAGCCATTCATCCCTGCCGCGAAGCACTGCGTCTTGTCCTCGGCAAAAGCGTTGGCCGTCATGGCAATGATTGGTGCGTGCCGATAAACATTTTTCAATTGATAAATGGGGCTCTCCGGCCGTCAAAATCGCATTTCACATCTTAAAGTGCTGCCGTACGCGGACTTCCAAAAGTAGCCGAGTGTCGCTTTCACTGCAGCTTGCCAAGCGATTGAATATTTCGAACGCCAAAGAGCGAAATTCAGTCATGACTGACGGATCGAAATGGCTCCCTGTGTCCGTCTCAAGAATTGCCATCACCGCTTCGAAACCCATGGGTTCCTTGTAGGGGCGTTTGGAGCAAAGCGCGTCAAACACATCCGCGACTGCAAATATTCGCGCCGCTAGCGGTATTGATTCTCCCACGAGCTTGCGAGGATAGCCGGAACCGTCCCACTTTTCATGATGTGCTGCAACCACCGCATTCGCACCATCGAGCCAGCCCATGCCGGTAACAATCTCCTCACCCTGCGCAACATGAGTGCGCATGATGAACAACTCGGCATCATCTAGTTTTCCTGGTTTGAGTAAAATCGCGTCGGGAATCCCGATTTTGCCCACGTCGTGGAGAAAGCTGCCGGCAATCAGCGCCTGCATGGTACTTCCCTTCAAGCCCATATTCTCGGCTATCCGTGCGGCGATCCAGGCAACGCGATAATTGTGCGCGCCAGTATCGGAATCACGCTTGGCAATGGCGCGACCCAGTGCTTCCATCATCGAGATATGTGAGTCGAGAACCTCATGTGCTTTACGCTCATTGTCGGCGGACAGATAAATTACGACGGGATAGATCGCCGCACCGCAGAGCAAAGATGCCAATCCGACCATCAATGCAACAGCCCAGGAACTTGCAATAATTTGCTCCTTTTGCCACACCGGAATAACGCGTATGCCTTCAAAATAGCCTGTAATGGGCAGGCTCATGTCGGTTTCCGAATTGCGCAGTGGAACAAAAACACGTAAAACCCATGATTTCCCTGGCGTCTGTATGCTTTCATATGAGGCGGCGGTGTAGCTTGGCGTGCCATGATGTGGCAGAGACGATTCAACTGCCGCACCCTCCTTGGTCATCGATTCGGCAAGCTTGATGCCTTTGCTGTCGTATATTTCGGCGATATCGAACAATCCACCAGAAATAGTTTTGGCAGCAATCTTGGCGTGATCGGTGGCATCCGGGCCATTCATGTCGATCGCTTCGTAATGATGCAACAATCGTCCGGACTCTTCGATGGCCAGAGAAACGACGCTTTCCTTCGCACTTTCCCGCGACACAATCCATGCCACAGGGCTAGCAATAGACGCCAAAACAATACTCACAGCGGCGATGCGTATGGCGGTGCGCTTCTGGAATGGGTTCATCGTAGCCGTCCTCTTCTCTTCGTTGTTTGCCAAACTCTCAACACATCCACCCCATCGAGCATATGCTCGGTCTTTGCCTCCAGGTTATTCGCAAGTTGCAATTGACCTTGCGTCACATTTGAGTTCTCACCGCACATTTGTGATACGCGCGCTGTGTTTTTTCGAAGTCATTCGTCGCAGTCGTATGTTCAGTGCCCAATGCGCTGGCAATCAGATCATCATAGTGAATCGACCTTGCTTTCTTTACCCGCACACAAAGCACGCTCCATCTTTTGCACCATTGCCGGAAAGTCGAGTTGATACTGCTTTTTCAGTTCTTTCGCGCGAAGCTTCATGCTGCGCCAATTCGGTACAAACTGCGGGTTCTTGAGCGCAAACAAAATATGGTTGCGATCATCACTGACCAGTATCACGTGAACCTGATGGTCAAAGACCGACTGTGCATCCGCGACTAAGGTCTTGTAGCGGGCTTTATCGCTAGCCAGGTTCATTCCCAGGACCCCGTCAACTGCAAGACAGTTGTATGCGGTTTGTAGAAAATCCCGATCAGCCACGGATTTCGCCATACCCTTGCCATCGAACGCATCGACCAGCAGCACGTCGACAGGTTCCTCTTGCGCCCCGACATGCTGTGCACCATCGCCGTGAATGACGCGGAAACGGGCATTGTCTTTAGGCACCATAAAATGCCCACGCAGAGCCATCACATCGGAATCGATTTCAATTACCGTGATATTCGCTAAAGGCAAATGCCAATAACAATACTTGGCCAGCGAACCACCGCCGAGACCTAGCAGCAGGACATTTGCAGGGTTAGGCTGAAATAGCAAGAACCCCATCATCATTTGCGTATAACGCAAAGTGAGTGTATCCGGGGCATCGATGGTCATGACGCTTTGTACGTGAGTGAATTCGAAGAGCAGCTTGCGTAGCTGGCCGTCTTCCAGGATAAAAGGTCTGCGGTAGGTGCCATCCAGTAGCAGTGTTTGAAGTTTCTGGATAGGGGTGTCTACAGGCTCCATGAGCCGCAACCAGCCATGGGCTGCGATAAATGGATTGGGAACATCCAAGAGATGCGGGAGTTTCATTGCCACTAACGGATTACTGTCGTGGATGGGAGATGTGCGTGGCTCATTGGAAATAATGGGGAGTCACCAGAGAGCAAGGAGTAGCGCATGCCGCGTGCATAGCTTGCGATGAGCAAGTTGGGCCGATCACGCATTAAAAACAAGCCGAAAGGGTATCAACGATCGTATTGCCGAAGCCGCAAAATAAACGGACGGTTTTCAGATGGTTTTGATTGCCCGCCTGCATTGGGTGAGAGACGAATTTCAATAGGGATGTGAAACTTGCTTTCCTTTTTCCGAATAGCCTGCTGAATCTGCATCGCCACCGCAGATATCTTGGCCAGTCCAAGTGACACACTGCCCCAGGCGGGAGACAGCGCTTCAAGCGAAAGCGTAAGATCGTGGCGAACATCCAGTCGCCGCAAGATTTGATCAAAGGCGTCGTCACACATACTTGAGACTTGTGTTGAGTCAAAATCCGCCTTGACCGACCAAGCCAAGTCTGTCGCCGTTGTGGAGTTTTCGGCGGGAGCTGGATTGCACGCCAACGCTGGGAAACAGGCGACCACAAGCCAGGTCAACAAGATGAGTTTTGAGCTCATAGGTCAGGACAAAGCGGCTTGGAAAACCTGCATGCGATGTTTCCCCGCACGTCCAGTTGTCTCCCGAAGAGGTGACATCAACGAGGCAAGTTATTTCCCTCTACTTCTTATTTCAGGGGAAAAATCAACTCGGCGATTCTCCGCCCAGCATTTTTCCTCGTGGCAGATGGCACGGGGTTTTTCCTTGCCATAACTGATGGCCTCTAGCCTGGATTCCGGTACGCCCAACATCTTGAGCATCCGCTTCACTGATTCCGCCCGCTTTTGTCCCAGGGCCAGGTTGTACTCGCTGCTGCCGCGCTCGTCAGCATTACCCACCAGAGTAATCGCCAGATTTGGGGCGGACATCAGTAGGTCGTAATTCTGTTTGACGAGATCCTGATACTGAGGCTTGATGGAATAATCGTCGTAGTCAAAATAGACACTCTTATTGGCGAGGGTTTTTATAACCCGCGCTATTTTCTGCTCAGTCGTTTCAATGGCAGCTGCAGGTGCGGACGAGGCGACCGGAGCTGTGGTCACTGCCGGCTTGGGTGCTGAAATCGGCGCATCTGCAACTACTGAGGGCGTTGAGGAACAAGCGGCAAGCAAAGTAGATGTCACTGCAGCAATGAAAATTTGGCGTTTCATCAATATTCTCCCTGACTGTTATGAATTTAATACAATATAATTTATTGCAATGTTTATTGCAATAGCGGTGGCTTAACTGTAGTCTCTGACAACTTCCTATACCTACAGGGTTATCAATTGAAAGACCACGAAAATCATCCCCTGCCGATTGAAGTCCTGAAGAAGTTCCGCCTGATTTACGGCTCCATTCGACAGCATTTCCGTGAGGTGGAAGAGACCTGTGGCGTATCCGGGTCCCAGTTGTGGTTATTGCAGCAGGTTGAGAAAATGGTCGGAATCGGCGTATCGGAATTGGCCGAACGCTTGTCGATCCATCAATCCACATGCAGCCTGTTGGTCGAAAAGCTGGTGTCAAGGGGTCTGATCATCAAGGAGCGCAGCATTGAGGATCAACGCCGGGTTGGCTTGAGGCTGTCCGAAAGTGCTCCGAAACTCCTGGCCAATGCACCCGGTCCTGCACAGGGAATCTTGCCAGAAGCCTTGATGGCTTTGCCGAAAGAAGCACTCTTGACCCTAGATGCGTCGCTAGCGGAAGTCATTGCGCAATTACGTATTCGTGATGACAAATATGCGGGAAAACCCATGTCGGATTGGTGATCTTGCGTGGTTCATTTGAATAGCATTCAGTGGAAGTCACTCAAGACCAGAGTGACTCTGTTTACCCTGGCTATCTTCGTAGTTGGCATCTGGGCACTTGCGTTCTACGTCAGCCGGATGCTGTACGAAGATATGCAACGCTTGTTGAGCGCGCAACAGTACTCGACAGTTTCCTTGTTAGCCCAAACGAACCAGGATACACAACCATGTTCAATGAACTGACACTTAAAACCAAACTTTTCGGTTTGGTCACCATTGCCTTTTTCCTTTTAGTCGGGATGGCAACATTCAGTGTGCTGCAGTTAAGCAGCACACTGAAAGATGAAACGGAAAATTTCGGACGACTTAATCGCGATGTACAGATTCTTGCCCATATCGGTGGAATGACATCGGACTTTCTGAAGGAGGTCAAGGCAGCCAAGGACATATGGATACGCGGGACGGATGCTGAGAAAATGAAAAAGCATCGGGAGGAGTTTGTCGCCAATGTTCAGGGCTTCGAAAGGTATGCGACGCAAACTCTGGAAGGGCTCAGCAAACTGGCAGAAGGGCACTCAGGATTTGACGGTTTTATCAGCCGCTTGAATGCGATTACAAACGAACACAAGACGATGAGCGGGAAATACCTGGCTGCAATTGATGCCTACCATGGAAACACCGCCGAGTCGGATGCCACAGTGGCAGGAATAGACAACGAACTGGCCAAGCAACTCAAGTCATTCCGAAACGACTTCGTCAAGTTTGTCGGCGAAAAGGGAGCCGAGAAGATTGTTTTGTCCGAGCAGGGTTTTCAGCAGCGCCGCAGCATCGTGCTGGTTTCTCTGTTGATTTCATTGGCGCTGCTGATATTTCTTGCCACTGTG
>Ga0172380_10003605_pt1 | contig 21026 bp, 34 predicted proteins | sample Leawe162metaG_FD_119747 | JGI IMG/M metagenome (GOLD analysis project Ga0172380, IMG submission 119747) | Leachate microbial communities from a municipal landfill in Southern Ontario, Canada - Leachate well 162 metaG | ecosystem: Engineered > Solid waste > Landfill > Unclassified | place... | reverse complement strand
ATCAACGAAACTGGCCTATGCCGCCGGTGGCGGAACCGCGTTGAACCAAGTGAAAAGGGTCAACCAGATCGGGCTGATCCTGCATAAGACGCATCATAAGGGTCTTCTGCATGGCCGCGATTTCGATCATCTGGACCCGCTGCCCGATGTTCAAGCAGGGGCCATAATCCCCGCTGACACGATCCATGACCATTTCGATTTCCCGATGATGACGCATAATGGGGATTGGAATTCCGATGCGCGATTGTGCCTGAGGGCAAAAGCGCCGAGGCCGGTCACCGTTCTGGGAACGACGATCGAGGTCAACACCAATGGTTGATCGACGCGAGATCAGCGTCAGGCCGGCGCGGATAGAGGATATCGAGGAATTCGGCTTTGAATTTCCTGATGTCAGGGTCAGGGCATGGACTGGATTTATCAATGGCGAGGCGGTCGCGATCGGCGGCTATTGGTATGCCCCGGATGGAAGCGCAGTTGCCTTTCTGAATGCGAAGGACGAAGCGCGGGAATTAGCGAAGGTGACCCTATTGAAGACGGCGAAAATGGTTATCTCCGACGCTAAGTCGAGAGGGATCGTTTGGCTGCATGCGATTTCTGAACATTCAAATGAGGCGGCAATTCCTTTTCTTGAACGCCTCGGGTTTCAACTAGCAGATGCGCAGCGTGGCGAATTCTTGCTCAATCTGACGAGCAACTTAGGTGGGGGTCAAGTATGGCATTCCTAGGCCCTATCCTCCCGGCTCTTTCTGCTATCACCACGATTGCCGGCGGCGCCGTGGGGGCGATCGGCGCAATCCAGGCCGGCAATGCGGCAAAGGCCGATGCGGAGTTCCGCGCCAAGCAGATGGAACAGCGCGCCAATGAAGAGCGCGCGGTCGGACAGCGGCAGATGTTTGAGCGCCGTCGCGAAGGCGAACTTCAGCAATCCCGACTTCGCGCCTTGGCCGGGGCCGCGTCAGGCGACACGACAGATACCGGGGTTCTCAATCTTGGCGGCGATATCGAGCAACGCAGCGAATATCAGGCTCTGACCGAACTCTATAAGGGCGAGAACGCCGCCAGAGGCTATATGGACGCCGCTGCGGGGGCGAGAGCTTCGGGCGCTGCGGCCCAGCAAGGTTCGTATTGGAAGGCTGCGGGATCGATCCTTGAGAGCGGATCGTCGTTGTTCAAGAAATATAACTCGCCATATGAAAAAACGCCGCGACTTTATTAAGGCCGATTGAATGCCCAAGCTTCCCTCTGCTGAAAATCTTGGTCCGGTTCGTTCCGCTGAAAGCGGCCGGCCCATTGCCTCTGTTGACACGACAGGCGTCGGCGCTGGCATGGCGTCCTTCGGCGGCAGCCTGAACCGGGTTGGCGATGATCTACGGCGAACCGCTGACCATATCGAACGGCAGGATGACCAGCTTGATCTTGCCAGAGCGAACGCGCACGCGCTGACTGGCGATGTTCAATTAAGGGCGGGCTTCAAGGAAGATGACCAAAACTATTCCCAATGGGGCGAAAAATATAAAGAAGGGGCCTCAAAGTTAAATAATGAGGGCGCGGCTTTAATTCGCAATCCTCGACTTCGGGAAAGGTGGCTTCTTAATCGTCAGGACGATATAGCGAGGGGCGAGGCCACCGTTCAGCAACAGGTCCAGAAAAGGACCAATGACAAGATATTCGGGGATTCGAACACACAGCTTGAGAATGTTCGCCGCGCTGCATTGGAAGCGCCCGACGAGGAAACCCGTCAGAAGCTCATAACATCGGGGCAAGCCATCATTGATGGGCTTGAGGCGAAAGGCATTCTGGGTTCCGACACGGCGCAGAAATATAAGCGCCAATGGGTTGAGAAATACGCCGAAGAAAAAATCCAGATGCTGCCGGCCGATGTGAGGGTCGATTCCCTTCGTGGCAAGGTGACCAATATCGATGGCGTCGTTAATCGCATCGTCGGGGCTGAATCAGGCGGCAACCCGAACGCAAAAAATCCTAACAGTTCCGCTTCTGGGGTAGGTCAGTTCATCGATTCCACTTGGCTTTCCTTCATGAAGGATCGTCATCCCGATATCTACGACGCCAAGAGCATGTCCGATGTTCTGAAGTTGAAGTCGGACCCGCAGTTAGGGCGCGATGCGGTCAAATGGTATGCCGAACAGAACGCAGAAGCCTTGAGCCGCTCTGGTCTACAGGCGACGCCGGGCAATGTCTATCTCGCCCACTTCCTTGGTCCGGCTGGGGCGATCCGGGTTCTGAAAAGCGATCCGAACGCCAGTTCCTCGGATGTCATCGATCCCGGCGCGATCAAGGCGAATGGCTTCCTTCGGGGGAAATCGTCCGGCGAGGTCATCGCTTGGGCTGAAAGAAAGATGGGCGGAAAAGGAACCGCTGCCGATATTGCTGGATTGATTTCCCCTGAGCGTCGGGTTGCCCTTTTGCGCGGCGCCGAGACGGAGGTCAGTCGGGACGCAATCGAGGTCGCCAAATCTCGATCCGAATCATGGGAACGCTCGATCATCGATGCGGGTGCGAATATTGCGCCCCTTCCGCCGCGCGCGAACCTTGAGAACGATCCTGTTCTTGATGAAGGCCGGCGCAATACGCTGCTTCGCCAGTATGACGCCGCCTCGCGAGAGGCTGAGATCATTCGTTCCGGCATGGCGAAGTTTTCTGATCCCAACGCTCTGTTCAACGCCTATGACCCGAACGATAAGAAGGCCGTTGACGGGGTGTTCAAGAGCCTCGGCGGCGACATGAAGGCGTTGCAGACCGTAGTTGACCGGACGAAAATACTGCCGGAAAGCGCCGGAACAGCTTTAAGGGGGGGGCTTATTTCCACGGACCCGGAAAGGGTCGGGACCACGCTTCAGGTGGCGTCAAATCTTCTGGGAACGAACGCCAATATCTTTTCCGGCATGACTGGCGGCGATGATATCGAAAAGGCCGCGCTCGCGTTCAGCCATTATACCGAACATTTGGGCTTTACACAGGCGGAAGCCGCAGCCCGCTTTATCAAAACACAAACGCCGGAATATAAGGCCGAGCTTCAGACAAGGATGAAAACCGAGGACATCGATGAGATGCTTCGGACGCAGGCCAAGAAAGGCGCTCTTACCGCTGATCTGACGAAAACTTTTGATGAAAGCTGGTTTTCTGATCCGAAGGTTGAATTTTCGCCGCAGGCGCGGCAGGCCGCAATGAACGCTTACGCCGATCTGATCAAGGAATTCTACCTGGAAACCGGCAACATGGCTTTGGCGAAGTCGCAGGCTCAAGCGCAGATGAAGAAAATTTGGGGCGTCACGCGCGTCAATGGCAGTTCTGGCGGCGTCGTGATGCGCTTCCCGCCTGAGAAAGCCCCCGCCTATGCAGGGATCGAGAATGTGGGCGAGGCGTTTGCCGCTGATGCGATCAGCGAGATTAAGGCCCAATATGGCGCGGACGTCGAAAGAGGCGCATTGATCGTCATGCCCTTGCCAAAGGGCCAGACATCGCGCGCGTTTCATGCAGGTCAGGCCGTCCCCTATAACGTCGGCTGGAAGGACCAGAACGAAATTGTTCATTTCCTCAATCCGGGGAAGGGATTCGTTCTTTATCCCGAGGCGGCGCGCGCCAGCCAAAGCGAGGCAAGGCGCAAGGCGCTTGAAGATGCGCAAAGCGGCGGTAGATCGGAATTGCCGCCGATCATCCAGCCGGGCGGGCTCGCCAGCCAGATATTGGGACTTGAACCGGGCAGGGAACAGACGCCCTCGGAAAAGAGCCGGCCTCAATTGATGGAAACCGACGTCCTGCGACCCGGCGACAACACGCTTCCGGGTCGGCCGGTCACGGGCGGGGGCTTCTGATGCCCATCATCGATCTTGACCCAGTCCCGCTGGATGCTGTCACGGCGCGCCCAGAAGAAAAACCAAAGTTTGTGACGCCGGGGATCGAGGACATTAACGGCGGTTCCGATGCTGTCACTGAGCGGCCGGCTTGGTCATCGACCCTCTCGGCGGCGTTCGGCGAAGGCAATATGACGCTCAATTATTTTGCTGACGAAGAGCGGAACGCGCCAACCTATGTCGAGCCTGATTTCAACGCATGGGATTCGATCAAAGGCACCAAATACGAGCCGATGTGGGATTCGTTCGTTGATGTTCGTAATTCTCGTCACGCCGAGATCGCGAAGCAAAAGATCGATCGGGAAATGGAAGATCGGAAAATCTTGTCCGAAGCGCCTCTTTGGCAGTCCATCCCGGCCCAGATGATCGCGGGGGTTATCGATCTTCCAACGCTGATCCCCGGCGGGGCTTTCATCCGGGGCGCAAAGGGCGGCTTCTCGATCGCCAGGTCGGCTCTGAGCGTCGGCTTGGCCGCTGGCTTGGCATCCGGGGTTCAGGAAGCTGCGCTGCAAGGTCTTCAAGAAACCCGCACGGCGGAAGAGAGCGCGATCAACATTGGCGCGTCCGTCCTGCTGGGCGGGCTTCTGGGCGCTGGCGGCGCCGCTGCGCTGGGCCACGCCGGCTGGCGCAAGGCTGTTGAAGCCATCGATGGCGATCTTGCTCGAACCGCGAGCCTGGCTGCGGGAAGCCCTTCATCGGCGGGCGCGGCGGTGGTCGGCCCTGCCACGCTGGCCGAAAACAGCATTGCCGGAAAGGCGGCGTCTGTAGTCGCCAAATCAACGGCGCGCCTCAATCCAATTCTGCGGATTCTGCAAAGCCCGTCCGCCGAGGCGCGCGATATCGGGACAAAGCTGTTTGAAAATTCCATCTACATGAAGAAGAATTTTGATGGCGTAGCGTCCGAACCTGCGGTCGAAACCCTGATGAAGGAATGGAACGCCGGGCTTGGTCAGGCCATCGAAAACACCAATGGGCTTTATCAAGAGTTCAAGAAAACCAGCAACGGCATGTCGCGCACCGAATTTCATGAGGCTATCGGAAAAGCCATGCGGCGCGGCGACGTTTCGGACAATCCAGCGGTCCAGAAGGCGGCGCAGGAATGGCGCGCCAAGGTGTTTGATCCTTTGAAGGATGCGGCCATCAAGGCCGGGCTTCTGCCCGAGGATGTGTCGGTTGAGACGGCGCAATCCTATCTATCGCGCATGTGGAACCGGAACAGATTGATCGCGCGGGAAGGCGAGTTCAAGAACATCGTTGTCAATTGGGTTGAGGAACAAGCCCCGCGATGGGCCGACGATTTCGATAAGGAAACGATCGCCAAGGCGGCGAAACTGAAAGGCGATGATCTCAAGGACTATCAGATAACCCGACGGGTCGAGCGGGATTCAAGGTTTGCTGATGCAGCGGCAATGCGCGAGATGGCGCAGGATATCGCAAAAGAGGTTTTTGACACCCTGACAGGGAAACTGGAAACCGGGCCGAGGCCAGAATTCATCACAGTGAAAGCCCGAGGCCCGCTCAAGGAACGGACCTTCAATATCCCTGACTATCTTGTCGAGGATTTCCTTGAAAGCGATGTCGAATTGATCGGCCGGCGCTACACCCGCGTCATGGGCGCCGATGTCGAGATGAAGAACAAGTTCGGTTCCGTCGATCTGGCCGAACAGGTCCAGAAGATCAGGGATGAATATGCAAGATTGAGAAGCGGCATCACCGATGAGAAACAGCTAGCCCGTCTGAGCAAGGCGGAAAAGAAAGATGTCGAGGATATTGAGGCGGTTCGCGATCTATTGCGGGGGGTCTATAAAAAGACGGAACCAGAAACCAATTATGGCCGCATCGTCCGGGCGCTCAGCCACGTGAACTATCTTCGATCCATGGGCGAGGTGGTGCTTGCCTCGCTGCCTGATGCGGTGAGGCCCGCCATGGTGCACGGCTTATCGCAGTATATGGGAACGGTTGGGAAACTGGCGACCAATCTCAAAGGGATCAAGCTATCAGTGAATGAGGCCAGACTGGCTGGCAACGTTTCTGAAAGCGTTCTGGGCCATCGCTTAGCAACTGTTTCCGATATCATGGACCCATACGCCTCTCGGGGGCCGACTGAAACCTTCCTCGAAAACATGACAAATATCGCTTCCAAATGGAACGGCATTCGGATGTGGACGGACATGATGAAGTCGGTCGCTTCTGTGATGACGCAAGATCGCATTCTCGGGAATGTCGCCAACTTTGGCAAGATCAATGCTAGGGAAAAATCCTATCTCGCCTATCTCGGCATTGGGCCGGATATGGCGGAACGGATCGGGAAGCAATTCGCAACCCATGGCGAAACAGTCGATGGGGTCAGGGTGGCGAATACCGAGAAATGGACCGATGCGCCGGCCGTGCGAACCTACCGCGCTGCCATGAACAAGGATGTTGATAGCATCATTGTCCAGAAGTCGGTCGCTGACGTTCCCCTGTTTGCCTCGACACCGACAGGCCGGGCGATGCTGCAATTCAAATCCTTTGCTCTTTCCTCGCACCAGCGCGTGCTCATCAGGGGATTGCAGGAAGGACAGGCCCGTTTCGTCGGCGGCTTTGCGGCAATGACCATGATGGGGATGTTCATCGCCTACATGAAAGGATGGTCCGGAAATCGGCCTGAAATCAGAGAGAGGATGCTTTCCAACCCCGGCTGGTGGATCGGAGAGGGAATCGATAAATCTGGCGTCTTGGCCGTCCCAACCGAACTGGCGAATATCTTTGAGAAGGCGTCCGGCGTTAATCCGATCAAATCACCTTTCCGGGCAATGGACGACACCGAATTGATCTCCCAGAAGCTACAAAATCGTAATTTAACAGGAACGCTGGCGGGGCCAACTGGCGGCGTGATCGAGGACCTCGCAACCGTCATCGGTATTCCTTATTCTCAATCGCAGTGGAATGATCTTACAAAAGGTCAGAAGAATTCCATTGAACGTCTATTCCCGTTCAATAGCTATTACGGCTTGCGGCAGATGATAAGGTATGTTGTTAATCCGCCAGATTGACCTCTATGCCTCAATCTCATTGTTTTTCGGGCGTGGCCTTATTTTTTCGTTTTGGTATTTGTGAGCTTTTTCTTTCCTCAATTTAAGAAGGTACGCATATAGGAAGTCTTGGTTCTTTCTGCGTAGTTCTTCAACAGCAACTTTAGCTTCCTGCTCAGAAAGAAATAGTCTTGCGATGTTTAATGTGGCTGACTCATGCGGCGCGCATATAGCGTGTATCGCTCCGGATATCTCAGTTAAAGTTCCCGGTTCAAGCGCCATTTTTTCGGCAGCATGCATTTCGCACATACCCCATTTTAAAACGCTTGCGGTGTATGACCTGGAGATTAGTTCCTGGTCTGGCTTGGGTCCTGTGTTGGACGATCCGGCCATGGTTATCCTCGCGACAGGACGTTCCGCCTTTTTAGAGACTGAAGTACAGCCACCAAGGCAGGAGACCAAGACAAGAGAAAGACACGGTAAAATCGAGGCTCTTGAATAAGCAACAATGCGCATGTCACATCCTGCCGACTATCTGAGATTTGTTACGTGCACTGCGAGGCCGCCAAACTCAGCAGCGGTAACATGGCATGGATTAATTGATGATCCGCAACTATTGCTCAATTGTGCAATAGCTGGACTCGGCGCAATGCCTTTTGCGGCAATTATTGTCAGGGAGCATGCGATAATAGTGAGAATGGATTTAGTGTAGAGATCGATCTTCATTTTTTGCCCCCACTTTGCGCCGGATTTCGGGAGCGCCACGCTAACCGCCCACGCATCTCTCTGCAAGCCGCCCCTGACCGGGCGGCTTTTTCTATGGAAGGAAGCCAATGACCATTGTTGAACGCCTCGACGGCATCCGCGACGGGCTGGGGGTCAAAGCCCCGGTCAGGGTTGCGACAACCGCCAACATCACGCTTTCCGGGCTGCAAACGGTTGACGGCGTTGCCTTGGCCGAAGGCGATCGGGTGCTGGTCAAGGATCAGACGACCGCGACCGAGAACGGCATTTATAATGCTTCGACCGGGGTCTGGGAACGATCCAAGGATTTCGACGGCCATCGTGACGTTATCAATGGAACCCGCGTCAATATCGGGACCACCGGAACCGTCAACGGCGCGACCGAATGGGCGCTTTCAACCGCCGATCCGATAACGATCGGCACGTCCGCGCTCAGTTTCTCAAACGTCAGTGATATGACGATTGCGATCTATGATCCGACCGGGAAGGCCGGCGATGCGTTTTCCGCTGCAAACCATATTTTCACGCGCGCCGTTTCTGGCGCGGCCAGCCGGACGATGCTTTCCCGCGCCTCTCAGCGCGTCGATGTCAGGGATTGGGCCAACTGGGGCACAACCGCCGCTAATAATTCTGCGGTCATCAATGCGGCGCTTGCAGAGGCTTTCACAAACGGCTCGCCATCCGTTGTTAATCTGCCGGCGGGCTCTTTCGATATTTCAGACACGATTGTCCAGACGCAGAACTTCGTCGCCATTGAAGGCGCTGGCGGCGGATATATCCACGATTATGTAACTCAGGTCTGGAACACGCGTCTGCGATGGACCGGCGCTTCTGGCGGCACGATGATGCGCGTTGCGCCTGTGTCATCGGCAACCAATCGGGCTCTGACCGACTGGCGCGTTTCCGGAATCTTTTTCGACGGGAACCTTCTGGCTAACCGTGGGCTTGAATTGCTTTCGGTGAAGAACGGCGTTCTTCGCCAATGCATGTTCACGAAGCAAATGACTTATGCCTTGTATACAGGCGTCGTCGCATCGCTTGGCGAAGCCAGAGACCCTCAGCAGAATATCTTCGAGCAACTTTCGTTCCGCCATATTACAGGGACCGAAGGCGACGCCACAGCGATCTATTTCGACGGCGATGCGACCGCCAACACGTCCTACAACGCTCTCTACGACATCATCATCCAGCACACCAACCAGACCGCGTTCCACATCGCGAACGGCGACAATAACGATGGGTTTAGAATACGCATTTACCGGGTGCTTGGCGCAGGCGTTGGAATGATTTTTGGCGCTGGCGCATCGGCCTTGTTCACGGCGCGGTCAAACCGGTTCCGTCGCGTATATGCGGAAGGCGGCATCACAGCGCAGGGAACGGAAATTGCGGCGGCCCCAAGCTACAACAATATCGTTGAAATCGACACAGAGAACGGAACCCCGACGCCAACTGTTGGAACTGGCGCATCTCTTGTGTGGTCAAATGAATATTCAGGGCGCTGGACGGCTTACACCCCGACCGTGACGCCCGGGTCAGGCGTATATACAAATGTCACGGCAACTGGACAATATAAGCTCGACGGCAATCAGGTGACGGTTTGCATCAAGGCCACATATACAAATGTTGGAACCGGTGCGACGAACACGCAAATTTCGGTCCCGTTCGCGCCGAAAGGATTCTCGGGAATTTTCTTCGGTGAGGAAAGTGGAAGCTCCGGCCTTTCATTAAGCGGCGTTTGCGCCGCTGCGGCGACAAGTTTCACGGTTCGTCGTTATGACGCGGGACTGCTAGTTCCGCTCAGCGGATATGTCGTCGAAATGACTGGGACATATCCGATATGATACGCCAGCCCGACGATCCCGGAATTGAAACCAAGCCCGCTCAGCCGGGCTTTTTTAATAAGCTCATCATCACCACTGTCTTGGTCCTGACGCTGATTAGCTCGTGTGTCGCAAGAGCGCATGAATGGTATCCGTTCGAATGTTGTTCCGGCCGAGATTGCAGCGAGATATCGGCCAACGCTGTCCGCGAGGTCTCAGGCGGTTTCCTTGTCTCGATCCTGCCCGGCGACCATCCCATGTGGGGCGTTGAAAAGACTGAGACGCTCAGGATCAGCGTTCCATATCGAAAACTGAAACCATCGCCTGACGGCAAGTGGCACATCTGCATCGGGCCGAGCGGCAACTTCATGTGCTTCTTCGGACCATTCGGGGGTGTGTGATGATCGTCTTGCTGATTTTCCTCATTGGCTCATCGACGCCCGACCCATCGCGCATCATACGATTCTCGACGCCATCGGATTGCTATTCCGCAACGCGCGTCATTAGCAACTCGCCGCCATGGTGGAAGGTCGAATGCAGGAATTCTGTTGACGGCGAATTATTGTTCTTTCTTTTGCAGGGGTGAACCATGGCGCGCAAAATCAATAAGGAAGGCTTGGAAGCCATCAAGAAATTCGAGGGCCTTCGCCTGAAAGCCTACCGCGATTCAGCGGGCATCCTCACGATATTCTATGGCCACACCAGCGTCGCCGGTCCACCGGAAGTCTGGGAAGGAATGACCGGCACGCGCGAGGAAGCGGAAGAGGTTTTGCGCCGCGACCTGACGCAATATGAGAACGCAGTTGACCGCATGGTTCGCGTCTCTCTCACCGAAAATCAATTTTCTGCACTGGTGTCCTTCTGTTACAATATCGGGCCCACCGCATTTGGCCGATCAACATTGCTGAAGCGGCTCAATGCTGGCGACTATGACGCGGTTCCGCGCGAGCTGATGAAGTGGAACAAGGCCGGAGGAAAAACACTCAAAGGCCTCACCAATCGCAGGGCCGCCGAAGCTGGCCTCTGGGCCAAGGGCTCATTCGTCGCTTCAAAGGATGCGCCTGCCAAGCCTGCGAAGCCGCCTGTCGCGACGATCGACAACGGCATTAAAGTTCTTACGCCTCTCACGGCTTTCTTTCAGGCGTTCACCTCAGGCCCGGCGCAGATCATTCTCGCCGTCGCCTTTGTCGCGGGAGCGACTTTCCTGCTCTACCGCTGGCATCGCAGCCAGAAGGAGGCCGCGTCATGATCGGCGTCCTCTCTCAAATCTCGTGGCGATACTGGTTCGCCTTCGCGATCATTCTTTCCGCCAGCGTCTATCACTGGCAGGCGGTGCGCCGTTCTTATGACCGGGGCTATGCGGCGGCCATCACCAAAATCCAGGAGGCGAACAGAGATGCAGAACGGAAAGCGCGTGCTGGCGAGGTTGCTGTGGATAAGTGCTATCGCGATGGCGGTGAATGGCTGCGCAACGAAGGTAAGTGTCGATCGCCCATGCGGCGTCCTGACCGATAGCCTTATCGACGTGCAGGGCAAAACGCGCTCCGACGATCAGCGAATATCGAGGCATTTCGAAAAAGGTGTTCGAGCCGGTTGTTGGGGGCGCAAATGAGCGATCAAGTCACGATCACGATGACGAAGGACGAACTCGCCTTGCTCATTCGCGGCGCGGTGCGCGCGGAATTCGATCGCATCGGCCTCAGCGTCGAAGACGCGGAGAATGTTTACGAGGCGAGGGAGGATTTCAGGTTCACCCGAAAGTTGCGCGTCGCCATTGATCGGGCGTCAGGCTGGATCGGGAAGACGATCCTAACCGCGCTGGTCGCCGGGATTTTCGCCCTCATAGCGAAAGGTGTGAATATCTCGCTGAAGTGAGTGGCCTCTGGCGCGCCACCGCCCCAAATTCTTGCGCCACGGCCCGCCACAACGCTCAATAAGCGCGCCACCGCCTCACTTCCCTGCGCCCGGCTCGCTTTGGCGGGCCGGGCTTTTTCTTCGTCATCTTTACCTTGTCGCCGGCGGTGAGGTGAGGTCACTGGCGGGCATCTTCCACCAACGATTCTGCGGTGTCGAAGACGGCTTCGAAGAAGACTTGGCAGCGCATCTCTATCGTCCGGGCGTCTGGATTTCCAGACACCATGCACCAAGCGGCGATATTCGCGAGCGCCGACAACACCGAGGGACCGTCTAGCCCCTCACACATCGCGGCGATCTTGATTGCTACGTCGCGGGACCGATCCTCGTCTGATTTGTCGTGATAGTCCGTGCTCATGGCTGGTCTCCAAGGTGCGGGGGACGCTGAAAATTCCCTTTATAAATCGAGCCGCGATTTGCCCCGCACCTTTCGCGTAAATTCATGATTTTCCTGTCATATCGCATACCTACTTCCCCCACCACCTCAAAATTAAGCATTTGATTTTCCTTTCCTTTTCGCCCTCAACCCCGCACCTGCCCCCTTTGGTGCGGGGATAGACGTTCGCGGATTAGTCCAACAGCTTCTTTGCGGCTCCCTTGGAGAGGCGCGCGCGATCGGCCTCGCGGGTATAGAGCGATGCCATGCCACCGCCACGCCAACCAAACAACGCTTCAAGCTCCGCGACCGTGGCGCGGTTGTTTGCCGCCCTCGTCGCCGCCGCTTTGCGCAACCCGTGCGCCGTCCCCGGAACGCCGGCCTCGCGGCACCATTCCCGAAACAAATTTCCAAATCCCTCTTTTGTGAGGGGCCGCCCATTCTCGCCGGCGATGAAGGTCAGTTCGCCAATCGGGCCGGCGGCAATTGATTCCACGAGGGGAGCGACAGTCGGAATGGTCACGACTTCCCCGGTTTTCTCGGTCCTGATCGTCATGACCCCGTCTTTGACGTGCGGCCGGCCGACCCGCACCGCGTCGCCGCGCCGGAGTCCGGTATAAAGCAAGAGGTCAAGGGCCAGCCGCTGGCGCGTTCCCAGCGGCCAGCGTTGTTCGTAGCGGGCGATTTCCTCGTCCGTCCATCTATGGAATCCGCTGCTGCTCTTTCTGGGAGATCTTACGCCTAGCGTTGGGTCGATGTCGGCCAGTTCAGCCTCGATGGCCCATTTGAACAGGCCGCGCATTGTTTCGATCATGTGCCGTGCGGCCGCCGGCCTGTCCTTCCTCCGATCGCGCGCGGCTACAATCGCCTTGCGGGTGATCGCCTGTAGGAGTTCGTTCCCCGCCGTCTTGCAGACGCCGCGTAAAATCCCTTCCCGTTGCTTCCTTGTCGCAGGGGACAGCGCCGCCCAATCGGCCGACCGGCGGTATTGATCGACCAGCCAAGCCAGGGTTCCTGATTTGGCGGCCCCAGCCTTCCTAGGCTCTATCCGCTCCCCTTGAAGCGCGGCCTGATAGGATTCCCAAAACTCGGGCGAACCATATTCGCCCAGGACGCGAATGCGCGGCCCGTCGCCGCGCCGGACATACCAGGAAGTCCGGCCGTGGCGGGTTATTTCTCGCAGAAGCAAAGGCGGGCGAGGGCGGGGCATGTCCAGCATCAGAAGACAGGCACCTTGTTCGGGTCAACTCTCGACTGGCGGCCTGTGGAGGCCCCGTCATCCTGAATGATGACGATCTTCCCATCAGGCGTAATCTCGACCCGCGCATCAATCCCGGCCGCCTTCACGGCGCGCAGGGCGCGCGCGATATCAGCTTGCGTGATGAGGGCAGGGCGGCGCGGCATCAGAGCCCTTCGCCTTCTTCACAGTCGATGGAGATGGGGATGCAGGCGATGCGGTTGTCGGCGGCTTCCTCGTTTGCCCAATCCTTTGTGCTAAAAAGGCCGCCAATGATGTGACTGCCACGCCGAACAGGGTATAGGTTGGCCCACCCAGTCGCCTTAATGCGCGGCTTGATCTCGACGAGGTCAAACATTCCGTTACGGACACCTGTTGATTCTCTACCATTTGATGCCCAACAACGTTGCACCCAATCGCCACTATAATCGCTGATTGCTCCATGCACGGGCCATTCGCCGCCCCGATCTACGGCGTCGATGACGACTTCATATCCGCCTTTGGTTTTATATTTCCCTTCCATTGTGACGATCATCATTGCCTCCTAGGCATTCCCGAAGCTTTCTTGGTAGGCTTGTTCCGATGTAGCCGGCGCGGGCTTCGTTGTTGAGCCGCGAAGCGGGTAGTTCATCAGATCGCGCAATATCTCGACGATGGATTTCAGCCTGTCGCTTTCCTCGTTGAGGCGTTTGATATGTTCTTCATAATGATGGATTGCTTCTTCCGTCGTGTTGCTGAAAGCGGTGATCTCGTCGTGGTGTATGGTCATTTGATTTCCTCCCTCGGCTCAGGCGCGGCGGCGAGCATGGCGCGGTAGACCGGCCCCATTTCTGCGAGCTCTCCCAGACGGGATTTGAGCCAGCCCGCGTCCAACATTTCACTTGTTGGCTCCATCGGCGCGAGCCGCCATCCCTCTGGCAGGCGCAGATGCGGGAGTGCGGCTTCGAGGGCTTCGCGGGCCGATCTGACCATCGCCATTATGCGAGGATCGCCGCCGTCGATCAGGCGGCGTCTGCTAACCCGGATAAAGTCCCGCTGCATCGCTTTCCGCGCTGCCGCCTCGACGGCCTCGTCAGTGATGATCAGTTTCATGGCGTGGGCTCCTGCGGCCTAGCAACAGCTTGAACTGTGGCAGAAATTTCCAAACCAAGCGCCCAGCAGAAATCAGCCACCATGGCTAAATCTACTTCAGAGGGCTTGATTTTCCGGCGCTTAGAATATGCGTTGATGACTTCCGCAATTCTCTCAGCCATGTCATCCAGCGGGCTTCGCGGGCGCTCACGCTCCATGGCTGCTCGCCTTCTCGCTCGCCTCTATTTCGGATTGCTCGCGCAGGGCGGCGCGGGTCTTACCTAACAAACGAGCCAGCCTCTTTGTCGCCTCTACTTGCCCTTCAACGACGCGCCCCATCTCGTCGTTTACAGTGGAACAGCGCCGAAGAAACAACGCTATTTCACAGGCGGCCGTCAGCGCATCGCGCAGCAGCCTATTTTCATCACGTAAATGCGCATTGTCCTCGGCCTGTATTGAGGGCAAATTTCTCACTAGCCATTCGGCTTTTTCTTTCTCCTTCCACGCCTCTCTCAGCGCGGCGATCAGGGCGCGGATCGTGTCGGGGTCAAGGCGCTGGAAGTGCAGCGCGTCTTCCCAGCTATTCGCGATCAGAACCGTATCGCCATCATACGGGGCATCGGGGGAGGACTTCCGAAGAAAATAGGTTGGCGTATCTGGTGCGGACGCTCTTTCCTCGCAAGCGTCATACGGCCCCGGCGTCACGCCTTCGAGGCCGCGCTCAAGAGTGTCGAGAAATTCAGGGGTGATGCGGGTCATGGCGCATCCTTTCGAGCGTCGATCATGGCGTCCGCGATTTCATACGCCTCGTCTGCTATTGCGCGATGCCAAACCGGATTGGCTCCGGGGCGTGGCCGATAGCGCGTTGAGTGAGCGAGCATGCCGTTAAGCGCCTGCGCTGCGAAATAATCGCGCAAAGACATGCCGGGGGTTGTTGTAAATTTTATCCCGCCAGCGCTCATCTCTGTTGCAGTCACTATTGGATATGCTGGGCCCCCATCATCAATCGCATTCATCTCACTCTCCTATCGGTCGCAGGGATTTCAGAAACGCGGCGAGAAGTGCGCGGGCGGGGGATGGGGCGTGACCATATTCTTGATCCATGATTCCACCGCCATTGATCCACGCGCCGCCTGTGGAGCTTACATCCCACACGCTCCCCGGCAGCTTCTGCTCGATCAGCGCAACAACGGCGTCGATGCTGGTGGTGTAACATGGAACGGTGATTAGTCGGTGGTCCGCATCTCGGGTCTCATCAATGGTGTAGGGGCCTTTCGGATGATTGATATGTGTTGCTTTCCTGCTCGCGCCGGGTGTGGCGAAAAGCCAGATTTGCGCATCCAACTCGCGGTCCACTCCCTCGCCCTGCTCGACGCGGGCAATCAGTTCGTCAATGGTGGTGGTCATGTCAGTTCCCCTTCGCCGCACTGAGCAGGCCGCCGAGTAAGAGCCCGAAAAGCGTGCCGACGAATAATGCGGCGTAGACGATAACGGCGGTGGTCATGACGAAAAGAGCCTCAGGGTTTCAGCGACCGGAAGTTGCTTCGCGGCCTCACCTATCGCGCCCTCGACCTTCTTCATCTGCTTGCTTGTCGTGGCGTCCACAAGCGAGGCCAGAACGCTGACGCGGGCGGAGTGTTGAAGCTTCTTATCGTTCGGCAGATCATCGAATTTCTGAACGGCGAGCATCTTCTGAACGCCGCGCTTTGATGTCCGCCTGATCCGGGCGATTGTGTCGGCGCCGGTATCGACAATCTCAGCATCATTGAGGCGCTTGTATCCTTCGCCTCGGATATTAGCGAAAACGATATTATCCTCGCGTAAGCATATCCTGATCGCGCGCTGCAATGCCGTGGAATCGCCCGCCACGTCTCGACCGATCACAGCGGACAGGTCTGCATATGAAACGACAGACCCGACGCGAATGGTCTTAAGGTGCTGGTAGAGGAACCTTGCGTCGGCGCTCAATTGAAATGAAGGGGATTTGGTCATTGGGTGTCCTTTAGATTGGCTGGTGCGTTGCGATGCGACGCGGAGCGGGGCGCAGCGGAGCGCTGCGTCGCGGCGCGGCGACTAAACTGTTGACCATGCAAATTTCTCGGCGCGGAACCGACCGAGAAACCCTCCCTTCTCGGGTCTGAACCGTCCCACGCCTACCAATCGGCCGGCCTCAATGACGGCGCGTTCGAAAATAGCGGGCGGGATCACGTCATCAAGGATCGAAAATTTCGCGATGCCACTCCATGTTTGGATGTAAGGGAATACGCGCTTCACCCGCTTCCCCGAGCCGCGCACGCCGTCCGCATTCGCCCAGATCGTGATCGATTGCAGATCATCGACCTTGACGCCGATCGGCATGTCGCCTTCGCAAATCTGCCCGGCGACAAAGAATTTCGTGTAGGTCGATTTGCCTCGCCCAGGTATCGACAGGCTCAGGCGCTTAACGGCCTCATCGACCGCCATCTTGAGCGCCATCGCCGGAATGCAGACTTCGCCAGCGTCGTTCGCTGTCGCCTTCATTCGCCAAAGGCGGATATCCCATTCGCCGATACTTTCCTTTTCGAGCCGGGGGTGAACATCAGGATCAACCGCGCGGCTGGCGCTGTAGGGGGTGACGCCGGTTATTTTGATATCGACCTGTTTCATCGGTTTTCCTCTTTAGGTGGCTGTTGCATTGCGGGGCGTTGCGAAGCGTTGCGCAGCGAGGCGTTGCGTAACGCAGCGCAGTGTGGCGGCGCGGAGCGAAACGTTTAGTAGCGGGGCGGGGCGTCGCGGTGTGAAACATCATGTCCGGGGTAAGGCTGGTGCATTGCGTTGCGAAGCGAGGCATTGCGTTGCGGCGCGGAGCGCAGCGGTGGCTAAGTCGTTCTCATCGGATATCCTCATAAAGCGGGCGGCGCGGCAGTTCGGAATGGCGCGATTTGACAGGCTCTTTCTCAGGTCGGCGGAAGCCGTACTGCGATTTCGTCTTCGCCCCGATGTGCTTGGCCTCGCGGCGCTTGGCTTTTGCTATCAGCGTCGTGTCCTGCGGGTTTTTCTCGGAATAGCAGCGCTCGCAAATCAACATTGCGTTTTCGAGTACTGGCTTTCCGCCAAGACCATCAGCGATGACGTGGTCGATCTGAAATTTCTTCGCCTGTTCCTTGCACTTCTCGCAATGCACGAAACCGCGCTCGTCCGTCGTCCGCTTGATAACGGCGACGCGGACAGAGGTTGGAAATTCCCGCCTCATGCCGCCGTCCTCGCATTCTTCTCGACCGATGCGCGGTCTGTGCCGATCATTTCGGACAGATAGTCGAGCACGGCCGTCTTGCTCTGCTGAAACGCTTTTGCGCCCATTGCGCGCATCGATTGCGATTGCGCCGTGTAGCGGGTTACCGTCCGTTCCTCGACGACGACGACAGAGAATTCATCGAGCGGTCGGATCGCAGCGGCAAGGCGCAGCGCCTCGGCTTTCGACGCGCATGAATAGGTCTGCGAATCGTGGTATCCTGTCTTAATCAAAGCGAATTTACGAACATGCTCAGAGGTAGGAAACCTTTCGGCCAGATGCTCAGGCAGATTCTTCCAGATTTCCGAAATCGCGGCGAATTGGTGATTATGCGTCACCATGGACCTGTCATGATGCTCGACGATCGCGTAACGCTCACCTATGACATAATGCTTGTCCGCGAGCTTCGCCTGAAACTGATTGACGGGATGGAATCCTTCGCCATCCCATGTTGTGATGATGGGAGGGGCGGTCATGTCTGAGCGCCTTCCGCTTTTTGCAGAGCGGGAACGATCTGATCCGGCCATATCCACCAGACAGGAAATGCGTCTTCGTCTCTCGCTCGCTGCATATCTGCGCCGCGAGTGCAGCGGCGGCCTTTGGAGTCGAAGCAGAGCGCGGTAAAATGTTCGCCACGATAACCCTTGGTATCGCCATGCTGCGTGTCATTATATTCTTCGTGGCATGTGAGCCAGCTTGAGGCGTGGCAAACCCATTGATCGAAATTATCGAAACGCTGGTCGCCATAAGGCGGTGATATTGTCTCGCTCATATCGTCGCCTCCGAATAGGGAGCCGCCGGGGATGGGAAAGCTGCAGGAATGTCCCCGGCGGCTACCGTCGCGGGTATCGCGACGGATTCAATGACTGGACGCGCGCCATAGCGGCGCTGCAATTCGGAAACAGTTCCCTCGACCTCGGAAAGAAAACGCCTGATCTCCGTTTGAAGAGCGCCGATGGCGTCCTGATCCCGCTCTACGCGCTTTACAAACAGGCGCAGTTCCTCGGGCAGGCGCGGGTCATAACTGACGAAATCGCACCATGTCCGCTCCGCACATGCCATTTGCCATTGCATCTGGCTGATATATTTGCCGGGAATGGATGCGCGCAGGAGCGTATCAATATGCGTTGCCGTGTTCGGACATTTGATCTCGACCAGTCCATCGTCTCCAATCAGTCCGTCAGGACTAGCGCCAGACATTGCGATCGAGGGGTGATCGACAAACGCAATCGTTCTCACGCTGTTGCCGGAATAGAATGTGTAAGCGGCTCGGGCCTCAGCTTCGGTAGCAGAGCCCCAATCCATCGCTGCGTTGGTGAACTTTTCTGCGCCAACGCCCGTCATTCGCTCGGAAATGAGTTCGGCCGCGTAGTTCGCCCGGCCAGCGCCCCATCCCGTTTTGGTTTTGGCGATGACATCGCTGACACGGGAGGCCGTGACCTTGCCCAGCCTCAAAGCGTGCCATTCAGACGAGCCTTGTTCAATTTCGTCGTGCATCATGGCCGCGCCCTTTTCTTTTCCAGAGCGCGCATGGCGCGGTCAAAATCCTTGGCGGGGAGATCATCGACGCCGCCGATGCCGAAATATTCAGTGAATGCGTTCATGTCGGCGCGGACTTCCAGCGCGAGGGCGCGAATGGCAGCGGCCTGCTCACCGGTAATGACGCCTGCGGGCTCAGAAGATTTCCCGTCATCGTCTGCCGACGCAGACAGACCAAGCGCGGCCTTCAGCGTGTAGCGCTGCAAATAGGTGATGGTTGAGCCCATCGCCTGAATGTTGTTCTTGTTGCCTGTCTCGTCGCGGCTGGCGGACAAAGTGTTCTGTTCCGAATGCCCATCGCGATGGGAGACAATACAGGTAACAAAGACGGAGCCGCCTTCGATGCTCGTTGAAAAACGATAGGAGAGGCCGTTCTTGGAAAGGATCGGGTCAATCGTTCGAGCGATCTGCGCCAAGTCCTCGTGACGATAATTCGTTCGGCCCTTCGATGACGTAAAATCAACGGCCTTGTTTTTCAGGATGACGGGAATATCCGCCTTCGCGGCAGCCATAGCGGCATCGAATGCTTTTCGCGCCTGCGCCTGTTCCCATCGCTCTTGAAGGTTCATCAACCGTTCGAGCACATCGATATTTGCGCCCTGCGATAAAGCGCGCGCCAGCATTTCAGGCGGCGTGATCGCTGTTGATTGCTCCATTACCTGAACAGGGACGTTCACGGTTCCCAGAATCTCTGTGTTGCTCATGCCATCAGCCTCATCAGTTCGTGCCGGACCTCGCAGAGGCGCACTAGCAAGTGCGATCTGCGGCCATGTGATTTGCGCGCTTCGTCGAAGCGTCTTTTAAGATGCTCAAGCTCGCGCTTGAGAGCCGCGATGCGGCGCGCGTAGAACAAGCGGCGGAGAGCGCGCCACATCACAGCCCCCCATTGAACACGACGCCGGCGAGGCATCCGATGCAAACCGCGAACGACGCGACGAGGCCAATGATATAGAGCGATCCGTGTTTCATTGCTCACGCTCAATCTTCTACGCGGCGAAAACCTTCCGGCGTGTACTCACGCTGCCGCCTGACGTGATAGACACCTGGCGAAAACATGATCGGCTCATGCGTGTCGTGCGGGCGAAGATGTTCCAGCGGCGTCGGCTCTTCGACGACCAGCAGGCAATCCATGATGGAATCGGGCAGCGTGTACATTTTCACGCGCTCGGCTTCCATGACATGCGAGTGCCCCGTTTCGCTGTGCGCTACTTCTACGACGCCATTCTCCGGCTTAACTTCGACCGCATTTTTCGGCAGCGCTTCGATGCGGCGGATATAAATGTCGCCCTGTGCGCAAAATTTATCGAAGGCTTTCATGACATTTCTTCCTTTCAGGTTCTGATTTCAGGTTTCACAAACTCGGATTCATCTAATCCCCATGTCCATGCCTGCGCTTCCAGCGCCGTTTTCATGTTCGGGGGAACTGGAAGCGCGAATTGTCGCCCCGTCCCGCATTGCACGCGCAAAAATCTCTCGCGCCCAACATCGGGGATAGCAACTTCAACAAGCGAGCCTATTTCCGGGTCGCCGTCCTCGTCGAGCGTCTTGGCATTCAGTGCGGTCAGGATAGCCGCCCAGCCTAATATTTCGCAGGCGCAGCGGCGTTGTTCGATGTTCCGCCATGTCAGCGCGATTTGCGGCGTCAGCGACGCGCGATCTTCTATCCACTCGGCGGGAATGGCCGTGCCGTGCCAGTGATAGAGCGACCATCCGTCCCGCCAGCGATGCGATGGGCCGTCCTCGCAATGCGGCCTGTTTTCGGCATCAATTTTTATGATCTCGGGAAAATCGGAAACGATGCAAAATTCCGGATGCAAGACGCGAAACCCGCCATGGATCGTCGCCTGCTCCCAGAACTGATATTTCTCATACTCGGGCAGTCGTAGGCCAAGAATGTCGCGTGCGGCGGTCAAATAACAATCGTATGCCGCCCACATGTTTCCGCCATGATAGGCGCTGTACCAGTTGAGAGCCGCCGCGATCCCCGCCGCGCCGGCCAATTCCAAGCAGGCCGCAGCGGCGTTGGCCGTGGCGTTGGCCGTGGCGCTGCGCGTGGCGCTGCGCGTGGCGATGGCCGTGGCGATGGCCGTGGCGCTGTCCGTGGCGCTGTCCGTGGCGCTGAGCGTGGCGATGCGCGTGGCGCTGTCCGTGGCCCTGCGCGTGGCGCT
>Ga0172380_10003604_pt1 | contig 21047 bp, 21 predicted proteins | sample Leawe162metaG_FD_119747 | JGI IMG/M metagenome (GOLD analysis project Ga0172380, IMG submission 119747) | Leachate microbial communities from a municipal landfill in Southern Ontario, Canada - Leachate well 162 metaG | ecosystem: Engineered > Solid waste > Landfill > Unclassified | place... | reverse complement strand
CTCCGGGAAATTACACAAGAATGAAGAATTCAGATTCAAATCGGCACCAAATTATTTCGGCCTCTAGGCCACACCACAATTGGCTTTTATCAAAATTAATCCCGGTTTAACCGGACACTACTGTTGGAATAGATGTTTTGACCATGGAGATCGCGACTATGAACCGACAATCATTATTGTTCCTCATACTGCTTGCAGGTAGCCAGTTTCCAGCAGCCGTCAGCCTTGCCGCTTCGTCGAGCGCCAGCTCAACAGCGGCGAGTAAAGAAGCAGCCTCCCGCTATGCGGCAGACAAGAAACTGTGCGCCGAAGAATCGTCCTCCAGCGCCCGCATGCAATGCCTGAGAGACGCCAAGGCCGAATACACCAAGGCATTGGCCGAGGCAAAAACCCGCCAAACCACGGAGAGTAAGCCTAAAGGGGGCGCCTCAGGTTGCGCGGATTGCGGCAAGGTGCTTGAAGTTACGGTAGGAGAGAAGGCCGGTGAAGGCGGGGCGCTAGGTATCATCGGTGGCGGTGTTGCCGGTGCCATTCTGGGTCACCAGGTCGGCGGGGGAACGGGCAAGGATCTGGCAACGATCGCTGGTGCGGCTGGCGGGGCCTACGCCGGTCACAAGATCGAGGAAAAGATGAAGTCCACCAAGGTCTGGTCTGTGAAAGTCCGACTCGACACTGGAGAAGAACGTACTTTCGCGTTCGACCACGATCCGGGCTTCTCTGCCGGAGAGTCGGTCAAACTGTCTGGCAATAGCATCACTCGTCGATGAAACACCTTGCAATTATGCAAGCTGCGCTCGTTGCGGATGTGATCGATGCCCTTGGCAGGTAGCCCGATGCCCGTATCTCCTGGCGAGTTGCCTGCTTCTCAACGCTGGCGATTTTTCCGTGCCGGCGGTTTCGATCAGGTCCGCCTCGACACGGCCGCTGAGCTTCTCGCTATCGACAAGCTCGACCAAAAACTCTGGGTCGCGCTCTCGTGTCCGGTGAAAGGGATCGAATTTGATGCGAGAACCTTGTCTTTTGTCGATAGCGACAAGGACGGCCACATCCGTGCCCCTGAACTGATCGAGGCGGTGAAATGGGCGGAAGCTCGCTTGAAGCATCCCGAGGTGCTGGAACAAAGCCTGCCCGGGGTACCCCTGGCGGCAATCCGGGATGACGATGCGGATGGCGTTCTCATGGTTGCCGCCGCCCGCGATATTTTGGCGGGTTCGAACGGTGACTTGGTGTCGGTTGAGGCGGCGAGCGCTGAGCAGGCACGCCTCGCCGAGCGGGCTCTGGCTGCTTGGGAGGCGGCCGGGCAGGGGGCCAGGCCGCTGGCCGATGCCACAGAAGCTGCCTATGTCGCCTATCTCGGGATTGCCGAGAAAGTCGAAGACTGGTTCGTACGCTGCCGGTTGGCGGCATTTGATGCGCGTGCCGGGGAGGCGCTCAATGCCGCCGGTGACGCTTTCGCAGCGCTTTCCGCCGGCACGCTCAAGACTGATGCGGAGGCAATCGCCGCGTTACCGCTTGCACGTGTGGCGGCGAATGCCGAGTTGCCTCTCGGGACGGGCGTTAATCCGGCCTGGGTCGACCGTATTGCGGCTCTGCGCGATGCGGCGGTGATCCCGCTGTTGGGTTCCCGCGAATCACTGAGCGAAAGCGATTGGCGCGCATTGAAGGAGAAGCTGGCACCTTATGCGGCATGGCTTGCCGGTAAGCCCGATCCAGCCGCCGGGAGCGACATCGTGTGCGAGGTGGAAAAACTGGCGCGCTATGTACGCGACCTGATGCCGCTGGCCAACAATTTCGTCGCATTCCGCGACTTCTACACGCATCAGGGCAAAGCCACCTTTCAGGTTGGGACACTCTACCTCGATGGCCGTTCCTGCGAACTGTGCGTTGCAGTCAATGATGCCGGCAAGCATGCCGCGCTTGCCGCGCTCTCGCGTATTTGCCTCGTTTATTGCGATTGCCTGCGCGGCAGCGAAATAATAAGTATCGCCGCCGCCTTCACGGCAGGCGATGCCGATCAGCTCATGCTTGGCCGGAACGGCGTTTTCTATGACCGTCAGGGTCGCGACTGGGATGCCACCATCGTCAAGATCGTCGACCACCCGATCAGCCTGCGCCAAGCCTTCTGGGCGCCCTATAAGCGGCTGGCGCGCATGGTTGCCGAGCAACTGCAGAAGATCGCTGCCAACAAGGCCAAGGTGACGGAAGACAAACTCGCCCTTACCGCACTCGATATCTCCAAGAAGGGTGCATCACCGGCAGCCAAGCCGGCGGTACAGGCGGCGCCCGTCCCCTTCGATGTCGGCAAGTTTGCTGGGATCTTCGCAGCCATCGGGTTGGCCGTCGGCGCCATTGGCACGGCGCTGGCCTCGGTGCTTACCGGACTCTTCGCCCTCAAATGGTGGCAGATGCCGCTTGCCTTGGCCGCTCTGCTGCTCGTCGTCTCTGGTCCGGCGGTGATCCTCGCGTGGTTCAAGCTGCGCAGTCGCAACCTCGGCCCCATCCTTGACGCCAATGGCTGGGCTATCAACTCCCGCGCCAGGATCAATATTCCTTTCGGCGCCTCGCTGACTCAGCTTGCGCAACTGCCCGCCAATGCCGAACGTGCGCTGACCGACCCCTATGCGGAGAAACAGCGGCCGTGGATCCTCTATACCGGAATTGCGGCCATCCTCGTTATCGTTGCCTTTATCTTGCTGGTGCGCTCGACTGTACAATAGCGAGCCGCCATGAGACCCTAAACCGGTTGAAAAGTTTGTTCGGGAACTGTATTCCATCTACAGTTTGCGGATACTTGCATAGTCGCATAGTGGCATAGTTGCATAGTTGCATAGTTGCTTTGGAATGGACTCTGGCTGAGCCGGTGTTTATTGAACATAAGCAATCTCGGCTTGGCTTGGGTAAGCCACCAAACTGCCGGCTGTGATTGTGGTGCCTCCTGTTGGCAATGCTCCTGTGCATGGGGACGATTGCACCATACAAGGTGTCGAAGCTCGGGTTGAGCGGCATGATGCCGTTCTTGGGAAGCGTTTATTTCCTGATGCGAAGCTGGGAGCGCGTTCAACCTACGACGCCTCGAACTAAACACGGAGATCAACATGGAAGAAACCAAGCGCATCGAGTTCTGGTTCGATTTTGCCAGTACCTATTCCTATCTTTCCGCCATGCGGATTGAAGCCTTGGCCCGTCAGTCCGGGGTGATCGTCGTATGGCGCCCGTTTTTGCTCGGACCGGCATTCCTTGCCTTGGGCTGGAACGACTCGCCATTCAACATTTACCCGCCCAAGGGACGCTACATGTGGCGCGACTTGGAGCGCTTGTGCGGCAAATATGGATTCGCCTTCAAACGCCCTTCCAAATTTCCGCGCAACGGTCTGCGTGCTGCACGTGTCGTCTGCGCCAATGAGGAGGCTTCTTGGATGCCGGATTTTGTGCGGGCGGTGTTCAGCGCCAATTTCGCCGAAGACAAGGACATCGGCGAGCGGGGTGTGATTGCCGATATCCTGGGTTCTTACGGCTTGCCGGCTGACGACCTGATTGCCGCCGCAGAAATGCCGGAGAACAAGGAAAAGCTGCGTCGGCGGAGCGAACAGGCGATAGATCTAGGCTTGTTCGGCGCGCCCAGTTTCATCGTCGAGGGAGAACTTTTCTGGGGTAACGACCGCCTTCAAGATGCATTGGCTTGGCTGATCCAGCCGACCGCTTGATCCTCCGGACTGGCTCCTCTGCTTGCCGATGAGAGGATTGGCATGCAGCAAGCTTTGGGGGCGTGTGTCGTCACGGTTAGCCGGTTAGCATGAGCGACGTGACATGGATGCTGTGTCTGTAGTATTGTCCGGTTTGGCATGGGCTTCTCCAATGTTCCGTTGGGCTGTCGGCATACGGCCGGTGAGCGCATGGATATCAGGCGTCGTGGCGTAGTCAACGAAAATTCTCGCTGAAAAGGAATTAAATGAAACGGATAGTAAAATTTGTTGCAGCAGCGGCTGCAATCATGCTGCTGGCGGGTTGCCTGGGCAGCGCATTCAAGTCGGGCAATGCCGCGGATCCCCCCGTCGATGTCAGCGTCGTTCCTGGGGACAGCAGCGCAACAGTCACCTGGACCGCTTCCCCGAATGTGCAATATTGGTTGTTTGCCGCTCCGGCAAGTTCCGTCACGCCGGACAACTGGAACCAGTTGCCCGGCGGCCGGGCGTTGATTAATGTGACTTCGCCGCTGCTTGTGACGGGACTGATCAATGGTTTGAACTATTCTTTTACGCTCAATGGGCGGTCCGATAATGGACCGGGCGGCAGCGGCAGCCCCTCGACGTCCACGGTGCCCAGACTTTCGGGAGGGAATTGGACGATCGGCAGCCCTCTTGTCAACGATCTGCGCGGAACGGCCTATGGTGCTGTGGCGGGGGTTGCTTATTTAGTGACGGTCGGGGCGCATGGCGCCTTGTACTCGAGTCCGGATTTCAATGCCTGGACTCCACTAAGCTGGACGCAACGGACGAATCCGCTGGCAACTCTCCCCGATCTGAATGCAGTTACCTATGGTAGCAGCAGCGCCCTCTACATAGCGGTCGGTGCGGGAGGCACGATACTGTCGAGTCCGGACGCGGTGGCCTGGACAGTACGAAACAGTACAACCACAAATGCGCTCTATGGCATAACGCTTTATGGGTCTGGTGGATTTATGGCGGTGGGCGAGAAGGGCACGATCCTTATTACTAGCGACGGAACGAGCTGGACCAGCGTAAATTCGGGAACGACCAACGATTTGTTTGGGGTGACTTTCGGAAATGGCATATATGTGGCGGTCGGCGCGAATGGCACCATACTGTCCAGCGCGAACGGCACCACTTGGACGGCGATTCCATCGAACAATTCGCTCGATCTGCATGGCATTGCCTATGGCGTAAACCCGATTACGCTGACCCCCACATACATGGCGGTCGGCGCTGCCGGTACCGTGATGACCAGTGCCGATGGAACTGCCTGGACCGTGCGGACTCGGCCGACCAACAGCAATCTGAATTCCGTCACTTTTACGCTGACTCCGCTACCCAATAGCATTCTGGATCCGGTCACTTCGGAGCCGATTACTTCCAACAGGCAGTTCGTCATTGTTGGAGACGGCGGTACCGTCATTACCAGCTTAGACGGCAGCAGCATGCAACTGCAAAATTCTGGCACGAGCAGCAATTTGGCTACCGTGGCACACAACTTTTACGGCCTTTTCGCCGTGGGTGCGGCAGGAACAAACTTGTTTTCGCTCTAGTGATTTGTGTCGACACTGCCATGGCCCATCCGGCCGGCGCCCTGGGCAAACCATGCTGGGTGCTGTTGCCGGACTATATGGCGACTGGCGGAGCGTGATTGCCGAGATGCGAGTCGCTTTGGAGCGTACCGTGCAGGAAAAGTGCTGGCAGGCGCAATGCCTGAGAAATTGACGCATATCATGGTCTTGCGGGCAGGCTGGCAGTAAGTTTGCTGCTGGCACTCCTTTCAGGGAATGGCATGGCATTGCAAAGCGGCAGCAGACAGCAGTTGATCCGGCGCAAGCGCGAGTTGAAGACGATCGAAGTGATGATGCGCATGTATTGCCGTGGGCACCACGCTAGCAACGGCGATTGGCTTTGTCCGGGTTGCAGCGCTTTGTTCGATTATGCGACACGTCGTTTGGCGCGTTGCGTCTTCGGGGATGCCAAGCCGACTTGTGCAAATTGTGCCGTGCATTGCTATAGCGCGGAAAAGCGCGAGCAGGTCCGGCTCGTCATGAAATGGGCCGGCCCACGGATGTTGTTGCGTCATCCGATCCGGGCTGTCATCCATATGCTTGATGGGCGCCGTCCGACGCCCAGTTTGCCAGCCAAACACCATGCTTAGTCCAATGGCCCTTCGGGTTTGCCTGTTCTCGTTGTCCGCCTTGCTGCTTGGCGCTCATTTTTTTCGCGGCGGCAACTTCGCGATGGTTGCGCTGTGCCTGGTGTCTCCGTTCTTGTTTTTCTTCAGGAAGGCCTGGAGTCTTTACCTGCTACAGGTATTGGCTTACTGCGCGGCTGCCGGCTGGGTCGGCATAGCCATTCGGCTTATCGAACTGCGTCGGCAATTTGGGCAGCCATGGCGGCTGGCTATTTTGATCCTCGGTGCGGTTGCGTTATTCACACTCTTGTCGGGGCTGTTGCTGAATTCCCGAGCGATCAGGCAGTCCTATTCCAAGTAGATATTGGCCGGTCCGCCCGGTTCAAGCGCTTCGCCAGATGATCGGGCGGATGAGTTCGTCGAATTTTTGTTCCCAGTGGGATCCTTTTGCAGCGTCGTCGCGGTGCTCCAGTTGCGTTTCAATCCTGGTTGGCAGGAGACGAGATATGGAGAAATGTTTTTTCCTGTTGCCCTGTGAGAGTGTCTTGGTTTGTTCAGGTACCAGACTATCCCAGCGGAAAAGCGTCATGGGTTTGCCTTTGGCGGCGAACTCCACCGCGACAAAGTCGCCGAGTCGCATGAAGATCGCCTCCCCGGCGGTTGAATCCACTTCGAGCAGACGTCCTTTGGCACGGTGCGGGCGTTCATCGTAGCCTTGGCCTCTTCCGCCCGAGAAACGCGGGCTAACGGCCAGCCACAGGTCATCGATGAAGGGGTCAAAACGCAGCCAGTAATCGAGGCGACGCGTATCGCCGACCGCATCCGTACTGTATCGCCCGAAGAAATCGATGATCAGGTGGCGCTTGAGCCAGGCGCTGACCATGACGCGGGCAAGTTCATCCGGCCAGCCGTTTTCATCGCGGACATGGAGTTCCCATGTCGTGCGTCGTATCCAGGGGTTGCCCAGAATGACAAGCGCCGTGTCGAACAGTTCGTCATGCTCGGAAACCATACTGCATCGGGCATAGCGCGACAACAAGCGGGCTAGACAGCGCACTGCCAGGATCCTCGGAACGAACAGCTCCGCTCTGCCTGTGAGCATGGCCAGCATGTGCGGCAGGCTTTCCCTGAAGTCGTCGTCAGCCAGCGCAATAGCGTTCCTTATCACGGCGAGGACGGCTTCTTCTATCACCCAGGAGCCGACCGGTATGGCCAAGTCGTCCACGGCAAGCTGCAAAGCGCTGCCGCTTCCCTGCAACAGGGCAGAGGCATAGTTGTCGCAAGGAGCATCGGTGAGCAGTTGGGCATGAAGCGAGAGCATCACGAACCAGTCCGGCTTGCGCATTTTGATCCTGTCCAGGGCGATGAAACGCCGGGCGAGCCAGTCGCGCAGGACGGCAAAGCCTGCCCGGGCATCATGCGGCAGGTCGGGATGGTTCAGCGGAAACGACCAGTAAGCGCGCAGCAGGCTTTGAAAACATTTCATCTGGCGGCGCGGTTCCGGCACGGTTTCCGCGAGATGCAGCAGCGTGTCACGCAGTTGTTCTTCCGCCAGCAGGCAGCGACGGCTGCTTTCCATATCGATGGAAGCCGCACCCAGACAGACATATTTGAGATCGCGAAAACGCGGCAGCTGGCCGGTCTCCCTGAAAGCCGCCAGCGCCATGGCGATGCTGTGTCGGCTGATGGTCTTTCCTTCAGGCCTGTCGTGCTTCTGCCTGATTCCTGCAAGCGTCTTGCTCATTGCTTCAGGATCTGCCCAGTCTTCGAATAAGCGCGGAGATCCGGCGAGAGTCTGCGCGAGACGGGATTGCAATCGGTTCAGCGGGTGGTTCATGGATGATCAAGCGGACAGGTCGAATCCTCGTCCCAGGGAATCTCCGGCATGCTCTGCTTCTTTTCGTTGAGCTCGCGAAATTCGAGCTTGAGCTCGAAGCGCCGACTTTCCTCGGGCTTTATCTTAAGGGCATTGAATGAATATCCGCCCACCAGAAACAACTTGCGGATGAACTTGCGGTCCGTTTCGCTCGGGGCATCGGCCGCCCTCGCGTCGAGCAGCACACATAGCACGCGCTGCGAGCGTTGCAGGCTCAAATTGAGGTTATACAAATAGGAACCCTCGGCACTGGCGAATCCCTCAACGATGACCCGCTTTAGCCATTGGTCGCAAGTGTTCTTCCTAACGACGGCCAATACTTCCGGAATAAAGCGGCGCAGGAAATCGCGCCGTTCCGCTGTCAGCTCGTGGCCTCTCTTGTCGAATTCGGCAAGAGAGCCAAACTCGATCGCGTTGTTATTGAGCGATACTCCGCGAAACTCAGGTTTTTCCGTCAGCGTTCGGACATCGGCAAGGCATGACTGGATGCTTTTCTCGCGCGCCAGCTTGTCTTCCTCGATCCGTTGCAGGCCCTGCGTGACAGCCATCAGGGCAACCGCCATGGCCACCAGGAACAGCACCATCAGCGCTGTCATCAAATCCGCGAAGGAAATCCAGAAAGGCTTCTCGGCGGGGTCGCGGAGCGGCTTCCGGGTGGTGAGTTTCAAACCGAACACAGTCGCTCACCTTTTGCCGGGAAGATCGTCGAGGGTATCGCCCAGATCTTTGATGGCGCCCGAAAGCAGACCGACTGCCAGCGACAGCTCCCTTTGAAATTGCCGGTTGCTCTCGCGCAGCGTGCGCTCGATATTTTCCGAGAAGGACTGATGCGCCTTGCCAAGCACCTCGCTGATGCCATTCAGATATTCTCCGGAAACGCGTTGCGCGCTGGACAGCTGGCCTGCGGCTGTCTGCAACTTATCGACCAGATCGGCGGTCATGGAGGCTTCGCGTTTTGCATTTTCGAAGGTTCCCTTGAGGTCCGACAGCATCAGGGAGAAGGCGGCGCTGGTTTTGCCGTAGTCGCCGAGCATCTCCCGGGTGGATTCGGCAACTGCCGAAAGGGTTTGCGCGGCAGAATGGATCTGCTCTGAAGCCAGCAGCGAGGCTTGCATTGTTTCGGATACGCCTTGCCTGGCCTTGGCAAACTCGCTGGCGGCGATGTAAAGCGTGTCAGCCCCGTTGTTCATCCCGGCGATCGCGTTGCCCGTGGTCTGCGACAGATTCTCGACTGTCGCCTGCAGGCTGCGGCTGGCATCAGTCGATTGGGCCAGCAAGCGTTCAAGTTGTCCGGCGATGCTGGAGACGGCTTCGTTGGCTTGGCGGGAAATGCGCTCGGCCTGCTGTTCCTGATGCGCCGATACGGCGCTTGCCTGTTGCTGCAATTGGCCGATCATGCCGGCCGTCTGGTCGCCAAGCATGGCGAGAGCCTCCTGCAATCTCCGGTTTGATTCGGTCTGCGATTCGCCGACCAGCATGCGCAACTGCGTGAGGAATTCGCCCGTCTGAGTCTGCATCGTCTGCTGCCGGTTCTCCATTGCTGCGAGCGTTTGCTCGAGCTTCTCGGTCAATGCCGTCAAACCGGCCTTGCCGGTTGCATTCATCTGCTGGCTCAACTGCTCGAAGTGGGTGGCGGTGGCTCGCATCGACTGGCTGGTTTGCATGAGCATGTCGTTCATGGCATGCATCTGCCCGCCGAACATCTCTTGCATTCGAGAGGCAAAGTTCAACAGTACGCCATCGATGACCCGGTTGACCGCTTCACCCTGATTGGTGTTGCTCATTCTCACTGCCAGCGCGATGTCCGAGATGGGGCCGCCCAGGCTGTCGCGGATCACGTTGGCGATGTCAACGGCAAGTCGTTTGCTCTGGAGGGCGGATGCTTCCATCTGTCGGGAAACGAGTTCGCTGAGGGTTTCCTTGAGCTGGAGGAACAATTCTTCCTTGAGTTGCCGTGCCTGAGTTGCCGAAGTTTCAGAGGAAGTAACCAGGCGCTCAAGGTATTCCTCCCCGGCGCCTACCGAGAACATGCCGTCCACCAACCGGCAAATATCCTCGACCTGCTTGTAGCGGGCAGTCACCAGTGACTTCTCGATCCAGGTGAACAGCATCGCCAGGCTGATGGCTATTGCCGAGGCAAAGAAGGCATGGCCCACCGAGTTGATCAGATTGCGCAGTTGCGCCTGGGCTTGGCCGGGATCCAGGGAAACATCGAAATGGATCAGTCCGACGATCAGCCCGGTGAAGGTTCCGATGATGCCGAGGCCGGTCAGTATCCCAGGCAGGTGCTTGTAAAATTCGCTCTTGAGCGGGGTATCGACCAGTACCTGCTCGGTGAAAAAAGATTCTGCCAACGCGGTGGCACGCCAACGGGGCAGCTTGCCTTGCGCATCCGACTGGGGATGCAGCGTTTCCGCATATTCGCCCCAGAGATGCGCAAGACGCTCGCCCTGCATGGCCTGCTGCGCGATTGCTTCGAGTTCGATGGGCCTGTCCTTGGTGAGTTCCTTGATATTTCCAAGGGCTGCCAGTGCGGCGGATAACTCCCGGCCGATCCGTAGTGCAGGGAGAACAAACCTGGCCACGAAGCCGATGCTGATCCCGAACAGCAGGATGCCGACAATCCACATATACCAATAAGAGAGCAGGTTTTCGATAAGCGGTTCGATCATAAGCGGGGCGTATGGCATTCGTGATCCGTCACGGCGATATTATCCTCTTTAGTCACCAGGCTCTTCCAGTGGAAGTTCGTCACCTTCCGGCCGACGTTCGCATGCTCATGCGAATGGTATTTGATGCTGAGCAGCAATTATTTTATATTCGCATGAACTTTAATATTTAAGTATTGACACTTATCTTTCAATTCCTATAATGTTGCGTAGCAACAATGTGGTATGGGAGCTATACCGGTTGCGGTATCTTCGCTGGATATCGGCTTATTTTGATGACGATTTTCTGTGACGCTTGTTTGGGGTTTCAGCAAACTTACCGAGGCAAGTCATGAGTGTCAGGATATTGGTGGTCGACGACGAGGATATCGTTATTCAGTGCTGTCTTCGCATTCTGGATAACAGCGCTTACCAGGTTGAATACGCGCGAAGCGGTCTGGATGCGCTAAAAAAAATCGAGGAATCCCCTTTCGATTTGATCATCCTGGATTTCATGATGCCCAAGATGGATGGCATGGAGGTTCTCCGGCGTGTCAAGCAGGCACAGCCAAGCATCGAGGTCATCATGATCACGGGCCTGGATCAGGCAGAAACTGCGTTGCGTGCAAAGATTTTGGGTGTCTTCGATTACCTTCCCAAGCCGTTTGATCCTGACGATCTCAAGCTTGCGGTGGAACGTGCGGTGGAAATGCGGCAACCGCCGCAGGGCAACCACAAAGCAGCAGCAACCCCGTCGGCTTAACGGGAGCGGTATAAAGGCCAGGACCGAGCACCGCGCAGCAAGATGGGCGCAGATTTGGCGCAGGTTTGGTAATGGCGCGTTACCGAGGCAGCTTATTTAACAAAACTGGCGAACATTTGCGGATCGAAGCCGACCAGCAACTGTGTGCCGGTTTCCACGACCGGACGTTTGATCAGGCTGGGATATTCAAGCATCAGTGCCACCGCCTGGCTCTGCGTGGTGATCTCCTGCTGCGAGGGAGCCAGCTTGCGCCAGGTGGTTCCCCGGCTGTTCACCAGCGATTTCCAGCCTAGGTGCTGGCACCATTGCACCAGCTTGGCCCGGTCGACACCCTGTTTCTTGTAATCGTGGAAAATCACTTCGACTCCGTGCGCTTCGCACCAATCGAAGGACTTCTTCATCGTCACACAGTTTTTGATGCCATAGATCTTAACCATTGATACTCTCCTGAAGGAGTTTTCTGCATAACCGGGTGGCGGCGCCACGCAATCCAGGCCGTCCTCATAAATTTCCTGCTTCAGGCGATGGTGGGGAATGGCGTATCGTCATGGCCCATACCAGGCAGCCTACGCCGAGGCTGCCGTAGGCAACGCACCAGGCCCAGCGACTGGTGTGGCCGCCAGCCAGGTCGAGCGTTGCACCGAATATCAGTGGCGCCACGAATCCGGCGCCAAAGCCCAACAGTGAATACAGCGCCATCGCCGCGCCACGCTGAGCGAGCGGTGTTGCCGCCACCAGTCCCGCAGTCAGGGCTGCGGAATCCGCCATCACCGTCGCGAAATACACTGACAGCGCACAGAGCATCAGCCACCAAGGCCAAGTCGCCGCAAAACCTGCCAGCCAACACAGCACACCTGACGCTGCCATGATGAAGCCGATCCAGCGCTTGCGTCCGATGCGCCCGGCAGCCTCGTTGCCGAGAATACTCGCCGGCAAGCCCAGCAGATTGATCAATGCGGCGGCTTCCGTGGGCGAGAGCCAGGTTTGCTGTGCTTGGGAAGCGAGATAGGCAAAGGTGATGAAGGCTACCATCCAGGATCGCAGGCCGAACAACTCCCAGCAGTGGGCCGCATAGCCGAACAGAAACGGTCGGATTTCCCGTTGCGCCAGCACCGGCCCGAAACGCGGCCACCAGGATGCGTGATGAAAGCCATCGGGTTGCCGGGCAGGCAAACCGGATAGGACGATGGCTCCCGACAATAGCGGTCCGAGCGCCATCAGGGCGATGGCCTGTTGCCATGGCAAATTGTCGCCCAGCCAGCCGGCAGAGAGTAGCGAGATGCTGGTGCCAATGCCGAAAGTTGAGGTGTAAAAGGCGATATAGCGTGCCTGCTGCGGGCCTGCAACGCGGTCGGTGAGTGCCTTCAATCCGGGCATATAAGTGCCTGCCAGTCCTGCACCAGTCAGTGCCTGGAATAGCGCGGCAGTCATCAGTCCTTGCGCGCACAGTGCAAAGCCGGCCGTTCCGGCAGCGGCCATGACGCAGGAGCCGACGAACACGCCCCGTGCATCGAGCCGGTCGGTCCAGCCTGACAGTAGCGGCACGGCCAGCATGTAGCCGAAGAAGAACGCCCCACCGACAAATCCCGCCTGGGTATCGCTGAAATGCCAAACTGTGCGCAGCAGCGGCAGGAAAGCGGGATAGGCGGCGAAGCCCGTCATGCTTAGTGCTTCGGCGAGACACAGGAGGACAACAGTGCGGCGCGCAGTCAATTCAACAGCCGGTCAGGTCTCTTCGGGAGTGAGCGTGTTGAGGCTCATGGCATGTCTCTCACGTTGCATATGACAGACGATAATGCTGGATGATACGCAGATCGGGGAATTGCGGCGAGACGCGGCGGATTTGTTCAGACAAGCACATTAGGGAAGTACCTGCTTGAACGGGCGTACCCAGGTCGTGGCGAATACGCCTGCGCTGACATAAGGATCGTCCGCCAGCCAGGTTTGGGCTGCCGTCAGAGAGTCGAATTCGGCGACGATCAGGCTGCCGCTGAAGCCGGCCGGCCCCGGGTCGGGGGTATCGATCGACGGCATCGGTCCGCCAAGCACGACACGTCCTTCGGCTTGCAATACTTGCAGGCGGGCGAGATGGGCCGGACGTGCGGCGACGCGTTTTTCCAGACTGTCGGGGGCATCCTCACCGACCAGAACGTAGAGCATGGCTATTTGTCCTCGATGTATTTCGCCAGAAAGATGCCTTGGGCGACGATGAAGGCGAGCATTAAGCCCATGCCGCCGAACAGCTTGAAATTGACCCAGATATCAGTGGAAAAGTTGAAGGCGAAGGCAAACAGCAGGTTCAACACACCCATCAGCACGAAAAAAATCACCCAAGCCAGGTTGAGTTTTTGCCACAACGGATCGGGCAATTGCACTTGTACTTCGAGCATGCTGCGGATCAGGTTTTTTTTCAGGATGCTGGCGGAAAACAGCAGTACGGTCGCAAACACCCAGTAAAGCACCGTCGGTTTCCATTTGATGAACGTTTCGTCATGGAAAACCAACGTCAGCCCCCCGAAGAACACCACCAGCACCAGGCTTACCCAGAGCATTTTGTCGACTTTGCCGTGACGCAGCCAGACCCAGCAGATTTGCAAGGCGGTAGCGAGAATCACCACCAGCGTAGCGACCAGGATCGGCGCTTGCTGGGGATTGATCGCCGCATCCAGGCCAATGGCGCCGAGAATGGAGCCGATCAGGCCGGCGGCGGCCTGGGGATTGCCCCCGGAAATCTTGAAGGAGGCAAAAAACAGGATGACAGGGAACAGGTCGAAGAGAAATTTCATCGGGCGATTATACCGGCTGGGGTGGCTGGTTTTTTTCCAGTGTCCGTTCCTGAGTTTGGGGTAGCAGTTTCAGCGCGGCGGAGTTGATGCAGTAACGCAATCTGGTTGGAGGCGGACCATCCTGGAAGACATGGCCAAGATGCGCATTGCACTGGCTGCATAGCACTTCGACGCGGCGCATGCCATGGCTGGTATCCCTGGCTACGGCAATGCAGGCGGTATCCCGTGGTGCGCTGAAACTCGGCCAGCCACATCCGGAATCGAATTTTTCTCCCGCGTCGAACAGCGGGATACCACAGCAGACACAATGGTATACGCCCGGCTCATGGGAGTCCCAATATTCGCCGCTGAAGGCGGGCTCGGTGCCTTTCTCCCTAGTGATCTGATATTGCTGCGGCGTGAGTTGGCTGCGCCACTCGCTGTCGGTGTTGATTATTTTTGGTTTCATCGGTTTCTCCGAGGCTGCCAGTATAATTGGACATATGGGCATTATCTCGGAGCACGGAGGCTGCAACAAGTTCCATCGGCGCACTGTCCAGAAAGGCCGGGACGGCTGATGCGGGTGGTGGTACTGGGCGCGGGTGTCGTTGGAGTCGCTTCGGCGTGGTACTTGGCCGAGGCCGGCCATGAGGTGATTGTCATTGATCGCCAGCCGGCCGCGGCGCAGGAGACCAGTTTTGCCAACGGTGGCCAGATTTCCGTGAGCCATGCCGAGCCTTGGGCCAATCCCGCTGCGCCGTTGAAAGTACTCGAATGGCTCGGCCGCGAAGATGCGCCACTGCTTTGGCGTTGGCGCGCCGACCTGCGGCAGTGGCTATGGGGGCTGCGTTTTCTGCGCGAATGCACTCCGGCTAAAACCCGTGCCAACATCGCCGCCATCCTGCGTCTCGCCTTGTATAGCCGTGCCAGTTTGCAGTCGCTGCGGCAGGCTAGCGGGATAGCCTACGATCACCTGGAGCGCGGCATCCTGCATCTCTATTTTGATGAGCGGGAATTCGATCATGCCATTCGGCAGGCGGCGCTGATGCGTGAACATGGCTGCGAACGCTTGGTCAGAAGCGCTGCGGAATGCCGTCAGCTTGAGCCGGCATTGGCGCAATGCACGCTCGAGTTGGTCGGTGGGACCTTCACTGCCGGCGATGAATCCGGCGACGCCTGCAAGTTTACCCAGGCGCTGGCCTTGCTCTGTGCACAACGCGGGGTGAGCTTTCGTTATAACCTGCCGATCGAGGGATTGCTGCAGAAACACGGCCGGATCGACGGCGTGCGTCTTCATGGTGGCGAAGTCTTGAGGGCTGATGCCTACGTCGTGGCGCTGGGTAGCTACACGCCGTTGCTGTTGCGTCCGCTCGGTATCAGCCTGGCGTTGTTGCCGGGAAAAGGCTATTCGGCGACGTTGCCGCTTGATGCCAAAAGCATAGCGCCGACAGTCAGCCTGATCGACGACCAACACAAACTGGTGTTCTCGCGACTCGGAAATCGCCTGCGCGTGGCTGGCACGGCGGAATTCGCCGGATACGACACCTCGCTTAATTCTGTGCGCTGCCAGGCTTTGCTAAAGCGTGCCTTGAGTTTGTTTCCGAATGCCGGAGAAAGCGATCAAGTTGAGTTCTGGGCCGGCCTGCGTCCGGTGACGCCAAACAATGTGCCTTTGATCGGTGCCACACGTTTCGCCAATCTGTATCTGAATACCGGTCACGGTACGCTCGGCTGGACCATGGCTTGCGGCTCGGGGCGTTTGCTTGCCGATCTGGTTTCAGGAAGAGAGCCTGAGATCGGTGCAGCGGAATATGTTCCTTGTGGTTAATGCGGGAATCAAAGGCGGGCACAGGTGCCCGAATCCGGGTTTAGGGCACTAGTGCAAGTGTCGAGGTACTGCGTCGGCTTGTTCCTCGGGCAGTTCGGCGTGTACCGGTTCGCCTTCCGGATTGGGGTAGAGCGGGGCGCCGCAGTCGTCACAATATTCCATCGTCAGGCGATGATCCAGGACAGCGACCTCACCGACATCGATATCGCGCAGAACCGACTCGATCTGTGCGGCCATGTCGGCGACATCGTCCTCGGCATCGAGTAGCGGCCAGACCACCCCATGTATTACTTCATTGGCGTTCCGGAGGGTGAAGCCGATCCGGTATTCTTCCATGCGCTGATCATAGAAGGGGGCGATCACGGCACGTAGTCCGGCGGCAGTGAGGTTGAGTGTGGTACTGAGATAGGCTACCGAGGCACGCAACGAGTAGGGACGCGAAAGGCGGTCGGCATCGCGGCAGCCTGCGTGGTAGGCTTGCGGCAGCAGCAGTTCACTGGCACAACCGGGCAGCAGCGGGCGAAGTGCTTCGCCACCTTGGCTGCGCCATTGTTTGAGCACTTCGCTGCGTCCGCTGTCTTCCTTCTGCCAGCGAAACAGCGCTGCGCCACGCGGCACGGCTGCGACACCTAGCAGATAACGTGTGTCCGAGAGGAAACTGATCGTTTCCGGCATCTGCCCCGGGTCGAGATGCGCGTCACGGCTATGCAACGCGGACTTGGTGAGTCGCTCGGTAAGCGCTGCGGTGTCGCAATAACTTTGCGGAAGCTGATCCGGACTGAACAGAAAATCGGCCAGGCCGATGCGCACATCTTCGGCGAAGACATGTGCCTGCAGCTGGACCCGGGCATTGGCTAGTTGGGGTTCGGGAATGGTGCCTGCAGGAATGCTGAAGCGCGACCAGGCCAGAATTGGCGCAACGAACAGAAGCAAGTCAATTTCTTTGTTGGCATTGTTTTCGCTGCCCTCTCCGGGCTTGGTCGGGTAATTGCGGCTTTCACAACGTGCCTCGATTAGATAGGACAATGCGTCGTAGGCGCGATCCTTGTCCTCATACAATTGGTCCAGCGCGGTATTCAGCGCGGCTTCATCGCCATCTTCCAGCAGGCGGTCGATCAATGTACCGAGGCGGACTTCCCAGAAGGCATCTTCGATACGGCTTCCGGATAGGCCGAGTCCTGCTGCGAGGCGTATCAATTGCTCGGTGTCAGGGGTTTGTTTCACGCGACGAGCGATGCGAGAACGTTTCATGGCGGCGTGGACTTTAATCAATTGTGCATTTTAACAGGTGCAATTGACCTGGAATTAATTTCATAAATTCAAGCTCTGACGAAAATAAATTGGTAACATCTGAAGCTTCCTATGAGTTGGGGCGCGATATTTGGGTTATTCATGACTAAACGCGCGCTGATGTCGCATTGTTGAAAGGGTGAATGTAACGATGGCGAATAGTATTGCCGATCTTCTTGATGGCTTGAATCTTTTTGTGGATTTTTCCTATCCTGAGCTTGGCGTTGTCGGCCGCTACATGATGCCTCAGTCAGCCAAGAAGGGGGAAATCATCTTTCACGAGGGAGATCCGGGGAACTTCATGCTCATCCTGACGCGGGGGAGCATATCCATACTCAAAGGCGGGGAGAATGGTCAGCAATTGCTGTCTTGTGAGGGGAGAGGTCGCATCGTGGGTGAAATGGCATTGCTTGACCGCGAGAGAAGATCCGCCACCTGCGTTGTCGATAGCGATTGCGAATATTTGTCGTTCAACCAGGATGGACTCAGGCGCTTGGCAGCTGAATATCCCTTGCTGGCCTATCGCTTCATGTTCTGTTTGGCGCAGATTTTGTCCAGACGTTTGCGCAGGACTTCGGGAATGATGGCCGATTTCCTCGGCGATTCTGCTGAAAATGGATGAAAACCCTGTTGCGGCAGGATTTCAGCGTCTTCCAGTGGCCAGCAGCTTGAAGCCTTAAACTGAAGGGGCTATTCATCAAGGCAGACCGATGAACCGAGGGATATGGCACGCTCTTGGCGCTTATACGATCTGGGGGTTTCTCCCGATATACCTGAAGTGGCTCAGCCAAGTGCCGGCGCTCGAAATCGTCGGCCATCGGATCGTTTGGTCCTGCCTGATGCTCTGTGTCTTTCTTCTGGTGACGCGGCAGTGGCTGGATTTTCGGGCAAAGGCACTGCAACTGAGGGTGGTTTTCGCTTACTTGGCGGCGGCTATCCTGCTCGGTGTCAATTGGCTGATCTATGTCTGGGCAGTCAACTCGAATTTCATCGTCGAAGCCAGCCTGGGGTATTTCATCAACCCGCTGATCAGTGTGCTGTTCGGCGTAGTGCTGTTGCGTGAAAAATTGCGCCGCTGGCAGTGGGTGGCCGTAGGACTCGCGGCGGGCGGTGTGCTTTTCCTGACCTTCATCCATGGCTCCCTGCCATGGATAGCTCTGGCGCTGGCCATTACCTTCGCTCTCTACGGCTTGATCAAGAAGACCTCACAACTCGGCGCGCTCCATGGCTTGACGCTGGAGACTGGCATCCTGCTGCTGCCGGGCTTGGCATACCTTGTTTATTCAGAGATCGGTTCACAAGGTGCCTTCCTGCATATCGGCATGTTTGTTGATGTTCTATTGATCGGTTGCGGGCTGGTGACAGCCATTCCACTGCTGCTGTTTGCTTCTGCGGCGCAAGGCATTCCGCTGGCGCTGCTGGGCCTGCTGCAATACATTGGCCCGACACTGCAATTCCTGATCGGTGTGCTGATTTATGGCGAGCCATTCACGTCGGACAAGTTCATCGGATTCGGTATGGTCTGGCTTGCCTTATTGATTTTCGCACTCGAAGGATTTCTATCCCGACCTGGCAATGCGGTTCGTGTTGCCTCACCCATGAAAACATGACAGGACTTGAACTTGGCCGCATAGCCCACATTTAAAGAATGCAGGCTACACAGTACACGGAGACTCCGCATGAATGTTCTGTTCAACAACCCGCTGCTTTACCTGATCGATTATCCGGGTTATGACGCGCTTGAGATTTTGAATAAGCGCAGCGGGCGGATGTGTTTGGTCCGCGGAGCAATTGCCGATCGGGTGCGTAGCGAATTTGGAAGCTTTCTCAGCAAAGAGCACAATCAGGAGGAATTCGAGGACTTCATCGATGCCTATGAAGCCATCCTGGACCAACCGGTGAGTCTGCATTGACCGGTCGGAGTTCCAGGACGAAGTTGACAACTGCTTGTCGTTTCAGAAGACCGCCCTATGCCCGGTTTCGAGTTTGTCAGTCTAATGCTGCTTGGCGGTTTCGCTTGGTTCTGGTTTGACAGTCTGAAAACGCGAGACGCAGCCATTGCGGCAACCCGCAGGGCTTGCGAAACAGAAGGTTTATTGCTGCTTGATGATACGGTGGTTATCGTTAGCCTGAAACCTGACCGCGATGCAGAAGGAGGGCTGAAACTGAGGCGAGTCTACGAGTTTGAATATAGCGATACAGGCAACAACAGGCGCAAAGGCAGTGTTGTGATTCTCGGGTATCGAATCTTGGTCATCAATATCGGCTTGCGCTTAGTGCCGGGCGAGAGAACCTTGCACTGAGCAGTCTTCTGCTTACTTATGGGTATCCATCAGCGAAGGATACGGAAAGCTCGCGACTGCTCAGTGGGGTTGAAGTGTGGAAGATTCCGCCCGATTAGGGTTTTTTGTCCGGTTCGGCGGGTTTTGCGTCTTTCGTAGGAGCCGCCACGGGTGCCTTGGCTTCAACGATGTCGATCTTGGCTTTCGCCTTCAGGTCGTCGAACAGTTTTCTCAGGCTCTGCTGCTGTACCTGCTGCTGCAACATGGGTTTGACTTGCTCCAAAGGCGGAATTTGCTTCGGACGGGAGTCTTGCAGCAAGATCACGTGATAGCCAAATTGGGACTTGACCGGTTCTTCAGTGAATTTGCCTTTGGTCAGCTTGGCAATGGCCGCGCCGAATTCCGGCACCATACCGCGAGGGTCGAACCACCCCAGATCGCCACCGTTTCCTTTGGAACCGGGATCTTTGGATTCTGCTTTGGCCAAGGATTCAAACACCTTCGGGTTCTTTTTCAACTTGGCGATGATTTCCTTAGCTTCCGCTTCTTTTTCGACCAGAATATGGCTTGCTTTGTATTCGCTACCGGACATCTGGACCTTGACTTTCTCGTACTCCGCCTTGAGCATGTCGTCATTGACCGGATTGTTCTTGATGTAGTCCTGAATGAATGCATTGGCCAGAATGGATTGTCTGGTCAAATCGATCTGGTCCACCACCTCAGGCGTCTTGTCCAGCCCCTTTTTCACTGCTTCCTGGGAGATGAGGAGCTGCATTGACAGATGGTCGATAATTGCCTTGCGCGACTCGGGGCTGTCTGGTTGCCCCTGAGCAGAGCGTTGCTGGGCGAGCATGTCGACGCTGTGCGTACTGATGGGGTTGCCGTTTACAGTAGCCGCAACGGCAGACTTGTTGGCTCCGGCGCCGCTTGTGGCATCGGTGAAATTGCATGCGCTCACAAACAGGACGGAGGCTGCAGTAGCCAACAAAATATGTGATTTGGGTAACATGTTTTCGTTCCTTTCAATTGCCAAAAATAATCGAGTAGAAAACCCAATAAACGAAAAAGCCGCACAAAGCGGCTTCACTTGTCTTGTTGAAATACGGAGTGATTCGAATACTCGGCCCGTTGCTCCCCATCCCTTTCCATAATTTGTTGAACTTTATTAATCAATGTCTTGCAATACTGCAAGTTAATGAGGAAACAATGGCCGAATTCATTATATAAGTAAAAAGCCTAACGCAGCGATAAATCGGCCAGGTGGCTTCGGCAAGTTTGCGCCCATAACTCGACCAAGCGTGTGCGGTACCCCAACGACTTAATAGGCCGTAGTTCAGTCGGCCCTTGCTTTCCATTCTCCGCACCAAGCTACCGATGATGTTTCAGGATATGCAAAATTCTTTTTGGTCAGAGTAAGAACGCCTTCTGGTTGCACCGCTAATAAAGGCGGATATCGCCGACAAAAACCGTCATCAGTGTTCTTAAAGGCAAACCAAAAATTGCAGTTCTTGCAAGATTCTTCGTTCACAGTATGCTCCTTAGTCTGTCTGAAAACCCGTTCGATCTTATCAGATTGCCAGTCAGCTGCTTCCAGGCAATTTCATCGAAGGAACGGCGCCAGAAAGTGAAAAAGCCGTTAGTGAATATTCTCACCAACGGCTTTGCTGTTATTGGTCGGGACGGAGTGATTCGAACACTCGACCCCTTGCACCCCATAAGGCTACGCCGCTGTTTCAGGCTGTTTCATT
>Ga0172380_10003603_pt1 | contig 21052 bp, 38 predicted proteins | sample Leawe162metaG_FD_119747 | JGI IMG/M metagenome (GOLD analysis project Ga0172380, IMG submission 119747) | Leachate microbial communities from a municipal landfill in Southern Ontario, Canada - Leachate well 162 metaG | ecosystem: Engineered > Solid waste > Landfill > Unclassified | place... | reverse complement strand
GGCTGTTTTGTCATATACAAAAACTCCAGGATGCGCTAACAAAGGCAAAACAAAACATGATGTAATTGAAGAAGCATGTGACTGTATCATTGCTGCAGGCTCACTCATATATAAAATTGAAGGTCATGCTGATAGCACTGTAGAAAAAATAATTCGTGCTAAACTGAAAAAATGGATTCGAAAATCTAAAAAGTCTTAATAGAATAGAGAACTAAAGAACTAAGAAGTCAGTGTTATTTTCTTTATCACTGCTCTATTCTTAACTTTACAAGGAGTTAAGAATGAAACATACAGCTCAAATCCAGAAAGAATTTGCTACTCACTCTCTTGTACTTGAAAAACAAGCAGCATTTATAGTTAACGATGACAACATTCCGAGTGTCGGCGAAAGCATTACTCGAATAGTCTACAATGACTCAGATCAAGGTGGGCCAATGTTGACTTTGTACTTCGGCGACAAAAATGTCCCTGTCCACTGTGAAGAATTACCTGAATCTTTACGGAAAAAACTGGGAATTGTTGATTTTGTACCGACACATAAAACTAGCTGTAATTCGTTGCCAAAGATATTGCTTGAAAAACAAGCAGCAGACTGGGATAGCTTTTCTTACGAAGCTCAGAAAGAGTATTTGAGAGAGCATCCGAAGTCGAAGAAAAGGATGACTGCTGAACTCTCTTCAAGAGAAAACGATAACTTAGACGCGACTAAAGATAAAGATACATCTACAAAAATGCCAAGCTCATTATGGAATGTTCAAGATACTGAAAAGCATTTTTCAGGCAATAATAAGTGGGCACTGGGCCAATTATGGGCAGGAAAGTTTCATGGCGAACCGATATTGGTTCAGGGCAACAATGGAAATTGGTATGAAGCTGAAATGATACGCGCAACTCGATCTCGTGGCCATTATATCAAGATCAAAGTCGTGAAAGTAGATAAAGATGGGAAACCGAAATCACAAGCACGATCTATATCATGAGCTACTAAGAACTAGCTAAAACTACTCGTATATCTCTAATAAGGAGAGTTCAAATGAAGCATTTAGCTCAAATCGCTATTGAGTTTTTGAAAAAAGCAGCGGATTGGGACAAAATGAGTTATGAAGCACAAAAAGAGTATTTGAGAAAGCATCCAAAGTCAAAGAAAAAGTTGACAAAGAAACCAAGTCAGAAAAGTACTGAGCGTAAGTCACTAGAAATAGATCCTAAGCTTGTTGACGCATATATTGATGAAGTTACAACAGCAGTTTATGGCGACGTTGCGTCAGCACCTGCTAATATATTTCTAGAGACAGAGACAGATAAACCTATCTCTGCTAAACAAATCAAGAGATTGATGAAATTAGCTGACACTGCAGATTTTGATGTGTTTTGGTCTCAATTAAACAAAACAACGGGTCTTTCCGATAAAGAAGCTATTGAAAGTATTCAAAATGTGTTTGAAGACCGTGACGAGAAAGTATCATTCGAAGAAGCTAAAAAAATATTAGCTAATCCTAAAATTCAAAAGTTTTGGCGCGAAGCTATTAAAGATAACGGTGAATCAGCAATTGAAGAGCTTAAACATCCTATTGGAGAATGATCTCAATTCTTTTGAGCTTTTTTAGAGAAGAGATAACAAACTCTTTTCTTTTGAACTCTTTTCTTTTGAACTGATACAGATGTAGAAACGATCACCACAGCTATAAAGAGACGGAACTAGAATAGAACGTAATAGCTAAGACCCAAGAGTCTTTGTATGACCACAGCGAAGACCTAATAAGCAAACTTTGTGGTAGGGGTTCGCAAGATAGGTCACTCTCGTACTTCTCGACCTCGCTCACAGGCCCGCACGGCTCACGCGGCACCCGCTTCTCGCACACGGCTCTCGACTCACTTTCACTCTCGCTCACTCACACAGTTCGATGAGACGATCACCGCAACCAACCCTTTGCGCGTATGTGCGCGTGAGCGCGCGTATAAATTTGACTCTTGTAAAGGTCAACTTGAGCGATGACATGAGATGCCGGCGCGTTTATAAGTTGACACTTTTGCACGAGTGTTGTTAACGCGTGCGCGATTAGAGGTAACTTCTCACTTACTCTCTATCAACTAGATGTGAGCTTTGCATGAGATGCCGGCTTCGTTGACTGCTTTTACAGCCAACAGTCTCTCTTCTGACACACGACAATGACTAGATGCAGACTTTTTGTGACTCAGGGCGACTGCCACTTTTAGCATTCTGACGAAAACACTGAGATTACATGACAGGCCGGTATCGTTGTTTGAAAGTAGAGCCGGAGTCGAACTGAAGAAGAATTACTTGTGGTATTGGGAAACACAGATGAACTGAGTTGTGATGCTTAAAACGGTTAGAGCGATCAGAGCGTCGAGCCAGAGCGGAATTTCTTTCTTAGTCTTCATTGTAGCACTAAGTTCAATCTTCTCATTACTCTTACTCTCACTGATATACAAACTGTCAGTAGGAAGAGCAGCTGTAGTGTTTTGAACAGTAGCTAAAGTGACAAGTGTAAGAAATACGATGCTCAGTTGCTGTAACTTTTTGATTGTGACACGATTAGGATTTACCAAACGTCTTCTCTTGGCTTTTAGCCCATATATTTTTACGGGAACTTTATGAATGAAAATATATCTTTTGGGTGGAAAAGTCGAAGGAGGATACATCATTTCAGTACAACAAAACTTTTGAATTTTGTACCCTAATCTTTTGAGTGATTTAGCTTCTAAATCTCTTGCGTTCTTTGGGTCATATCTAAAATCAAAACTCTGAAATTTATGAAAGCTTATAACAATTTGTGCCATATAATCTCCTGTTAAGTTGAGTTCTTAAAACTGGTAATACCCTTCTTCATCCTGTCCAATGGAAGCGAAACTCTTTCAAAAAATTCTTAGCCCAGTTGCCAGCACGTGAAACAGAATGTTCTTGACACGAAGCAAATCCAGCAACGAATGAAATGTCAAACAGAAGTTTGTCAACGAGATGAGTCATTGCAAGAAGGTTTTTATAACGCTCATCGTCAGCTTGCGTCTCACCAACAGGCTCAATCGGACCAAGAAGCTTTTTGACGATGTCATAAGCGTCGAATTCAGGTTCGGCTGCCAGCGTCTTCAACAAGCTCTTCACGGTCTCTAGAGCATCGAGTGCTGGTCGATTTTTAATGGGCTCAAGCTGCTGCTGAAGCTTGAACAACTCTTGCATAAACTTGTTCCGTTCCATAGTCAGTTCCTTTCGTAAATGCGTTTAACTGCTTTAGCCAGAGAGCTGTTAGTCAAGAAGCGTTCAAAAGTGCGAACGCGCAAGTATTCGGCTAAAGCTCGTCGTTCAACTCTTTTGCCACCGCCGCAAATGATTTCATAGCGATGAAAGAGTCTTGCGCGTTCAGCTTCGTGAACAAGCGGAAGAAGTTCTTCTTTTGTAAAGTACTGTTTAGCACGATAGATTGTAGCGTAAAGTGCTTTGAATCTGAAGCGAGGAGATAGGTTCAACTTCTCTTGAATCAGAGGGATCATGTTAGTACGCATGCGTTCTAGTATACGAGAGTCAGTCATGTTTCTCCACAACTTTTGCTTTAGAATCTCTCATTTCAGTAACGCGACGTTTGGCCCAATCACTAGCTGGCGTGTCGTCTAGCGCACTACCGCTAGGACCGAAGTTACACTGTACAACGTGTTCGCGATCACTTTCCATGATTAGTCGAGTCAATTCTTCTTCAGTAATTTTCATCATGATTCCGCCTTGTATTTGAGTTGAGCTGTTTTACACTCTGAAAGATCAATGTCGTCTCTTAGTTCTTTGAACGCAGTCTGATAAAGACAGCCACCGTGATAAGCGTAAAGGTATTTGACTTCTGCGATTGAGTCAATGGGCGGAAGTGGATGAAGGGCACAAGAACAGTAACCTACGAATTCACGATTACCATTAGCATCAAAGAGTTCCATGCCAATTGATTGTTTGCCTGGGCGACCTGCTACTACTATGACAGATGCTTCTGCATAGAACTTGAACTTAACTTGATCTTCTCCCTTTCCCTCACTAAATGGAGCTGAAAGCTTCTTGAAAACAATGCCCTCTTTCCCTCTGGCTTTGAGCTCATTGAATAGAGCGATTTTATCAGCTCGAGTTGTCACTAGCTTGAGAACGCGAATGGTTGAGCCGAATAGAGCTTCAAGCTCTTTCAACTTAGCATAGCGAACGTGGTAAGAGTTGGGACGGAGATTTTGGCCGTCTAGCTCTAGGAGGTCCCAGACCCAGAATATGCCGTTGACTTGTTCGCCGTCAACGAGGAGCGGAAAGCCAACTTGGCGAAGTGCTGCTTCGAATTCTGGGGCGCAAGTTGAAATAGCTCCCTTTTTGTTCCTGATGAAGAGGTTTGAATTCCGAGTGATCTGGAGAGTGAGATGTTTACCGTCTTTCTTTTCTTGGGCGCCGAAGGCCGCACTATTGAGGTATCGGTCGAGTTCTGTCTCATCTATTTCAGTTAAGAGTTGTGGGACGATGAGGGGTTCAGCATCCGTCGGAGACTGAGTTGACTGTGAAGTTGGACGAGTCGAGTGAGTAGGCGAGAAGTTAGGTGCGTTGATGACAGTTGATTGAGTTGGGTTTATGATTCGCTGATAAGCCTCGACCACGCGCTGATAGATTTCACTATCGCCACCGTGATCTGGATGGTGTTGTTTGACGAGAGTACGGAAACGCTTTTTTACTTCTGCATCAGTTGCAGTTGGGGAGAGATTGAGAGTGCGATAGTTTTCGAGAGCTTCAAGGGTCTTGACAGTCGGCGAGTTCTCCCAAACTCCGCCGAAAGCAGAAGCCCAGTCGGTGGGATTTCCTCTTGGCCCTTCGTAAGTGCCGTAACGAGAGCCTTTATCTTCCCAAATACTGCTTCGCTTTGCCATGAACGTGTCCTCTCAAATCCAGCCCTGTGATTTTCGAATAAAATCAGCTGCGTCGTATAACCCTAGACGAAAAGCGACTTGAACTAAGTAAGTCAATTGATCTTGTAAAGAATACTGACGCTGACGAAGACCAGGAAGACGTCGAATTATATCTACCATTTCTTGATCTCCGGTTGCAAGCGTTTTTTGAAGCGCTTCAGCAATTCTTTATGATCTTGTTCAGTCAAATTTCCTGACATGTTTTACTTCTCTTTTTGAGGAGGACCTTTGCAGTAGAATAGTCATGTCGCGAAAATGAGAATGGCCAGATCACCACAGCCACTTTTAGCACGCTGTGCTGACAGGCGAGATGCGAGGTTAACTGAGTTATGCTTGGTCGAGTGAAAACGCGTAAAGTACCCGCTTAGCTCGACTAGAAATTAAGTTGGGTAAGAAGCTCAGGTTTGCTATGAGAGAGTGTATTTGTCAACGAGGTCTTTAGCTTCGCGAAGTCCAAGACCACCAAATTCTCTGACGATCTTGATGAGCATAATTGCGTTCTTTTTCTTGATTGCGTCTAGACAAGCTGCGTTGAAATTCTTCAAGATTTCAGAGTCAGTAAAATTTGCAGAAGTGAGTTCGGCTCTGAGTAGAGTGAGATCGAGAGCAAAGTTGCGAGTACAGTCTTCGCCAGTTCGAACCATCTTGACTGCAGCTCGATGGAAGTTAGCGAGTTCAATTATGTCTCGAGCTAGTGAAGGGTTCTGAGTTTCAACAGTAACAATGAGCATCTTTTCCCTCCCTTTACAACAAAAGGGAAGAGGTGAGTCCTCTTCCCATTGCAACCAGCGGAGCAGAAAGAGAGGAACTACTCCGTCTTGCCGGCTGCTTTCCCTGCCTCAGCTGCTTTCTTGGCCGTCGCTTTTTCGATCGCTTCCTTCTTCAAGGCCGCCGCCTTTTCCTTCTTGGCGGTCTTGGCGACTTTAGCTTCGGCCTTTTCCTTGGTCTTTGTCTGGAGCGCTTCGTACTCCGCCGTTTTCTGCTCGCAGGTGATCTTGACGAGTTTGGTGACGGCCGAGACGATGTTGTCGACATTCTGGCCGAAAGCTTCCTTGTAAGAAGCCTTGTCGATCACCAGTTCGATCGGCCTCTTGCACTGGACCGAACAACGACCGAAGTTCGTCGACTTCGTTCCGGCGATCGCCTTGAGAACTGCAGTGTGATCGTCGGAGATTCCGAAGTAGTAGATGCACCGGGACTTGCCGGCGACTGACTTGGTCTTCTTCCGGGCCTTGAGAGCGATAACCCGGAAGTCCTTGCCGTCGTCGCAACCGAGACCGTAGATCAGCTTGCCGCACTTGTACTCGAGTTTCTTGACCTGGTGGCCGGCGACCTTGGAGTCAAGGATAATGCGTTCCACATCGCGGTGAATCTGTTCCATAGGCGGACGAACAAGCTTGTCTTCGGCGGATTCCTCGCCTTCGGTTGCGGGTTTCTTCGCCTTCGGTTTCTTTCCTTCTTCGCCGGTGACTTCTTTCTTCACCTTCTTGACCTTGGGCTGAGCCGGCGGTTTCACAGGATCGACCTCGGCTGTGGCGCCGTCCGGGACCATCAATTCCCAGCCCTTCTTTGCGGGTTTTTCCGTTCCGCCAGTAGCAGAAGTTTCCGGCTGGTTGACGACTGTGGCGTCAACAACACCGGAACCGGTAGCTTGGCCGGCAACGGAGGTTTGAGCTCCGACTGTCTCGTTCAACGTTGGGCACATGTGGACTCCTTCCTCTCTTTGAAATGGTGGTAGTCTTTCATAAACATATAATCAACTGTTGACAAGTTCAACGACCAGGTTGGTGTTTGAGTTGTCTTAGCTGATAATGCTTGTTGTGAGACGAGTAATATGGATCAATCAATTTTCGAACACGTACATCATGAGCTTTCTTAAAGAACGATGTCAAGAAACTACGTAAATTGCCGGCTGATTTCAGTTCATAATGTTCACGATGACTTATTGACCGAATCACTTGACGAAGTAGTTTCATTTCTTCGTTGACAAAGTTTTCACGAATTGGATCAGGCATATGTTCAGCCATGATCTCAATAAGCTGAGAACGACGGCGAGGCAGCACGATTTCTTTGAGTTTGTTCAGTTTCTGACGGTTAAGAGCACGATTGAAAAATTGTTTGCCGACAGGAACTTCAGTGAGGATTTTGAGAAACTCAATGAGAACTTCTGTGTTGGCCGATGTAATAGAACTTGCCACTTCGAGCGCTTCGACTCTGTCTCTCAGTTCTTGCATTGAACCAGAAAGAGATATTGTCTGGTCTGAATCAGTGTCGCATGTGATCCCGCTTGATGAAGTTGTTGGCATAGTGTCCACGCTTTCTGATCTTGTCCTTCTTGTTGTGTTCTATCCTCCTCATAGAGTAGTCATGATAAAAATCGTAGAATGACTAATTATCTTCGCTAACTCGAGCATGAGCACCGATTCTCTTCACTTTCAGCCAGTCCAAGACCTCAATTTTGCGGCTTGGATGAGAGCGGTAGAGTGAATCGCGTTTCTTGAGAACAATACCTTCTTCGACTCCTTCAGGACCGTGATCAATTGATTGATAGAGTTTGAGAAAGTCAGAAGGGAATTGCTGCGTGCGATACACTTGTCCGGTTGAGTGCGTTTTGAACTTCGCTGGAGCTACAGCAAAAGCTTCCAAAAATGGCCGTCGGTTTTTGAGCGGCGTAGATCTCAGATCTCTTCCGTCCCAGTATGGAACGTCCCAAAAGACAAGGACTAATTTGAGATCTTTAGTACGGCGATCCAGTAGTTCGCCATCAAAGACACTGTTGTTAGGAAGAGGCTTGAAAAAACTCCAAAACGGTTTCCAGTTGATGTCGATAATTGTATTGTGACGATTGTAAATGAGGATACGATCGACTAGCTTGAAAATAAGTACGCGCCAACCATTGTATTTGATTTCAGCGTCCCAATCAGGCGCATGAAGTGATTGTAATAGCGGTGAATTCGGCCAGATGCGTGTCGGTTGCGGTGGGAAAAAGAAAGAGATCATAGTACTTTTTGACGGGTTGTGATTCTGCGAGAGCAACGAGCCAGTATGCGACGTTCATTGCGTTTACACCGTGCACAATTGACAGCAGCATCTTGAGTGCGATTCTTGTGTCCTACACGACAGAGATAGATGGGCATGAGTTAAGATCCTGAAGTGTCAGGTGGAAGATGTTTCTTCGGGTTGTAGCAAGTTACACATGCTGATCCGGCAAAGCCAAATGTCTTGAAAGCATCAACCCATTTATGACACTCACAACAATATGCCTTGCCTTTGGCGGCTTGGTCGGCCCATTCTTCGAGCGATTCAACCAGCTTTTTGCGAGTTTCAGTTCCGGGCTCGCCAATGCGAAGGCAATCGATTGAGCAGCGCGTTCGAGCGCTCCAGCACTCAATTATGCCGCCCTCATCATCAGATGCAAATTGAATGATGAGACCGGCTTGACCCGATGAAGTCTCAAGAATGAAATGAGTATTGTCCCAGACATAGTCGGTTGCTTGTTTGACAGCAATCCGAAGCCTTTCAGATTCTTCGATAATCTTCGAGGCTGTCAGCTCACTCCAGTCATAGGCAAATTGCTGATAATCAAAGTGGATGAAGGGTGTGATCATAAAGTGACCGTCTTTCAGTTGAGAGAGAACTGTTGTGAGTCATCACTTCGCTGATGAAGCAGAGGACCGAGAACGTCGCTGACTGCAGCACGCATCTGATCGACTCGGTGAATGTGAAGTTCGTAGTTGTTGTCAGCCGTTGACGTCGGCTTGTAGTCCTTGGCATAGGTGTGACCGGTCTTGCCGTTGGCATTGACCCAGATATGGAAGTTGAGCTCTTCTGCTTTGTGACCGAGCTCTTCCATTTTTGTGCAGTACTCTTTGTAGGTGGTCATGAGCTGCTCTTCCTCCGCGTCCATCGGAGGCTCGCAGTTGTCATCATCATCGTCGGCTTCAGGCGTCGGCACCATAGCTGCTTGGTGAGCCATGAGTGCTTGCTTGGCTTCGCCGGCGCGTTTGTTTGCCAGCCGGAAAGCCTTGATGAGGCAGAGACCCGGATCAGTTGCGATTTTGTCTTTGCTCATAATCGTTTTTGCTGGCATTTGTGAACTCCTTGCGCTTCAGAAAGTGGTTTACTTCGGGTACTTGACCGCCGGTGACGATTGGGCGGCTGCCTTCACCTTTTCAACGACGGCCAGCTGCTCCGGCTTGAATGTCTTCCGCAGTGCGAAGAACGTCGCCTGAAATTCCTTTGTCGGCTTGATGCTCTGGTCGGTGTCGAAGAAAGCATCGAACTTGTCGCCAAGAAGTGTCTTGAGCTCTTCGATCTTGCCCTCGCGGAGAGAGTAGAAAGTCGATTCCGCGAACATGAGCGGATACTTGTCGCCGAAGACTGACAACAGCGGCTGACGCATCTTGATGTCCAGCTTGGAGTACGCGTCGCGGAACTGAATCTGCAGCTTGAGAGCTGACCCGGTGACGTCGACTGTCTTGACGAAAGTGTCATCTTCGATCGCTTCGTTCTTTGCCTTGAGTGCAGCTTCCTTGACAGTCTGTTCGTGAAGTGCCTGTTCCGTCGCGAGATTCTCGATCTGCTGACCGAGCTGGATGCACCGATCGACCACCGCGATCTTGATCATCTTTGGGTTCGTCGCGTTGGCCGTTTTGTTCGGGTTGTATTCGGGGTTCTCGATCTCCATGATCGGAGAGTCGATGACGAGGCGGTCGGGTTTGTTTCCTTTTGCCTTCTTGCCATCAGCCATCTTGACATCGAAGTTCTCAATGTCGATGGTGAGTGCTTCTTTCTTCTTTGCCATGTGTTCCTCCGTTGTGAATGATGTTGCAATAATCATGCTAGCTGAACTGCTACGACCATGTCCTCACGTACATCAGCTTCGTAGAGCATCTGTTCGATTGACTTGGGATTTACGTCTTCGAACGGGTCGTTCATAAAATGGTCACCCTGTTCGATTGCTGTAATGATACTTTCAGTACTACGAAATCGATTGTCAGCCATTATTCCTCCATAGATGAATAGTCATGCTGTACTATGCAGATCGCATCAAAAAAGTACCGTCTAACCCTATAGTTTCTATAGGCTAGTACGCTTATATTCATCGAAGGCATGCATGAACGATCGCCAAAAAACGTATCTGAGGCTTTCTAGATAGGCGTAGTAATAGTGATAGGGGTAAACACCTTTCGATTCTACGCCTATTCTAGTGACTTCAATCGCTTTCTGACGTCAGAGAATCTTCACAAAATTGCATAAAATGGCGGCGATTTAGGGTAATTAGAGGCAATAAGCTGTTCTGACAAAGTTCTGCGTAAACCTATAGAAACCATAGGGTTAGACAGCCATTTTATGATGCGCTCACAACAATGAAGGGTGATTATTCACTTGTAAGGATCAAACAGTTCAACAAGAAGTTGGCCAGAAAACAATGAGACGCATGATTAACTGATCAACAGGAAGAAAAAAATGCCTCCGATTACAATGGGATGCGATCCCGAATTTTCACTGGTCGATTCTGCAGGTCGCGAATCTTCATTTACGCTCCACAACACGGACGACAATGGTATTATTGGAAGTGACCACGGCGGTCGAGTTGGAGAACTTCGACCCAGGCACGGCACACCGGCAGAAGTTGCTTCGTACATTCAAGGTCAGATGACGTGGATCAAACGTCATATCGGTCGCGACTTCAAAGTAGTGGCAGGTGGCGGTCGTCCAAGTGACGGTCGCTGGTCTCGTGAATCAATGGGTGGCCACATCCATTTCGGTGGAATTCGACTCAGCTGTACTTACGATTCTTTGACGCGACAGAGAAACTGGGGCCGTCGGAGCGCTCGCGGATCTCAGTTTGAGCCGTCAACAGCTGACAACAAGCTCGTTTGTGCGCTTGACTACTTCATTGGCCGTCGCCTTCAGAAAGTGAAAGGCGGAAAGCGCCCACAAGGCTCTCATTACGGTCGGTGTTCTGACATCGAAACTAAGAATCACAATGGCGGTGGTTTCGAATATCGCACTCCGCCGTCGTGGTTGACAGATCCGTACTTGACAGAAGCAACGTTGGCTGTTGCTCATCGCATCGCGGAGATGTGGCAACTCAAACCGACTTGCTTCGATGTTATTTTCTCGAATGAGAACAAACGGAAGTCGATCGCTCGTCGACGTGACTACGACATGCTGATACCTGAAGTTGACGGTTCGCGGTCGGCAGCTAATCGTCGCCGTTACATCTTGGAACAAGTGAAAAGATTCAGACGCGCAGCTTTTTCCAAGACGTACAAAATGGACGATAATGAATGCTTGGAATACTGGACAAATCCTGTCAAAGTCGAACAGCTTTACGCTCCTCGCAACGTCGTGCAAGTCAACGCACCCATTACATCGAGAGCGACTGTCATCAGAGGTTCACGCACACTCGAACTCCAGATCTGCCAGATCAAAATGATCGACCGGTCAACAGACTTCGAGAATGAAGTTGTCGCTGGTGTTTGCCGGTTCCCGATTCCTGAGATCAAGATTTACCCGTTCGAAGAATACACACCCTGGCAGTTTCAGCTTACTCGAGATATTCGGCTTCGTCCGGACACAATCTACTTCAGTAAGGAAATGCGGCCATTTTTGAAAATCAAGCGCGGTGGCCAGTTCCGGTGCAGGTTCGTTGAAGTCAAAAGACGGGCAGTTACTGCTGAAGGTCGATCAACAGTCGAATCCCTCACTAACTGCGTCTTCTTCAATGCAGCTCGTTCGCATCAGGCGATCAAAACTCGAGTCGTAGAAATTTTCAATGAATGCGTTCGCACAAAGCTACGCAATAGCGATAATGAGAGCACTGCAGATGACGGCGATGAACAGGACGAGTAAAAGCAGAAAAACTGCAGTGACAATGGACGTTGAAGGCAGAAGCAACTGATTATTCATTCAACAAACTCCATGAAAGGGAGGCGGAACATGCAGGAAATCACACTCAACTTCACCACTGAGGACCCCGGCCTCAACCTCACCGGTGTGGTGCACTTTCCGGACAGGGTTGATCTGCACGGTGTCAATGCATTGAGCGTGCGCGGTCTGGCCGACTGGCGCCATGCGCCGGCGAACATCATCCACGTGAACGAGTCCCTCATCCAGTCCTTCAACATGCCGGAGCAGTCGAAGAAATTCTCGAAGGTCGGCTTGAACTGGATCGGCATCAAGGCGCACTCGAACATCCTGATCAGCCATGCGATCCGGGCTGGCAGGAACGGCACCAAGAACGTGCAGATGCAGCTCACGAAGTTCTTCAAGGTTCTCGGTGCCAGCTCGGTCAAGTTCTCGGTGGTCGAACTCGATCGTGCGCTCAGCGACCAGAACAGGGAAGCCAGCGGTTCCGGCAGCGACAACAATGACGACAACGACAACACCTGAACAAACGGAGGCCGAAGACTAACTTCGGTCTCCACCACTTTTTGAGGCAGCTGTTCTACTCTTTTTTCACTCAACAGATGGAGGTTTCAGATGGCAAAGAAGGCAAAGCGGTCGCTGAAGATCAAGTCGAAGAGGGAGAAGTCGCGCAAGCACCGCCGGAGCAAGAGCAAGCATCGGCTGGTCGTCAAGGTCGCCAAGCTCGGTCGCACGCTGAAGAAGGCGCGGTCGATGGCGAAGAAAGCGATCAAGACTGCGATCAAGGGCAGCGAGCTGAAGAAGGTGCCGGAACGTCTGTACAAGCACGTCGACTCGGCCATCGCGAAGAGCGAAGCACTGGCCGGCGCGGTTCAGGCCGCTGTGGCCGCCGCCGTGAACGAGCTCGTGGCTCCCAAGGCAGCCAAGACGCCCAAGGTCAAGAAGGCCAAGGTCAAGAAAGAGAAGAAAGTCGTGTCGGAACCGACCACTCCGACTCAGCCGTCCGCGTAACTGAGTCAGGGAAGAGCTCCTGTTCGCAAGGACGGGAGCTCTTTCAGTCACTACCACTTTTTGCACCGAACGAAAACAACGAGAACTGAAGATGAAATTTTCAACCAACTACCAGCCACATCTACAGCGAAGCCGCTTTCGGGTTTTTGTTTACGGTTCGCTTCGCAAGGGTTTTGGCAATCACGCACTCTTGCAGCAACCGTCAACAAAGCTCATCGCGTTTGCTACTATCCGTGCCAAGCTGTTTACTGAGCACTGGGGCTGGCCATTCATCTGCTTTTCTCGATCGAACAAAGATTGCGTTGTAGGCGAAATCTACGAAGTTGACTACGCCACTTTCCAACGTCTTGACAGTCTTGAGGGCTACAGACCCGGAACTGCCTGGAGTTTGTTCAACAGAAAACATGCTACTGCTACTCTAGTGAGAAGCAGCGCTAGCAACAGCTTTGTAGCTCAAGATCACTGGGAATTGCACAATCTCAATGCAACTGTCATTCGGTCGCACTTCAAGGTTAAAGTCTGGGTCTATGAAGGTGGTTCAGGTCTTCAACACGGAAGTGCTAAAACTGAGATCAATTCTGGGGACTGGAAGATAGCAAAAGAAGAACATACAAACAACTGGCCATTACATCATCGGGATGCGACACCGTCTTATCGCACTCAAACCTCTCAGAAGAAAATTGACGTTGACCAACCGTTTGTCACCTCTCATACAAGTCTTCCAAGTTCCTGTAAAAGCATCGCAAAAACTGCTGAATAGTATAATACTTACTTTATCTTGTTCCTGATGATGTGAACAAGAGATCTTTGACATTCCGCTCAAAAAGCCACGCATAACATCTCAAACATGGAGAGTAACCAATGCGACGATCTAGATGATTTATGAGATGATACTTAGAGTATAATAATTGATGGTATTAGAAAAAAATGCGGCAGGCGCGGGGGAGTGCTATAATTGGTCCCGGCAACTATCTCCCTGCTAAACATCAAAAGGAATCAGTGCAAAGGACACTCACTTTTGATCTTCAGCACCAAGATAGTACGCGCAAAAGCTAGAAGGAAATCTTGCTAGCAACCAGGTTGAGACGAAGATGGCGTGCGGGATAACTGTAAAAGCCCCGCTATTTTGAAGATGCTTCATGGAGATTCAGCAATAAAGTTAGATTGCCCTAACTTTAAAGCTCAATCATTCATTTCTTCAAAAGCACGCTAAGTTGAAGTAGTACTTGCGACCGCTCTTTCTGGTAGAAAATAAATTATAATTGTTGAATTATAATTAAAACTAAAGACGTACTAAAAGAATTTCTAAAACGACTAAAAGAAGATTTCAATCGGCAACAGTTATGATGAAGCGGTAAGAGATGACGATCTCTTACCGCTATTTTTTTGAACAGCCACTTTTAGCAACGAGGAAACAACAATGAAAGTTATTTCTAAACCATTAGCAGACTTTCAGCTGTCAGAAAAAGCGCTAATAGACGAACGTCGTTTTGGGCTCATAGCTGATTTGTGTCAAAAGACGCTTAAGCTTCAACAAAAGTTTCAACGAAAGTATAACAGAGACTTGACTATAGTTTTAGATGAGGGAAAAACCAAAGATGGAATAATAAGCTTCAATGTGTGGGAGAAGCTCTGAGGTTAGAATCCCACATAGACTAGAATGAAATGTTCAGGCATTGTTCCTCGAATAAACACACAGTACGATGAGACTTCTGCCGGATCGTCTCCACAATAGACTCTTGCGGGAACATCAAAATCAAGACTGATTGCGAAGAACATTATAGTCTCTCCCTGGCGAGGCAGGTGTGGTGACTGTGCCGGCCGTCGACAATTGTCTGACATTGCGGACAGATATTGTTCTCACGAAAAGCGACTGCAATAGTTGAAGTTGAAGGCAGGTCGTTCATGTTGACGTTTTCAATGATCCAGTTTTGAACAGCATCAAAGTTGATGTCATCGTCTCCGATATTGAGCTCCTCCAGCACTCTTCCTGTAACTTCGATCAGCGAATCAGAAATGCGTCCCATATTCACCATTCCCAAACTGCGAGCTTTTGATCGAGAATTGCAGCTAGAGAGTTCGAGTAGCGATCTGCTCGTTGAGCATGATAGAGACAGTAGTCATTGTGACCGTTGGGACCGAACACGTGGAAGTTGCCAATATCAGTACATCCGTCCATACAGCACTTGGGATACTTCTGGGGTTTGCCGCTGTGTCCGAGCATCTTCCGTAGATTCCCAGCTGGAACTCGAGCTGGCTGATGGATGTCTCTGAGATCGATAATGATATTGTGTTTTCTCACTGGAGATCCTCCGGAAGAAGGATACCCTGTTCGTAGAGTGAGTACATCCGATGCTCTTCCTCGGCATCGTGCCAGTCAGCTTCATCCATGTTCGCGAAAATCTCATCGGCCAGTAAGTCCAGGACTTCTTCTTGCTCCGAGGTATAGGGCTTGTTTGACATGGTTTCCTCCTTATAGATAGATAATCATGCTGTGCTCTCGCAAGCGCGTCCAAAAGTGGCTGCGAAATTAAGGAACAATATACTTATCTAGAAGGCGTAGAAAAAGCGTAGAGAAGCTTAAAACTTAGAGGTAGTTCTACCTATCCGATTTACTACAGCTTCTCTAGAGGCTTCTCGTACGTTTTCCTTCTACTGTAAAACCATAGGGTTAGAAGTCAAGTCCTTATCTGATGGCTAGAGCTTAACTAGATGTCTTCTCGTAGGCCTATTAGAACCATAGGGTTAGAAGGTGACTTTTTGACGCACACACGTAGAAAAGCATGACTATACACATAGGACAAAGGATGGTGCGGAAATGGATAAAGCAACAATGATAGCACTTCACGCAGATGAATTTCGTTGCTCATACATGGCCAAAACGGGCCGAACGGCATGACTATATTGATGGGAGACTTTATGGCGATCAAGGTTTCGACAAACAGCCAAGAGCTCGATGAAGTTATGGGGATAGCACGTCGTCTTGGTGCAACGATCCAATGGCCTGAGACTTTCGAAGACGGCTCTCGTAGCATCCACATCTTTATGCCCCCCACCAAAGCACAACTCCAATCTGGTCGCGAATCAGACAACGGTATCTTTCAGGATCTTGTGAGCGCAAAGCAGTTCATGGTTTCCTGGGAGACCATTGAATCACTTCGACACGATGTTCACAAGAAAGAAATCAAGGCTTACGTCAAAGGGAAGTTGAGTACGAACGATGAGTGGGCGAAGAAAGCTCTTCTTCTCATTATGACAAAGCAGCTTCCGGAAGAGCAGCGGTCAGATCGAACCGTCTTTGACAATGGAATGGGTTTCACAGGAGTTGATGCTCCGATCCTCACTTCTTTTGCAAAACAGCTTCGCGATCGCAAATTTCTGTCACTCAAACAAATGACTATCTTGAAGAAAATGATCGCCAAATACTGGCAGCAAGTGATTGATGCCTCTGACGAAGTGAAATTGCTGATGCAAGTGAAAGCTACTCGCACAGTGGTTCAGACGAGGTTGCCGCTATGATGATCAAGATCAAGATGAAGCTGGGTGGAATGATGACAGTGAAAGCTTCTGGTCACTGTGTGAAAGATCGTAGCGGCAGCGGCGAACCTCTACTGTATGTGGAAGACCTCACTTGCTTTTGGCCCGGTGCTGGCAAGGCTCGCGAAATATCGCCTTCATTGTATGACAATGCTCTTGCAGAAGAAGCTTACTGGCTCGCAAGTGAACAAAGCAATAAATGGTGATGTTGGCCAAAACGGGCCCGACAACATGACTACTCACTCAGGAGGAACTCATTCATGTGCGGCATCTTCGGTTGGATCAAACCAAAGGGAAAAAAGCACCAGGAACTTGACCTGGTTGAAATCTTCAAGCGAGGTCTCATTGAATCAATGGAGCGCGGTGAAGACGCAACTGGCTTCTATGCGTCGAACATTGGATTGGTAAAACTCGCTGAAGATGCTGAAGAGTTTGTCGACGGCAACGTTCCAAAATCGCTTGCTGAAGCCAACTTCGTCATTGGACATTGTCGCATGGCTTCTGCCAAGTACGCACATGACGATGCCAACCTCAACAATGATGAAAACGCTCAGCCCTTTGAGTCAACACATTTTGTGACGGCTCATAATGGGACGATCAACATTCCGAAGCTGAAAGGATATGCTTACACAAGCGACATCGATTCTGAATCGATCATCGCTTACGCAGAAAAGACCAGCCTTCGCAACGCGCTTGCAACCATTGACGGTGGCTCAACGGTGGTTGCTTACGACAAACGCAAAAAGTGCATGTACTTCTGGACGAACGGTGACCGACCCCTGGCTGTCTGCCTTTTTGGAGGAATTATCTTCTTCGCTTCGACTCGAAAAATTCTCCAGAGGACTTTGAAGCCGAAGACTGAAATCAACATCTTTACACCGGAAATTGCGTTCGCAACGATCTATGAAGACGAGTTACTCGAATACGACTTCAACAAAAACAAGTTTACTCGTAAGGGTGAGATCGAAGCAAAAGTATCTCCGGAAGCAAGAGCCTCAGTCAAAAGTCACATAGTCTCAGAACATTTTCAACCGATCAAGCAGAACAAACCGTTGCCCAGAGGATCAGGTTCGAATCCGACACCACCAAATTCTGGTCTCAAAGCGAACGGCACTACTCGGAGTGACCTGGTGCCAGTGTCGGTCTTGCGCTCTTCAACGAACATGCAATCATCTTTCGCTGACCAACTCAATGATCAGATCGAAAGTATTACAAGTCCTGATGTCCGAAAGCAAGTTCGAATCGGACCGAATGGCGCTCGCATTATTACGTACGTGACGAAGGGAAAGTGATGAAAGCCTCTGAACTCGTTGCAATGTACGGCAAGAAATTAGTTGGCAGGAATGTAGTAACTCAGGCAATTGGTGAATGGCCGGGTGGTCCGGCAAAGGTTGTTCGGGTTGGCCATGACAAGAACGCACCCGAGATTGTCTTCATGGTCGTTTCTCTCAATCCTGCTGTTCGTCGCAAGTACAAAGAAATGGGAGTGTTTGATTATGAAGAGTGCACTTTGATGTGTGCTCCTGCTGTTCGATGCTTGTCAAAAAAGACTCAGTTCGATAATGCAAGAATTACCTGCGGACGTTGTACACGGAGCACTAAAAAATGAGAGCCAGAAAGATCAGACAACTTCATCGACTCAGTGATCGGCTTGATCACTGGATCACAGATGCCGAGCCAGTCACACACACAACTGCTCATATCAGTGAAGTCAATAGTCTGTTGATCGATGCTCAGCATTTAATAAGAGAAGCTGAGCTTATTGCAGTTCGACATCAGACTCGCAAACAAGCCACTTTTGGAAAAGAGTGAAAAATGCAGCGCTCTCACAAATATGCTCTTACTACTGATTCAGGACAAGAACTCAAGTTCAAAAGACCGGGAAAAAAACACGCCACAACTCAGAATCGTCTTGTAGCTACGAACGCAATCGAACTTGAACAGTTAGTTGACGACGGTCGTCTATGTCAAGCTTTAGCTCTTAATTTGAATAAATGGACAGCTGAACAAATAATCAGAGCTGTCAGAAGCATGCTCGACACTACTTTGAGAGGTTAAAATGCTTTACATTTTTGGATACGGATCTCTTTTATTTCCTCTAGGCATAAATGGACGAGGACTTTCTCGTGTTTACGAGGACAAAGACTTGATAGACGCTTGGATCACTGGTTATCGTCGCGAATGGAATGCATGTTGGAATGAGCGATTTTTAGGGTTAGTTCAAGATCATGCCAGACTTGTTAATGGCGTCATTTTTCCTCTTAACGATAAAGATTTTTCTCGTTTTGCTAGCAGTGAAGGAAGCAGTTTGTCTAATCCGAATCCTGTATATAAATTTGTAGACATTCGAATTCAACTCGGCATTGATCCAGAAGCTGATGTTGTTCTCACTCCCAATGACAAAGTACTAGCATGTGTTACGAACAAGCCATCGTACGAAGGTAAAGTATCAGAGCGTTACTTGAACTTGATCAAGCTTGCTGCTCATTCTCGTGGTGGCAGTTTCGAAAGTGAATTCTGGGCAACAACGCCGAGGTTGCCAAATGCTTGATCGTGAACAATTCTGTTCTAAGTGCGGAGATCCCACTGGACGTGCGGGTAACTTCCATGAGCATCTATTTGTCAAAATCAATGGAGAACTTGAAGGACCTCTTTGCGATGAATGTGCTGAAAGTTTAGCAGAAGAACACGATACAGAAATTATCAGAAAGTGAGGAGACTATGAGAGATTCAGTTGTCCAAAAGTTCTGGCACAAAGTCGAACAACGTCTCCGTTGTCGTGACGGTGTGATGTACTTCGTTGGCGGAACTCTCTGTCTTGACTGGTCTAAGGGCGGCATCGGTCTTAATCTCGACGGTAAAGGATTTGTTTTTGGCACATCGCCTTTGATCAAGAACGATCGCGTGTACCAGCCGCAGCACATTTTGACCTTAGTCCGTGAATGCTATCTTGAGACAAAGGGACAGACAGATTACTTCAAACGAGTAGTTGGAGCATGAACACTTATCATCCCAAAATCGCTACAGGTGATGAAGCGAAAGCAATTCGCTTGTACGAATTCGTGAACTTTTACAAACCCAGTCATTGGGTTGTTCCGATTCATAACGTTGTTTTTACACCGATGTTCTTAGCACAAGACATTCCCTCGATTGAGAAAGATCCTGAAGCATATTGTAAACAACATAACTATCATTGGTACATTCTTGAAGCAATCCAAGCCTTTTTGAAAGGTAAGAATCATGACAGCTGAAAGTGACAATACTGATTACGATAAATTGTTTCCACGTTGTATCGGTTGTGACAATCATGGTCGCCAACATCGTGGCGGAACAAAGTGCTGGCAGTGTTCACGGTATCACCCTGACCTGTTCACCACCGATACAGTAGAGAGACTTAACCCTAAAACATCACAAGGTTGACATGCGTGAATTTCTCATCAAATTAAAACCTGATTTTGAAATTTTTGTAGTTGCTTATGCTAACGACACAGTCAAGTTCTTGAGACACTCAAAACCGCCGTTCTTCCAACTTCTTTTTCAACACGGATCATACAGTCGTCGAATTCCAGTTTTGCTCGAAGAACGACACATTAAAGTCATAAAGCATGCACTAAGTCGATTGCCTGACCAAGACTGGACGCCCAAAATAGCCTACCTCATTGTTGCCGGATGTGCAGCAACTCATTTGAGACATTTCTAGTCAGTTGATTCCGATGTAGTTTCTATGGACTATGAACTCATCATTTCTGAGATTGTGCAAAAAGTGGCAGCTCGATGGGAGACAATGACTCAGCATCGGCAGCGTCGCTATTTGAAGAAGCACAAGAAGAGTAAGAAGAAGCCGACTCCCACTCACATACCTCGTACAATGAAGCGCAAGAAAACAAAACAGATGTTGCGTCATCGTTTGAAGCACGAGAAGCACCGCAATCCGCTGAACTATGATGCCACACACAACATGGGTCAATACTGACTGCCACTTTTAGCACGCTGCGCAGACAAAAGAAAAGCTCTCGTGTGAACGAGAGTTTTGAAGTCTAGCGAAGAAGCGTTAGTGAATGAGTACCGAAAGTTTTCTGATTTTCGAGTTTACAGCTTGTCTGATGACAACTGCACTGGTTGTCTGTTTAGCTGATCGGCCAAGTAAGTTAAACGTTTTAACTATAGGCTTTAGGTTTGCGAGCTTTTGTGAACTTGCCGTCGCTTTAACACTTGTTCCAGTGCTTGTTAAAGTGATTTGGTAGGACAACGAACAGGTTTGAAAGCAAGAATGAAGTTGTCCTGTGCGCCAGTTAGTTAGTGTGTCGATGAAAACAATTTTTACTGTATCAGTTTCGCCAGTGTAATGGCCGGCGCCTGGAACGCCTGACAGCGTAAATGTGTGCAATGACTTCTGATATTCTCGCCAACCTTCAGCTTCAGCGAATACGATGCTTGTGTCTTCGCCATTATCTTGCATTGTTAGCCACGTAGGTAGCTTTGCGCTCTTTATTTTTAGCCATACACTGTTTGTGACGGTGATAGACTTTGAATAATGAGTTGTGTCGTAGATTGCAGTGTCAATCGGTGAGACAACTTTCATGCTGTCGCTCAAAACGATCCAGTTTGTCTGGATGGTATCAGTCATCGTCCATGAAGTGTCTTTTGGATCAGCGCTTCCATTTCGTACTGCAATAGATTGCCAATCGTATCT
>Ga0172380_10003602_pt1 | contig 21053 bp, 21 predicted proteins | sample Leawe162metaG_FD_119747 | JGI IMG/M metagenome (GOLD analysis project Ga0172380, IMG submission 119747) | Leachate microbial communities from a municipal landfill in Southern Ontario, Canada - Leachate well 162 metaG | ecosystem: Engineered > Solid waste > Landfill > Unclassified | place... | reverse complement strand
GGCAGCGATGCCGACTGGGACCAGATCGGCGTACAGATCGACGGGTGGTTGCATATCGCCGCTGATGGCACGACCGTGTCGACCCGCAGCGATGATGGCAGCCGGTTGTGGCTCGACCTCGATGGCGACGGCCGCGTCGGTGTTGGCGAATGGGGCAGCAACAACTGGGGTGGTGGCCAGGGCGCGACCACCCGGCCGGTGCACGCCAAGGTCCCGGCCGGCTGCTACCGCTTCCGCCTGCAGGCCGAGGACGGCGGCGGTCCCAATTGCATCAGCCTGCTGTGGGACGATGCGACGCGCAGCGGCGGCGCCTTCGATGGTCTGCACATCGTGCCGGCATCCGCCTTCGCCCGTCCGTCATGGCTGACCCTCGATGGCGAGCAGCCGTTGGCGCTGGCGGCGGCGATCGCCGGGCCGGGTGACCTGGTCGTCGATGGCCCGGTGGTGGAGTGGCGGCAGGGCGCCTCCTGCGCCGGCCCGCTGCGCGTGGCGCGCGGCCGTCTGCGCCTCGCCGCCGATGCCCAGGTCGACGAACTGCACATCGCCGCCGAGGCCGTCGTCGAACTTGCCGGGCATCGTCTACGCGCCACACGCCTCGACACCGCCGGTGCCATCAACCTCGGCGGCGGCACGCTCGAAGTGGTCGGCTCCGGCGACTCGCGGTTGGCCCAGCTCGTCGGCAGCGGCGTGCTGGTCGTCGACGGCGGCGGACGGCTGCACCTCGACCGCCCGGTCGGAGCGGACATCACCGTGCGGCGTGGCGCGCTGCTGCGGCCCGGTCTGGCGTTGAGCGCCTCGTCGATGCGGGTGGTTCCCGGCCTCGGTGCCGATCTGCCGATCGCCCTGCCCGGGTCCGGGCCGTTCGCCCTCGACCTCGAGGTCGAGGTGCCGGCCGATGCACCTGCCGATCTCGGCATCCTCGCCTACGCCCGCGACCGCCACGACCGCTGGCACCAGCAGGCGCGACCGGGCATCCTGCCGCCGGGCCGGCACCGCCTGCGCTTCGATTTCGGCCCCGACGCGCCGGCGGCGCCGGCGGCAGGCGATCCGCCGTGGAATGCCGATGCCGCCACCGCCTGCACCCGCGCCGGGGTGCGTCTGTGGTCGGTCGCCGGCGGCGGCAGCCCGGTGATGGTGCACGCGACGGCCACGCCGGCCGTCGCCGCCACGCCGCCGCCGCAACTGCTCGCTGTGCAATGCTCCCCCGTCGCCGCGACCGGCTGGCGTTGGGAGCTGTCCTGCCTGCCCGAGCCCTTCCCCGCCGATCCCTACGATCCCGAGGTCTTCAGCCTCAGCGCCGAGTTCACCGGTCCGGACGGCCGGCGCGAACTGGTCAACGGCTTCCACATGATCGCGGCGGAGGCGATCGACGGCGGTGATCGCCTGCGCATGCGCGCCGCGCCGCGCGCCGCCTTCCGCCTGCGCTGGCGGCCGCGCACATCGGGGGCGTGGACCTGCCGGCTCAACGCGCGCTGGGCCGGCGGGGCGACCGCCGCGATCAGCATTCCGCTGACCGTCGCTGGCGAGCCGTGGGATGGGTATCTGCGCGTCGATCGCACCGATCCGCGCTTCTTCAGCGTCGACGGCGCATTCGCCTGGCCGCTCGGCGTCAATCTGCACGCCGTCACCGATGATCGCGCGCGCGAGGTGCTCGGTACCAAACCGGCGCCGCAGCGCGGCGTGCTCGCCTATGAGGCGCTGGTCCGCCGATTCGCCGCCGCCGGCGCCGACCTCGCCGAGGTGTGGATGGCGGCGTGGAACATGGGCATCGAATGGGGCGCGCACCGTCCCGGCTTCCTCGGCGCCGGGCGCTACGGCCAGGGCCAGGCGGCGCAGCTCGACGGCCTGCTCGACATCGCCTGGGCGCACGGCATGCGCATCGTCCTGGCGACCAACCATCTCGGCCAGGGCAGCGACTGGTGCGCGCCGGAGTGGACGCTGCATCCCTTCCACCGCGCCAATGGCGGCTGGCTGGAGAAGGCCGACGACCTCTTCACCGACCCGCGCGCCCTCGCCATGCAGGACCGCTACCGCCGTTACGTCATCGCGCGCTGGGGCGACCATCCGGCGGTGGCCTGCTGGAAGATCTGGACCGAGATCGATCTGACCAACATGCGCGGCAACACCGTCGCCTGGCACGAGCAGGCGAGCAGGCGCTGGCGCGAACTCGATCCCTACGGGCATCCGGTGACGACGCACTGGTGCGGGACCTACCGCAACGTGGCTCCAGCGGTGGTCGCCCTGCCCAACATCGACTTCGCGACCATCGACGCCTACCACGGCAGCGGCAGTCCGCTCGCCGAGCTGCTGCATCAGAGCACCCTCGATCCGACGCACGGACTCGCGCGCCTGGGCAAGCCGGTGCTGTGCACGGAGTACGGCGTGAACTGGAACGGCGGCCCGCGCGCTCAACTGCTCGCCGAGACGATGAGCGCGCCGTTCGCCGGCCTGGTCGCCGGCCACGCCGGGGCGCCGATGTGCTGGTGGTTCGAGCGCCTCGACCAGGACGCCTGGTTCGATGGCTTCCGCGCCATGCGCCGTCTGCTCGCCGGTCTCGACCTGCGCGGCGGCACTGGCGCGGCACTGGCGATCGAGGACGCGCCGCCCGGGCAGGTTTCCGGCGCCGTCTGGGTCAGACCCGGCAGCATGCTTGGCTACGCCATCGACCGCGCCTGGGGCGCCGCCGGTGGCGAGGCGGCGGAACGCAGCGGTGTGCGGCTGGTCGTTTCGGGGGCTCCCGCCGCCGGCGCCGTCACCATCACCTGGCGCAGCGCCGACACCGGCGAAGTGCTGCAGACGCAGCGTCTTGACCATCCTGGCGGCCGCCTCGTCCTGGCCTGCCCGCCGTGGCGGCGGCATATCGTCTTCACCGCGCAGCGCTGAGCGGGTCGCTCAGTCCTCGCCCTGGTAGGTGCGCGACCAGCCGTTGAGGAAATAGATGCCGAGCAGCACGCCGGTTGCGTCGGGTGCGCTGCCATCCTGCTTACCCAGGCCGTCGCGCAGCTGCTTGAGATAGCGCATGCCCACGCCGGTGCGCGGCTCGACCTCTGTCGCCGCCGCGATCCATGCGTCTAGGCCGCCATCGCCGGTGGGCGGCGGCAGGTCCAGTTCGAGGCCGACGACGAAGCGTCCGATCTCGAAGAGGTTCTGCACGCAGACCGCCGTGTTGCCCTCGACGTAGGCCACATCGAGGGCTCCGATCAGCGCCACTACGCGCCGACCTTCGGCCTGGCTGGTGGGATTTGCGCGGCAGACGTGGGTCACCGCCTCACTCAGATGCGCCAGCAGCTCCTCGGCGCGGCTGCCGGGCTTGCGCTCCTCCTGGGCGAGCAGGCGGTAGAAGCCGCCAGGCTCGCCGAGGAGGTCGCCAAGATTCACGGTCAGGGCGCGGCAGTGGCGGCGGTCGGTGGTGGTGGTCGCACGCGCCACCAGTTCGCCGGCGGCGGCGAATTCACCGAGCCGCACCAGCGCTTCCGAGCACGCCACTACCAGCTTGGGTTCGCTGGCGCTGCGCAAGTAGGCGAGCAGGGCCGGCCCGCTGGCATCGCGGAAGCCGACCACGCCGAGCGTACGTACGATCTCGCAGGCGGTGACTTGGTCGGCGGTGGGCAGCAAGCGGGTCAGCACCACTTCGATGCGTCGGCGCTGAACATCGGGGATGCGGCTGGTGATCTGCGGCAGCAGTTCGGCGATCGGCAGGGTGATGCGGCGGAGGATGCTCTCCAGCGACGCGCCGGTGTGCTCCTGGCGCAGGGACCGGACGATCTCGGGGACCAGATCGCTGCGCGGATCCTCGAGTTTGAGCAGCAGGGCGTCGATGGCGTCGTCGCTGCCGATCGAGCCGAGGGCGGTGGCCGCCTCCTCACGCACCTCCAGCGACGGATCGTCGAGGCGGGTGATCAGATCGGCGACCGCCAGGGCGGTGCGCTCCTCGCCCAGGCGACGGGCGGCGTTGGCCCGCTCGCTGCGCGTATCCGAGGTGCCCATGCTCCAGATGTTGTTGATGTTGGAGACCATGCGCAGCGGGTTGATCGTCACCAGCCGGTTGAAGGCGGTGCCCAGGGCCATCTCACCGGTGCGCCGGCGCACCATGCGCAGCAGCGGTACGGCGACGAACCAGCACAGCGCGGCCTGCACCAGCACGGCGATGTGGAAGAAGTTGAGCGGGATGCCGGTCGGCGGCATCCAGGTCACGGGATGGGCGGTGAACCAGTCCATCACCCAGCCGCCGACCAGCGGCCCGGCGGCGGCGGCGAGGCCGACCAGGGCCCAGTGCACGGCCATGAACATGGTGCGGCCCTGGACCGGTGAGAGCGCGCCGAGCAGGCTGATCTGCGCCAGGCCGATGCCGGAGAAGAGCGCGCCGGCCAGCAGGTTGACCAGCAGCAGCGCCACGACCATCTCGGGCAGGGTGATGGCGAGGCCGAAGGGCAGCTGCAGGTCGACGCTGCCGACGCCGACGACGAACCACACGATGGTGCACAACGGGGCGAGGATCATGGCGAGGACGCCGAAATTGCGCGCCCCGACCCGATCCATGACGTAGCCCCAGAGGAAGCCGCCGCCGATCACTCCGAGGGTGGCGGTGACTGCGGTCCACGAGATCTCGGTGTAGCTGGCGTGGTAGATGCGCTTGAGCGCCAGCACGCCGAACTGCCCGGTCACCGACAGGGCGAAGGACCACACGCACAGCGACAGGGTCAGCCAGCGGAAGTCGGGGCTGCGCAGCGGCGCCAGCACGCGCTCGACGATCTGGCGGGCGGCGAAGCGGATCGGGACGGTGCGCGGCTCCGGCACCTTGAGGTGGATGAGGATGTCGATGCATCCGAGCAGTCCGGCGACGCCGAAGACGATGCCGTAGCCGAGGTACGACCCGCCCGGGGTACGCGGATCGGGGAAGAGGTCGAGGGCGTAGCCGGCGAGCACGGTGGTGATGAGGAAGGGGATCATCACCACGCTCTGGCGCACCGCCCAGAAGGTGGAGCGCGAGCGCTCGGGGATGAGGTCGGCCATCCAGCCGAACCACACCGGTGTCGCCGCCTGCGCCAGCACGCTGTGTACGGCCAGCAGCAGCAGCAGGACGAAGGCCATCAGCTGGACGTTGCCGCCGCACAGCCAGGGCAGGAGGGCGATGAGCAGCCAGCAGGCGCGGTGCAGCAGCGCCAGCACGCCCCAGTACACCTTGCGCGTCGCCAGCATCTCGCCGACGAAGGCGGCCGGTACCTGCAGCAGCATGGCGAACTGCTGTACCGTCATCGCCATGCCGATGGCGACGCCGCTGGCACCGATGGCGTCCATGAACATGGTGATCGGCATGCCGCCGGCGATGGCCACCCAGACCATGCCGAACGAGCCGGCGATGATGTTGGTGCGCATGCCGGCGCGCAGCCGCCGGTCATTGATCGGCTGGCCGCGGGTGTCGACGAGGCAGTTCGGCGGATCGCTGGGTGCGGGCTGGAGCGTGGCTGACGGCATGTCTGGGACGGCCTCCGGGCTGCCGCGGGCGGCAGCCTAGCGGCGATCCGGCGCTGCGGAACGCCTCAGTCGACGCGGTTGCGCCGCGTGCCGGCGATGAAGGCGCGCAGGTTCTCCGCCGCCTGCGCGACCAGACGGCTGCGCGCCTCGACCGTCGCCCAGCCGATGTGCGGCGTGACCAGCAGGCGGTCGGCCCACGGCGCATCGGCGCGCAGCAGCGGATGGTCGAGGGGGGGTGGTTCGGTGGTCAGCACGTCGAGACAGGCGGCGCCCAGCCGGCCGGAGGCAAGGGCTGTGGCGAGGGCGTCCTCGTCGAGCAGGCCGCCGCGTCCGGTGTTGACCAGCACCGCCCCCGGCTTCAGCCGGGCGAGGAAGGCGGCGTCGACCAGCCGCGTCGTCGCCGGGGTCAACGGGCAGTGCAGGGTGATGGCGTCGGCTTGCGGCAGGGCCTCGGCCAGCGGCACGCGCCCGGGGCTTGACGATCCCGGCACGGCGCAGCGCAGGACGCGCATGCCGAAGCCCTCGGCGATGCGCGCCACCGCCGAGCCGATGGCGCCGCTGCCGAGCACGGCCAGGGTCTGGCCAGCGAGTTCGCGCAGCGGTTGCAGGGTGAAGCAGAAGTCCGGCCCGGCCGCCCAGCCGCCGCGGCGCACGACCGCGGCATGTCCGGCGACATCCTGGGCCTGCTGCAAAAGGAAGGCGAAGACCAGCTGCGCGACGCTGGCGGTCGAGTAGCCCGGGACGTTGGCCACCGCCACACCGCGCTGACGGCAGGCATCGAGGTCGATATTGTTGCAGCCGGTGGCGAGGACGCCGACGTAGCGCACCGTCGGCGCGGCGGCGAGCAGTTCGGCGGTGATCGGCACCTTGTTGGTCAGCACGGCCTCGGTGGCAGTGCTGCGTGTGCAGGCCTCGCCTGGGCTGCTGCGGGCATGCACCGCCAGCTCACCGAGTGCGCGCAGCGGCGCCCAGCAGTCGACGTTCTGCGCGGTGGTGGCGGCGTCGAGGATGACGATGTGCATGTCAGCTCCGGGTGGCGGTCCTGGCCAGGACTGCCTGCGGCAGGTTGGCGCCCTGATCACGCAGGCTGGCAACCAAGGCGGCGGTGTCGAGGTCGCAGGCGGTCTGGCCATGGCGCAGCGCCTGCACCGCGGCGGTGCCGGCGGCCTGCCCCATCATCGCGGCGGTGGGCTGCACGCGGATGACGCCGTGCACCTGCAGGTCGCTGGAGACGCAACGTCCGGCCACCCACAGGTTCTTCCAGCCGCGCGGCACCAGCACGCCGTAGGGGATGCCGAAGCTCTCACCGGGTCCGAGCTTCCACCGAGGCTCATCCTTCTCGGCGCGGAAGCGCGCCCACTCCGCGTCCGAGCAGTCGTAGGGATGGATGTCGATGAACTTGTTGAACAGGCCGATCTGGTCGGGGAAGTGCCGGCGAGCGAGATAGTCCTGCACGTTGAGCTCGTATTCGCCGACGATGCGCCGTGATTCGCGGATGCCGAGCAGGCTGGCGGTGGTGGCGTGCTCAAGCTGTTCGCAGCCGGGAACGTAGCGCTTGAAGAACTCCAGATACTCCTTGGCGAGGCGGCGGCCGAGCATCGCTCCGGCGCTGAGGTCGCGGCAGCGCAGGGCGTTGAGATCGAAGAGGTGGCCGCCGTTGAGGTAGCCGAGGCTGTCGCCGACCACCGAGAGGCCGGGCAGGTGGCGGTCGGGCTGGGTGAAGAAACCGTCGGCCAGCGCCCGCTTCAAGCCGTCCTGCTGCGCCTGCCAGGTGCAGCGTCGCCAGTCGACTGGGCCGGCGAAGAGCGAGGCCATGGTTGCCGGCATGATGCGCGGACTGTCGCGACCGGCCTCGCGGCAGGCGGCGCCGGCGGCGGCGGCGAGGACCGCGTCGCCGGTGGCATCGATGAAGGTGGCGGCGCGCACCATGCGCCAACCTTCGACGTTGTTGAGCACCACGCCCTCGACCCGACCGGCCCCGGAATCCGCCTCGGCGTCGCACAGGCGGGTGAAGAAGCGCACCTCGACACCGGCGGCGGTGGCCAGACGGTCGAGCACGCGCTTGTAGCCTTCGACGCGGAAGGGGGTCCAGCGCATGTAGCCCTTGGCGAAGATCTCCGGCGACATGCCCGGTCCGAGCTCGCCCTCGCGATGCAGCGTCTCGACGATCTGGCGCATGATGCCGCCGACCAGCATCTCGGCGCCGTTGGCCATCGGATCGAAGGCGGTGACCAGCCCGGAGGTGCCCATGCCGCCGAGGCAGCCGGTGCCCTCGACGAGCAGCACCCGCGCCCCCAGCCGTCCGGCGGCGATCGCCGCCGCCGCGCCGGCCGGCCCGCCGCCGAGGACGCAGACGTCGTAGCCGGCGTCGACTGGGATGCGGCGGGTGAAGGTGTGCGTGTCCATGGCCTGGCCTCCGTTGCCGAAGGTGCAGGCCGGGATCCGACGTGTCGCGGGGAGAATCGGTGGATGGGTGGGGAATTCCGGTGTTCGCCATCCCCTATCCGGCTGACGGTTTCTTCGTCATCTCCCGCGCCGTCTCCCGCTGTGGCAGGTACGCCCCCGCCCCGCGCAGGGTCTCGACCAGCTGCGCGGTATCGAGGTCGCAGGCCGTCTGTCCGCTGCGGATGGCCTGGACCGCGGCGGTGCCGGCGGCCTGGCCCATCATGTAGCAGGCCGGCTGGTCGCGGATGGCGCCGTGCACCTTCAGGTCGGAGCTGTTGCACCGCCCGGCGACCCACAGGTTCCGCCAGCCGCGCGGCACGAGGATGCCGTAGGGCAGGCCGTAGACCTCGCCCGGACCCGGGCGGTCATCCGTGGTGAATTCGGCGTGGTACCGCTCCCACTCCGCGTCGCTGCAGTCGTAGACGTGGATGTCGACCGCCTTGTTGTAGACGCAGATCTGGTCGGGGAACATGCGGCGGGCGCGGAAGTCGGCGTAGTCGACCTCGTATTCGCCGACGATGCGCCGCGATTCGCGCACGCCGAGCAGCGCGGCGGTGGCGGTCAGCTCCAGGCCCTCGCATCCCGGCAGGTTGGCACGGAACCAGGCGGCGTACTCGGCGGCCAGTTCGCGCCCGCGCGCCATCGCCGCGCTCAGGCTGTGCACGTCGAGGGCATCGGTGCCGAAGATGTGGCCGGCGTTCTGGATGCCGGTGGTCGCGCCGCCGGCGAACAGCCCGGGGACGTGGCGGTCGGGCTGGCTGAAGGCGCCAGCGGCCACGCCGTCCATGATCCGGCGCAGCATCAGGCCGTAATCCCAGCGCGACCAGTCCATGCCGGCGATCCGGGCGCACAGGGTCGGCGGCATGATCCTCGGTGTGTCGCGGCCGGCCCGCCGGCAGGCGGCACCGCACAGGGTGGCGAGGACGGCATCGCCGGTGGCATCGACGAAGGCGCGGGCGGGGACGTAGCGGTGGCCTTCGACGTTGTTGACGACGACCCCGGCGATGCGGCCGTCGGCGGCCTCGGCGTCGATCACCCGGCTGAAGAAGCGCACTTCGACCCCGGCCTCGCGGCACAGGCGGTCGAGCAGGCGCTTGAGCGCCTCGGCGTTGAAGCCGACGCCGCCATGCAGGCGCTGGCGCCAGGCCGCCGGATCGGTGCCGGGCCGGAAGCCGCCTTCGGCATGCAGCGTTTCGAGCAGCTCGCCGATCAGGCCGCCGACGATCATGCGCTGACCGTCGGCCAGCGACATCCACAGCGAGACCAGGCCCGAGGTGCCCATGCCACCGAGTGCGCCGGTGCCCTCGACCAGCAGGACCCGGGCGCCGAGGCGCGCGGCGCAGATCGCCGCGCCGCAGCCGCCGGGCCCGCCGCCGGCGACCACCAGATCGTAGGGCTGGTCGACCGGTATGCGGCGGTTGAAGGCATAGGTGTCCATGTCCGTGCTCCTGCCGGCCATGTTCGCCGGCGGTGGCGGGCGGCATGGGCCGGGACGGCGCCGGGATGGGATTTTCCGGCGTCACGGCCCGGCGGCGGCGGTGCGGAAGGCGCCCGGGCTGGCCTTGAACCGGCGGCGGAAGCAGGCGTGGAAATGCGAGGCATCGCCGAAGCCGGCGCGTTGCCCCACCGCTAGCACCGGCAGGTCGGTGCTGCGCAGCAGGGTGGCGGCGGTGACCAGACGGGCCTCGGCGAGCAGCGCGGCGAAGCCGCGCCCGAGCAGGCGCCGCACCTCGCGTCCGGCGCGGTCCTCGGACAGGCGCAGCTCGCGCGCGAGATCGGCGAGGCGGACATCCTCGGTGTGGCGCTGGGCGAGGAAGCGGGCGATGCAGGCGGCGCGGTGCGCCACGCCGTCGCCGGCGTCGCGCTGCCATGGGGCGCGGCTGGCGGCCGGACGTTCCCGGCGCAGCTGTTCGAGGCGGGCGGCGAGGGCGTGCACCGCCTCGAGGATGTCGGCGGCCTCGGCGTCGTCGACGGTCGGCGGCAGGGTACGTCCGGACCATCCTGCCCGGGTCGGTGGCTGGGCATCGCGCACCGCCAAGCCGAGGCGGGGGCCGGCGCGGCGCACCCCGGCGAAGACCACCCAGTCGAGGCCGCGCTCGGATCTGACCGGTGCAACCCACTCGACCAGGCCGGCATGGCAGACATGGCAGCGGCCGGTGCCGCGCCGTGCCAGCTCGAGGCGCAGCTCCTCCATCTCGAAACGCCTGCACCGCGCCTCGCCGAGCGTTGCGCCCTTCACCGCCCGGCACAGCGCGTGGCGGTGCACCAGGCGCTCAGCCGCGACCTGGTGCCACAGGTCGCCGCGCAGGTCATGCACCGTGACGACCAGGTGGTGCAGGCGTTCGAAGGCGGCGATGGCGTGCTCGGCCGGGCTGTCCACGCCGGCGATGCTCGCCGGTCGCAGGGCGGATGCCAGCCGTTCACATCGGTCATGCCAGGATCAGCTTGCCCGCCGCCACGATCAGGACGGCGGCGAGCAGGCGCTTGAACAGCAGTGGTGTCGTCCGCCGGCTGCCCAGCCAGGCGCCGAGGAAGCCGGCGCTGGCGACGGTCAGCGCCCACCACGGCAGCGCCGCTGGCAGGGCGGCGAGGTCGGGGCGGTGGCCGAGCAGGCCGGCGAGGCTGTTGGCGAGGATGAAGGCGGCGGCGACGCCGCCGGTGTCGCGCCCGGCGCCCCAGCGGCAGAGGATGAGCAGCGGCGACAGGTAGATGCCGCCGCCGGTGCCGGTCAGGCCGGCGAGCAGGCCGATGCCGGCGCCGAGCGGCACGGCGATCCACCAGTTCGGCAGTACCGGCTCGGCTGTCGCCGCCGCCGGCCAGGCCAGGCGCATCGCCGAGAGCAGCAGGCCGAGGCCGACCAGCACGCGGTAGGCGCCATCCGGCACCTGCAGCGCTCCGCCGAGGGCGGCGAAGGGGGCGGCGCCGAGGGCGAAGGGCCAGAACAATCGCCACGAGAAGCAGCTGGCGCGGGCGAACTGGATCAACGCGATGGTGGCGACGACGACGTTGAGCAGCAGCGCCACCGGCTTCATCTGCGCGGGAGCCATGCCGGCGAGAGCCATGACCGCGAGATAGCCCGAGGCTCCGGCATGGCCGACCGAGGCGTAGAGGCAGGCAGCGACGGCGAAGCCGGGCAGGATGAGCCAGGCCGCCTCCATCGCTCAGGCCTTCGGCCGGAAGGCCTTGAGCACCGCCGGATCGGTCTCCAGGCGCGCCCCGCCGCTCAGGTCGAGGCAGTATGGCACGGCCGGGAAGACGGCGTCGAGGCAGGTACGGATCGCCGACGGCTTGCCCGGCAGGTTGATGATCAGGCACGAGCCGCGTAGCCCGGCGGTCTGGCGCGAGAGAATGGCGGTCGGCACCTCGCGCAGGCTGACCGTGCGCATCAGTTCGCCGAAGCCCGGCATCATCCGTTGGCACACCGCCTCGGTCGCCTCCGGAGTGACGTCGCGCGGCGATGGGCCGGTACCGCCGGTGGTGACGATCAGCGAGCAGCCCTCGCGATCGGCGAGCTCGATCAGCGTCGCTTCGATCAGCGGCCGCTCATCGGGGATGACGCGCGCCACCGCCTCCCACGGGCTGGTCAGGTAGGCGGTCAGGGTCTCGCGGATGGCCGGGCCACCGCGGTCGACGTAGACCCCGGCGCTGGCGCGGTCGCTGATGGTGAGGATGCCGATGCGGGCGGTGGTCATGGATTTGTCCGGTTGGCCGCGATGCTGGCGGCATGCAGATAGCGGGAGCGATCATCGCCGGCGGACGCGGCACGCGCATGGGCGATCCGCACAAGGCGCTGCGCCGGCTGCCCGACGGGACGTCCGCCGGAATGCGCGTGCGCGATGCGCTGCGCGCCGCTGGCTGCGATCCGCTGCTGGTCAGCGCCAACGATCCGGTGCCGTGGACCGCGCTCGGCCTGCCGGTGGTCGCCGACCGCCGCGCCGACTGCGGGCCGCTCGCCGGCATCGAGGCGGTCCTGCTGGCGCAGGCCCCGGTGTGCCTCATTGCCGGCGACATGCCGGCCTTCGACGTGGACTGCGTGCGCCGCCTGCTCGCCGGATTCGACGGCCGCCTGTGCGTCGCCTGGGGCGAGCGGATGCAGCCGCTGTGCGCCGTGATCGGCGGCGCGATCCTGCCCGAGGTGACGGCGGCCCTGGAGCGCGGCGAGCATGGCGTCTACCGCCTGTGGGAGCGCTTGCGCGCGCTGCCGGTGCGCTTCGCCGATGAGGCCGTCTTCGCCGACCTCGACACGCCCGACGACCTCGCCCGCGTCCACTGACCGCTGCGTCCGCCCGACTTCGCCTCCAGGCGGACGGCATCGATGACCATGCCGCGGTCGAGCGCCTTGCACATGTCGTAGACAGTCAGGGCGGCGACCGCGGCGGCGGTCAGCGCCTCCATCTCGACGCCGGTGCGGCCGTTGAGCGCGCAAGTGGCGCTGATCCGTACCTCACTGCGTCCCAGCACGAGGTCGACCGCCACTGCTTCGAGCAGCAGGCCGTGGCATAGCGGGATCAGGCCGCTGGTGCGCTTGGCCGCCTGGATGCCGGCGATGCGCGCGGTCGCCAGCACGTCGCCCTTGGCGACGGCCTGGCGGCGGATGGCGCGGATCACCGCTGGCGTGGTGCGGACGATGGCGCTGGCGGTGGCGCTGCGCCAGGTGATCGGCTTGGCGCCGACGTCGACCATGCGGGCGCGGCCGCGGGCGTCGAGATGGGTGAAGGTCAGCTCCGCCATGCGTCGGCTCCGATGCGGGTGTAGGCGACGGTCGCGCCGGCCGGCTGCGCCGCCACGCCCGGCTCCAGCCGCAGGTAGGCGTTGGCCTGGTGCGGCTGCACCAGATCGGCGCTCGACACCGGCGGCAGCGGCGTGACCGCGTCTCCGTGCACCAGCACCGGCACGAACCAGATGCGGTCGCCGTTGCCAGCCAGCGGTGCGGCGAGGACGCCGCGACCGGAGGTCGCCACCGCCGGCAGGCCGGCGAGCTGGCGCAGCGCTGGCAGGACGTAGCGGCAGCAGCACAGGTGCGAGGCCAGCGGATTGCCCGGCAGGGCGAAGATCAGCTGCCGGCCGAGCCGGGCGACGAGCAGCGGCTTGCCCGGCTTCTGCGCCACGCTGTGGAACAGCACCTCGGCGCCGAGTTGGCGCAGCGCGCCGGGCACCTCGTCATGCGTGCCGGCGGAGACGCCGCCGGTGAGGACGATGGCGTCGTGGCCGGCGCAGGCGCGCAATCGCGCCAGCAGAGCGGCCGCCTCGTCGCCCACGGTCAGGCGTTCCGCCGCCAGGCCGGCTTCGCGCAGCAGGGCGGCGAGCATCGGGCCATTGCTGTCGCGAATGCAGCCGGCGCCGGGGTCGGCCGACAGCTCGCTGCCGGTGGCGAGGACGGCGATGTGCGGCCGTGGATGCACCGTCAACTGCAGGGCGCCGACCCCGATCGCCGCCGCCACGGTCAGCGGCGTCACCGTCTGTCCGGCCCGCGCCCAGGGCGTGCCGGCGCGGCATTCGGCGCCGCGGGCGACGATGTTGGCGGCGGCGCGGAGGCGTTCAGGCAGGCGCACGCGGTCGCCGTTGCGCTCGCTCTGCTCGAACGGCACCACCGCCTCGGCCCCGGCCGGGACCGGGGCTCCAGTCATGATCGGATGCGCTGCGCCATCAGCCAGGGTGGGCCGGGTGCGGCCGTCGCCGGCGGCGATCTCGTCGAGGATGGCGACGGAACGGCCGGCGTCGGCCAGACGCACCGCATAACCATCCATCATCGCGCGGTCGAAGGGGGGCAGGTCGCCGGCGGCGGTCGCGTCGGCGGCGAGGACCAGCCCGAGGCAGTCCTCGGCCGGCAGCGTTGCGACGGACGGTGTCGGCACCGCCGCCAGCACGAGTTCCAGAGCGGTCGTGGGGTCAATCGGCTTGGCCATGCTCGCTCCGCAGGATGGTGCCCTGGCTCCACTCGACCGTGCCGTCGGCGAAGGTCTCGCGCTTCCACACCGGTACGCGCGCCTTGACCTCGTCCATGATCCACGAGCAGGCGGCGAAGGCCTCGGCGCGGTGCGCGGCGGCGACGCCGATCCACACCGCCGCCTCGCCGACCTCGAGGTGGCCGGTGCGGTGGCAGCCGAGGGCGGCGAGCAGCGGCCAGCGCGCGCGGGCCGCGGCGAGGATTTCTGCGCCGGTGCGCACCGCCAGCGGGGCGTAGCCCTGGTAGTCGAGGTGGCGCACGGCTCGGCCCTGGTGGTGATCGCGCACCACGCCCTCGAAGACCACCAGCCCGCCGGCCTGCGGGTGGTCGAGGCGGCGGCGCCAGGCGGTGAGATCGATCGGTTGGGCGGTGACCGCGAAATCCTCCATCTCAGCCTCCCGAGACCGGCGGCAGGAAGACGACGGTGCAGCCGTCGGCGAGCGGTGCATCCCAGCGCACCATCGCATCGTTGATTGCCGGGACGATGCTCTTCTCCGGCAGGGTCAGGCCGTGGCGTTGGGCGAGTTCACGGTAGAATTCGCGCAGCGTGATGGCGGTGGTCGCCACGACCTCGCTGTCGCGGCCGCGCTGATCGCGCAGATGGGCGAACCACAGGACGGTCACCTGCATCTCAACCTCCGATCGCCGCCATGACGCCGCTGCGCTGGAAGCGCGGCGGTGGGGCCTTGGCTTTGATGGCGCGGCGGATGGCTGCGTCGAGGCCGGCGAGGTCATCATCGCGCAGCGGCGTCAGCAGGTCGGTGCCCGGCCCGTCGAACAGGCAGGTGTGCAGGCGGCCCTGGCTGGTCAGGCGGATGCGGTCGCAGGTGGCGCAGAACGGATCGCTGACCGTGGTGATGAAACCGAGGGTGGTGGCGGCGGGATAGACGCCGTCGATGGTCCACACCCGGCTGGTCGGCTCGTCACGCTCGGGCGTCTCGCGGATGCGCAGCCCGGACAGGGCGATGCGCTCCTGCAGCACTGCGCTGGCGACGTGGCGCTCCTGCCAGTCGGCATGGGCGATGCCGATGTCCATCAGTTCGATGAAGCGCAGATGCACGCCTTCGTCGATGGCCAGGCGGGCCAGTGCCGCCGCATCGCTGTCGACCGTGGCGACGGCGTTGAGCTTCAGCGGGCTGAAGCCGGCGCGCCTGGCGGCACGGATGGCGGCGAGCACGGCGGTGAAGCCGTCACGGCGGGCGGCGCGGCGGAAGCCGTCGGCGTCGGCGGCGTCGAGGCTGATGTTGAGGCGGGTCAGCCCAGCCTCGCGCAGCCCGGGCAGCAGGGGCTCCAGCATCACGCCATTGGTGGTCAGGCCGACGGTCGGCGCCAGCCAGGCGGCGGCGCGCACGTGCTGCAGCAGATCGGGGCAGAGGGTCGGCTCGCCACCGGTCAGGCGGATCTTGTGCACCGGCACGGCGGCGCAGACCGCCGCCATCAGGCGGTCGAGCTCGGCGGCCGAGGCGCGGGATGGCGCGAAACGCGCGTCCTCGGGCAGGCAATAGGTGCAACGCAGGTTGCAGCGGTCGGTGACCGACACGCGGAGGTACATCGGAGAGGTCCTTTCCTCGGCCCACGGGATGCGGGCGTCATGGGAGGCGTGCCCGTTTCCAGGCCCACCCCGCCCGCTGCGCCATGGCCCGGAGGGGCTGTAGGCGCAGCGGATCGGATCTGAATTCTTCAAAGAGCATACGCGACCGGGTCGCGGGCGGCTTGACCCCGGTCAAGTCGTTGGACTCCCAGAGGATGCGTCGGCTTCCCTGCCCGCCAAGGCCGAAACGTCACTACCCGTGCGGCGACAGCGTCCGCGAACTGGCGCAGGACTGCAGGAACTCATCGAGGGTCGTGCGCAGGAGGGCGGATTCGAGCTGGTCCATGATCGAGCGCATGTAGCCCGCCACCTGGCAACTCTCCGATTCGCAGGAATGGCAGACCGAAAGCTCATCGCGCGGTTCGATGGCGCGCACCACTTGCAGGACGGTGATCCGCGCCGGCGCTTCGGCCAGGGCGTAGCCGCCGCCCTTGCCGCGCTGGGTGTCGACCAACCGGCCCTGATGCAGGCGCTGCAGGATCTTGGCGAGGTAGCCGCGAGGGATGCCGGTCTTCAGGGCGATGGTGTCGGCAGTGTGCATACCGTCGTTGCCGGCGATGTGCACGATGGCCCGCAGGGCGTACTGCGCACTGAGGCTGATCACGCCCGGCTCAGGCTCTGCACATGCCGCGCCAGCGCCTGATCGGTGTGGGCGATGTGCGTGGTCAGCCAATGCTCAAGAAAGGCCAGCAGCATCGACGGCGGCACGCAGCGACCGTCGTCGTGGTCATTGCGGAATTCGAGGATCAGGGTGCGCGCCCGTTGGTGCTCCGCGCGGTGGTCCTCGCTGCCGGGGAACTCCGTCTCCGTCATCAGGCGTTCCTCATCCTCGAAGTGACGCTCGGCATATGCCGTCAGCCTGGCGATGAAGTCGCCGGTGACGCAGACGAGTCCGTCGCCCTGCACGGCACGCAGGCCGCCGAGCAACGCGAACACCTGCTGGTGGTCCTGGTCAAGGCTGGCGATGCCGGTGGGTGGCGGCACGTGGACCGGTGTCTGCGCACAAATGCCGGCGAAGCCGGCGTCAAGGCGGTCGAGCAGACGCAACACCGAGGCGGCGAATTGGTCACGCGCCGCGTTGAACATGATCGTCGATTCCTCGATTCGACCCAGAGCATGCCAATGCGCGGTGAAGGCGGCAATCGCCTCGCCGACCCTGGCGACCTCCTCGCGCCACACTTCGGCCATCAAGGCATGGCCGCCAGTGGGCACGTCGATGCCGCTGGCAAAGGCGTTGGCCAGGCCGGTCAGGCTGCGACGCAGGCGCTCGATCTCGGCTGGCTTGCCGGCTGGCGTCCCGCGCAGGATGGTGACGAAGGTCCGCAGCTGCGCTCGCTGATGCTTGGCTGGGTCGTCCATGGTGGGGCTCTGGGTCTGAGTGGAGCGGATCGGGATATCGGAATCCTAAGACCTTCATATCCGGTTCCGGCCGTTGGAGGCCTGCGAAAAAGTGTCCACGCGGAGGCTGGCTGCTTGACTGCTCGCGAGCTTCATTATCGTAATAATACGATGAATGACATCCTATGCACCCCAGGATCCTGCCGCCCTGCCGGTCAGCGGACGCCGGCGCCGCTGGGCGACGACGAGCAGGAGCTGGCCGACCTGGCCAAGGCCGTCGGCCATCCCGCGCGGGTCCGCATCCTCAAGCTGCTGATCGAGCGGAATGCCTGCATCTGCGGGGATATCGTCGGTGAAATACCCTTGGCGCAATCGACCGTCTCGCAGCACCTCAAGCAGCTGCAGGAGGCCGGTCTGATCCAGGGCGAGATCGACGGGCCGCGCGTGTGCTATTGCGTCGACGCTGCCCGGCTGAAGCGCCTCAAGGTGCTGATCGCTAGCCTCTGAATCCGATATTCTATCGTCTTTAGCCGAAGTACGTATGACCGACCAGCAGCCACGCCTGTCCTTCCTCGACCGCTACCTGACCCTGTGGATCTTCCTCGCCATGGGTCTCGGCCTGGCTCTGGGCCACTGCGCGCCGCAGGTCGGCCAGGGCATCAACGGCTTGGCGGTCGGCACGACCTCGATCCCCATCGCCATCGGCCTCATCCTGATGATGTACCCGCCGCTGGCCAAGGTGCGCTACGAGGAGATGCACCGCGTCTTCAGCGACTGGAAGGTCCTCGGCCTGTCGCTGCTGCAGAACTGGCTGGTCGGGCCGGTGCTGATGTTCGCCCTGGCGCTGCTCTTCCTGACTGACCGGCCGGAGTTCATGCAGGGCCTCATCCTCGTCGGCCTCGCGCGCTGCATCGCCATGGTCATCGTGTGGAACGACCTCGCCAAGGGCGATAGCGAGTACTGCGCCGGCCTGGTCGCCTTTAACGCCATCTTCCAGGTGCTGTTCTTCGCCGTCTATGCCTGGTTCTTCCTGCTGGTGGCGCCGGGTTGGTTCGGTGTCCAGGGCGTGGCGGTCAACGTCACCATGGCCGACATCGCGCTCTCGGTGTTCATCTACCTCGGCATCCCGTTCCTGGCCGGCATGCTGACTCGCTTCGCCCTGGTGAAGGCAAAGGGGAAGGACTGGTATCACGGCCGCTTCATCCCCAGGATCAGCCCGATCACCCTGATCGCCCTGCTCTTCACCATCGTGGTGATGTTCTCGCTCCAGGGCGAGCAGATCATCAGCAAGCCCTTCGACGTGGTGCGCATCGCCGTCCCGCTACTGCTCTACTTCGGCATCATGTTCCTGGCCTCGTTCTGGATGGCGCGCAAGGCCGGCGCCACCTACGCGGTCAGCGCGACCCTGTCCTTCACCGCCGCTGGCAACAACTTCGAGTTGGCCATCGCCGTCGCCCTGGCGACCTTCGGCCTGACCCACGGCGCCGCCTTCGCCGCCGTGATCGGACCCCTCGCCGAGGTACCGGCACTCATCGCCCTGGTCAGCGTGGCCTTCTGGTTCAAGCGCCGCTGGTGGCCAAACGATCCGGCGAGCATCGCCAGCACCGCGCCGTGCCCGGCCTGCGATCCACCAACGAGGACCCCATGAGGCAAAAGATCCTGTTCCTGTGCACGGGTAACTCCTGCCGCTCCCAGATGGGCGAAGCGTGGACCCGAGCGCTGAAATCCGACCGCTACGAGGCCTACTCGGCCGGCACCATCGCCAAGGGGCTGAACCCCAAGATGGTCCAGGTGATGAAGGAGGTCGGCATCGACCCGACCATCCACCAGTCCTCGAAGACGCTCGCCAATGTCCTCGATGCGGGGGTGCAACTCGATCTCGTCATCACCGTCTGCGGCCACGCCCACGAGACCTGCCCGATCTTCCCGGGCGGGAGGACGAAGGTCGTGCATGTCGGCTTCGAGGATCCGCCGGAATTGGAGAAGAGCGCGGCCACGCCCGAGGAGGCGCTGAATCATTACCGCCGGGTCCGCGATCAGATCCGCGACTTCGTCGCCGGTCTGCCGGGCAACCTGCCAAGCTGAAAAGCCGGTATCCGATCGAGCATTGCTGCGTCCAGTCTGCGAGGAAACGACATGACCACAGCCGAACTCGCTGACACCTGGACCACCGTGGAGGATACCGTCCGCGGCTACCTCCACCGCCGCCTCGGCGGCGACTCCGCTACGATCGATGATCTGGCCCAGGAGGTCTTCCTGCGCCTGCGCGCCGGCCTCGAGGGTCTGCGCTCGGCTGGATCGCTCGGCCCGTGGGTCATGCGCATCGCCCGTGGTGTGCTGATCGACCACATCCGCCGTCGGCGTCCGGCGGTGCCGGTCGAGGACCTCGCCGCCGCCGAAACCAGCGGCGAGGATTGTGACGATCTCGCCGCCCTCGGCGCCTTTTTGCGCCAGCAGATCGACGTCCTACCGGCGCACGAGGCGGCTGCGATCCATCTGGTCGATGTCGAGGGCGTCGCTCCGGCATTGGCCGCCGAGCGCCTGGACATCGGGCTGCCGGCGCTCAAGGCCCGCTTGCGCCGGGGACGCCAGCGACTGCGCCTCGCCATCGACCGCTGCTGCGCCGTCACTCTCGACGGACGCGGCCGACCGGCCGACTGCACTCCACGCGGCACCGGATGCGGCGCCTGCACCACCATCAACGCCTGAACAGGACACCACCATGACCCAGATCGACATCCGCACCACCGTCCGCGAACAATACGGCGCCATGGCCCGCGCCGGCTCGTCCTGCTGCGGTCCGTCCAGCAACGGCTGCTGCGCGCCGGCAGCCGATCCCGCGGCCCTGGCCTCGGCGATCGGTTATGATGCCGGCGAACTGGCGCGGATCCTGCCGGAGGGGGCCAACCTCGGCCTGTCCTGTGGCAATCCGGGCGCCATTGCCGCGCTGAAGCCAGGCGAGGTGGTCCTCGACCTCGGCAGCGGCGCCGGCTTCGATGCCTTCCTCTGCGGCCCGAAGGTCGGTGCGAGCGGCCGCGTGATCGGTGTCGACATGACGCCCGACATGCTGGCCAAGGCGCGCGGCAACATCGCCGGCTACACCCAGCGTACGGGACTGGCCAATGTCGAGTTCCGCATGGGCGAGATCGAGCATCTGCCGGTCGCCGACGCCTCGGTCGACGTGGTGATCTCCAACTGCGTCATCAATCTGTCGCCGGACAAGCCGCAGGTCTGGCGCGAGATCGCCCGTGTGCTGAAGCCGGGCGGCCGGGTGGCGGTCAGCGACATGGTGCTGCTCAAGCCGCTGCCCGCGGCCCTGGCCGCGGCGATCAACGCCTACGTCGGCTGCATCGCCGGCGCTTCGTTGCTCGATGACCTGCGTGCGATGATGCGCGACGCCGGCCTGGTGAAGCTCGAACTGACGCCCAAGCCGGCCTACGTCGCGACGCTCAGCGCCGGCGACGATCCGCTCTACCGGCAGGTGCGTGCCCTGCTGCCCGAGGGCGGTTCGCCGGCGGACTACATCACCAGCATGGACATCGCCGCCAGGCGGCCGGGTCCGTGCTGCGGCCCCGGCTGCTGCTGACGGCGGCTTCGACACCCTGCCCAGGCGGGGCTTGCACCTGGGCAGTATTTGGCTATTATGCCAAATAGCCATGAAGCGAACGACCGCCGATCTCCGTCCCCAGGCCCAGGTGTTCAAGGCCCTCGGACATCCGACGCGGCTGCGCATGGTCCTGGCGATGGCCGACGGTGAGCGCTGTGTCTGCGAGCTGAACACGCTGGTCGACTGCGACGTCTCGACCACGTCCAAGCATCTCGCGGTGCTGACCGCTGCCGGTGTGTTGGAGAGTGAGAAGCGCGCCAACAAGGTCTTCTACCGTCTGCGTACGCCCTGCGTACTGCGCATGATGACCTGCCTTGGATCCCCATGAGCGCCGACTGGCGCAGCGAATGGCGGCCGCTGCTGTGGCTGTCGGCGGTCTTCGCCGTCTGCTACGCCTTGCCGACCGGCTCCGCCCGGTTCCAGGGCGCGGTCATGGAGGGCCTGCACCTGGTGAAGTGGTATGCGCAGGAGCACATGGCCCTGTGCGTGGTGCCGGCCCTGTTCATCGCCGGTGCCATCGGCGTGTTCGTCAGCCAGGGGGCGGTGATGCGCTACCTCGGCCCCGGTGCCAACCGCTTCGTCGCCTACGGCGTCGCCTCGGTGTCGGGTTCGGTGCTGGCGGTGTGCTCGTGCACGGTGCTGCCGCTCTT
>Ga0172380_10003601_pt1 | contig 21054 bp, 29 predicted proteins | sample Leawe162metaG_FD_119747 | JGI IMG/M metagenome (GOLD analysis project Ga0172380, IMG submission 119747) | Leachate microbial communities from a municipal landfill in Southern Ontario, Canada - Leachate well 162 metaG | ecosystem: Engineered > Solid waste > Landfill > Unclassified | place... | reverse complement strand
GCGGTAAGCAGCTTTTGAAGCAGCAGGGATTAGTGCCTGGTGTGCCTGATTTGTTTGTCCCCGCATGGTTATTTTGGATTGAAATGAAGCAGCAAGGCGGGGGCAAGGTTTCACCCCAACAAACTGAGGTTATGGATTACCTCGGATCAGTGGGGTATTTCTGCGCGGTGGCGAAAGGTGCAGAGGATGCAAAGCGGATGTGTATAGCTATCGCAGCGTCTATTGGGCCAAATTTAAGCGCAGAATAAAAAGATGAATGTTGATACCAAACTAAAAATAAAAATCAAAATATAGACCATAGAATGAGTGATACGAAAAATCAGATTAAAATAGAATTTGTCGAAGGTGCTACAAAAAAAATTGCATACCCCGAGATACGCAACGTATGGAAGTGCGGGCCTTGATTTGTGCGCAAGAATCAGCAAGCATACACAGATTAGACTTAACCCCACCGGCGTGGTTTTGCATTAAAAAACCCCGGACGTTAATCCGGGGCGGCGTTTCCTTCGCTTACACTGACTTGGCAATAAAGCCCAATCGTGTTTTGATACTTTCCACTGTATCACTGATACGATAAAATAAAAAGAGAAATAACGAGGGGTGACATTTTGAGCAATCCAGAACTGACACACCACAGCCCTGACGAATCTCACGCAATCCTGGCAGATCTCAGAGGGCAGCGAGTCGAGCGGCTTGAGGCAGACGTGCAGAGGCAGGCAGGCATTATCAAAGACCTGCGTGAGCAATGCACAAAAGCCACAGAGCGGGCTGATCAGGCTGAATACATGCTCAGAGCTGCGGGCCTATCGGACATTAACAACTACATGACCCAGCTCAAAGAGCAAGCAGCTCTGATTGAGCATAAAGACCAGCATATCCGAACCCAAGCGGTTGAGATTGTCTCTCTGCGCAGGCAGTTAAGCGACCTCAAAGCAGGGCGAAATGTGGCGCAGGAATGGCACGACGAGCCTGGTCCAGAAAGAGAGGACTTACCATGAGCCCACGCGGCGAGGCTGATTTAATGCGCTCTGAGTTGGAACAATACAAAGCAGCTTGGGCACAGGCTGAAAAAGATAAGCAGCGATTGAGATTAACCATAGTTCAAATGTTGCAATATCTGAGCGGGGACTCGTTCCTCGCTCAACAAGTGGCTTCTGCGCGCAGCGTGGGCCAAAAAGCACTGAATACCAAAACACAAGGAGACTATTAATATGTCGACCCCAAAATTTTACCGAGAATCTGAGGGATATTTGTCTGGTGACGCTCCAAAAGACCCAAAATCTTTGAACTCCCCTTTGGGGCCGATAGAAGTAAAAGCAGAAATCACGGTGAGCGACGACCCGGCCCCCGCGTCCATCGTTATCACCCCCGCAGACCTACAGGAAGCCATTGCCCAAGCGGACAAAGACCCAGGCCAGCGCCAACAGGCCATGGATAAAATTCAGGCCTATCTAAACATTGCCCGTCCCAGCGCCCCCGATTCGCGCGAAGTGAAATACTTTACCCGTGAATTGAAGCGCCTGCAAAACGCGGCCACATGAAGGGCGAACGCCTGAAGCACCTGAGAGAGCTGGCTGGGCGCACGCCAAGAGCGTCGGTGAAAAGGCTTTAAGTGGGCGGTATGGGCTGTAGTGATTATCCCGATTGAGTACAGATTTATAAAAGGCCTTGGGCAAGAGTCAAAGGTTAAGCACAAAGTATCAGGCAAGCTGATTGCTGCTTATTCTCAGCCCGGTTTAAGCGGCAAAGATTGGTATTTTTATGGCCAAATAGAAGACTCACAAGAGATCAAGGAATGGCTTTGCAAAGACGTGATCCCTGTTGATAGCGAAGATGGGTCAATTGTTTGCAGGTTTACAAGGCAGGAAGCGGCAGCCATTTTGGCCCTGATTCAGCCGCCAAGAGTTATCCTGCCCCCCGAATCAATCAGAGGCGTAATTGAACAGATTGAAGGGTTATTGGGGTGAACATTGAAATAGTTGGCGGCAAAGAATACAAGATTTTAGACGCTCTTGATATTGAATCTGTCGAATGGGCAGAATCAGACGCCTACTCTCATTTGGCAGATATTTGGGAGCCGGGCGATCCTGTTTACGTCAAGCGGCGCAGGCTCAAGGCGATTAACCGTGGACGGTAAAGATCTTCAGCGAGTCAGATCCGCGCTCGATCTCAGTCAGCGTCAAATGGGCGCAGTCATTGGCTATAGCAAGTCGTTCGTTAAAATGCTCGAAACAGGCAAGCGCACGCCGCCCCCCGGTTTTGGCATTCACGTTGCAAAGAAAATAAGACAATGGGCCGCAGATGTGACCAATACGGTCACAAATGAAGCTGAAAAGATTGAATGTCAAGAGGAAAGCGGGAATAATTAAATTATCGTGCAAAGTTGTCTACAGAAGCAGGCAAAGAGATTGACTCGAAAAACAGCCCGAAACAAGCTGACTCTGATCAAGCGGATTCGGGATAACTCGCCCCCGCCAATAGACCTGCGCGAACTCAAAGCGCTGATCGCTCAATTGTATCACTCAGACCCCCGCGTCCTGGATCAGCTCGACAGAATTGACCTGACCGGCATGGGCTACGAGAAATCGACGTCAGTTCGCGCCAAGCCCAACCCAACCACAGGACAGAACCTTTCGGAGTGTCTAGGCTGGTCGGATTTGGTGCAGATTGTCAGCTCACTGGAAAAAGCAGAGATTTACTGCCTCGGATGCTGGGTTAAACAGCCCATTTGGGACATAAAAGATCTGGGGCTTGACTTCAAAGCGCTGTCAGATCGTCAAAGGCAAATCAGGGCCGAAGAGTTTGCCCTTTTAGCCCTGCCCTTTGCGTCAAAAGACCGCATAACTGATGCGATCAAAGCACTCATTAAAAAAATTTACCCTTACTTTTAGGAGCCCCGACAATGGCAACCAAAGAAAAAGCCGAAGCACCCACCGCCGAGGCTCCCAAATTTACCTCTGTCAAGCCACACGGCTGGACTGATGCCCGCGCTGCTTTGATGGCAGTTCAAGAGGAAGGCAAAAAGCTCACAAAAGAAGAGGCCACAAAGCTGCTTCAAACTGGCATTGATGCCGCGACCGCTTACCTGAACCCCAACGGCATTGCTTTGAGCCAAAAGCATAACAGCGTGCCCGAAGTGGCCAACTGCCGCGCATTTCTCAAAGAATGCCGCGATGCAATGAAAAAGCTGAAATAAAGCCGCATGGCCGCGCCAAAGAAGCCGAAGCCTAAAAGAACGGTCGGCAGGCCAAAAAAGATAATTGACTGGTCAGAAGTTGACAACCTTTTAGAGGCGCAACTTGACGGGACAGAAATAGCTGAAATGCTCGGAATCTCTGCGATGACTCTTTATAGAGCCTGCGAGTCTGAGCATAAAGTCAATTTTGATGCCTACTCACAGCAAAAACGCGCAAAGGGCACCGCTCACGCTAAAAAGACCTTTTATCACGAGGCTTTTAAGAGCTTTGATATTGAGCCCAAAGACAAGACCACGAAACAAATCTTTTGGCTCAAGAATAACGCGGGCTGGTCAGACAAAAAAGAGGTCAAACAAGACCTCACAGCTACAGTAATCAAAGAGGTCGTGCAGGTTGAACTCCCCTCAAATCAACCTGACGAGGATACGCCCAAACCCTGGCAGGCAGACCCAGTTCCTAGCGAATAAAGCCCAGATCTGCATCTATGGCGGGGCAGCTGGTGGCGGAAAATCTCACGCACTTTTGCTTGAGGCTATCCGTAATTTCAAGGTGCCTGGTGCCAATGCGATCTACTTTCGCCGCGAGATGCCTCATATCAAAGGCGTTGGCGGTGTTTGGGATAAGTCAAAGCTGATTTATCCGCTGATTGATGGCAAAGATAACAACTCTGAGTATTATTGGACATGGCCAACGCCCTACAAAGTCCAGTTTGCAGGGCTTCAGTTTGAAGAAACTAAATATGATCACCAATCCAAAGAATATACCTGTATTCTCTGGGATGAGGTGACTCAGTTTACCGAAGGTCAGTTCTTCTTTCTTAATGGCCGATTGCGCACAGTCAGCGGTGCCCGAACATACTCACGCGGGGCCTGCAACCCAGACCCCGACAGTTTTGTTAAAAGGCTGATTCTGCCCTGGTTGGATGAAGAAACCCGCTTTCCTGTTCTGGGCAGAGCGGGCGAGATTTATTACATGATCCGCGAAACGCAATCGGACGAATATGTCTGGTGGCATCTGAACCCCAAAGAGTTTCAGCGGCTGTACGACAAGAACCGCAAAGACAATCCGCGCTATGAGCCTTTCAGCGTCTCTTTTATTCCCGCTTCGATTGACGATAACCCCCACCTCCCTGATTACAAAACAGAACTGCAAAACCTGCCGTTTATCGAGCGGCAAAGGATGCTTTACGGCGATTGGTTGATCAAGCCCAGCGCTGGCAATATGTTCAAGCGGGATTGGTTCCGCATCTCTCACCGGCTCCCAAAAGAGCAGGATTGGGCCGAATTGGTCAGGTATTGGGATTTGGCCGCAACTGAAGAGATTCAGATCGATGGCAGGCCCAAGAATGACCCGGATTATACCGCTGGCGCTCTCATGCTCAAGACAAAACAGAATCAGTTTTTCATTCTCGATCTTGTCCACTTCAGAGGCTCACCGCTTGAGGTTGAGCAACGCATACAGTCAACCGCCGAGGCAGACCGGGCCGAATATGGCCGGGTGTTCACTCGCATTGAAGCCGACCCAGGGCAAGCGGGCAAATCACAAGTAGCCTATTTCACCCGCCTTTTAGCAGGCCACAGGGCCAAAGGCGAAAGCACAGACCGCAAGAGCAAGCTCAAACGAGCAGAGCCGCTGAGTTCTGGCGTAGAGACAGGTAATGTCATGGTCATGCAGGCCCCGTGGACTGACAAGCTGATCAATGAGCTGGTTGCGTTCCCATCAAAAGGCGTTCACGACGATATTGTAGACGCCTGCTCTGGAGCCTTTAAGGTTCTCACAGAATATAAGCCGTCATCACTTTAAGAGGCAGAATGAGTTTTATCAAATCAGTAAAAGCCCGCTTTGACAAGTTTAAAAATGTGATTACGGGCTACAACACAGAGCGCGATCATGGCGTGCAGACTAAATGGGCAATTGGTGGCCAAAAAGTATCTAAAGCCGTCATGGATGACTTTTACGCCACCCATGAGCTTGCCTGGAAACTTGTAGACACCGGCCCGACGTATGGCCTGCGCAAGTGGATTTCTTTTCCCACAATCGAAGACGATGCCATCAAAGCCAAAATCAATCAGATCATCAAAGATACCGGCTTCAGAAACAAGCTAAAACGCGCTCTGAAACTTAACAACGCCTATGGCGCTCTGCTGTATGTCATGATCAACGATGGTCAAGAGGAAGATCAGCCGGTCAATTTTGAGGCAATCAAAAGCATTGACGGAATCGAGGTGATAGAGCGGGGGTATATCGCCCCAATCGTGACCGGGCGCTCTATGCGGCATGAGCTGTACAGAATCGACATTCAGCACGACAGCGGAACAAGTGAATCAATTCAGGTTCACAAGAGTCGCTTGATCCGCATTCCTGGGGCCGAAGCCTCAAGCGACTGGCTTTTAATGAATGATTGCTGGCCTCCAAGCAAATTAGAGCGCGCTTTTGACCCTCTTAAAGATCTTAGTTCTGCTTATGGCTTGCTGCCGAACATCGTTAAAGATATTATCCGCGACGTTATCAGGCTGCAGGGCTTGAACAATATATCTCTAAACGAATGCGAAGAAGAGTTTCAAAAAAGGTTTGATGCTCGCATGGATGCGATGCTTCAGGCGACAAGCCTCATAAATAAGCTGGTATTGGACAAAGACGACGACTACCAGCGGCAAACCACCAACATTACAGGCGTTTCAGACCTAATCAGGCTCTTAGAGCGCAGAGTGGTGGCCGTCTCTGGTCAGCCTCACAGCTATTTGCTGGGAGAATCGCCCGGCGGCGGCATTGGCCAAGGCAAGGGCGAAAGCCAAGACCGTGACCTGAATAAATACGTCGAATGCTACCAAGAGGATGAAATCAGAGAGCCAATCGAAGAGTTTTTAGCCCTGCTTGCCCCGCTTGTTGGGCTGGATTCCATCGAGTTTATCTTTAATCCGCTCAGCAGCATGAGTCAAGAACAGATGGCCGCCATTCTTGAAAAGCTGGCCAATGCGATCCACAAATTAACCGGCGGCAAGGCTGTTCTGACTCAGGCAGAGGCAGCCACCTTCTTTGAGGGCTCAGAGATTGTGCTGAATCCAGCACTTGATCTTGATGCCCGCAAAAAACTTGAATCACTGAATCTTGAGCAGCTTATAGCATTGCTCACCCCAATCAATCAACAGGAGACTTTACCCAATGGCGAAAGTGAAAAAATCGGAACTGGAAGTGGAGATCTTGGAAGCGGAGAGTCAGGAGACGGAAGCGGAAACCCAAGCGGATCCGAATCAGCCTAAACCTGAATTGCCCTACACCGCTCAAGAATTAGCCGCAATGGGCCGCGCTGTGAAGTATGCCCGCTCCAAAGGGCAAGAGGCAGACTTTCAGCCTGCTATTGATGCTCACAAGGCCTTTTTAAAGGCTGTCGTTGCCGGTGCTGACGTGACCGATCACGACCTGGATTTTGTGCGTCGTCACCTCAAGACCTTAAAATAAACCCACCGAAAAACTGAATAATGCAAACCGAAACGCGAACCGCGCTTTGTCGGATGGATTCTGCCTGGAGAAAAGACGCCGACACCGGCTATCTCGACGCAGAAGTTTATCCCACCAAAGCCGGTGTTTTTCTCTATCTGAATAAAGACGGCACGACCCGCCGAGAGCTGCGGCCAAAAGAGCTGATCCATGACCCCGAAATCATGGCGACGCTTGAGAATAAGCCGCATACAAACTCGCACCCGCCGTATTTGCTCAACAGCAGAAACACCAAAAAGCACCAGACCGGCGTGGTTTACGGCAAGCACGACATAGCCCCCGATGGGATTCACACCAGGGCCAGAGTCCAAGTCTACGATGAGGCCGCAATCAGAGACATCGAATCAGGCAAAGAGCAGGTCTCATGCGGCTATTCATGCGGCATCGACAATACCCCCGGCGTTCACCCGGAGTTTGGCCCATACGACGCCATTCAGACCAAGCCTTTTAAATACAACCATCTCGCCTCTGAATGGAGAGGCCGAGCCGGTGCGGGCGCTGCAATCAAGCGCGATTCAGAAGAAGATCAAGCCCGCTTTGACGCGGTAGAGATCGAATTAGAAGTTATTCCAACAGAAGAAAAAAAAGATCACAAACGGGAGAAGCCCAAAATGGAAAAGATTCGCATTGATGGCAAGACCTACTCAACTGAAGAGGCCGCGCAAATGGCGGTTGATGCCCTTGAGTCAAAGGTAGACGCCTCAGAAAAAACAGCTCAATCCGAAAAAGAGCGGGCAGACAAAGCTCAGGCTCAATTGGATGACGCAGCAGAAAAAATCAAAGCTCTGGAAGCTGTAGACCACGACGCCCGCATTGATGCGGCCATTGCTCTGCGCGAACAGCTCAAGCCTATTTTGGGCAAAGATTACGCCTTCAAAGGCAAGTCTGAACTCCAAGTCAAAAAGGACGTGGTTGCCAAACTGCGCCCCGAGGCCAAATTAGACGGCCAATCAGAAGCTTATGCCCTGGCCCGCTTTGATGCTGCTATGGAAGATTACCAAGCCCAAAGCAAAGACAAGCAGGCCGGAAGCCCCGTGCTTGCTGCCTATGATTCTGCCGCCTCCCGCTCTGATAGCTGGGGCTCTGAATACGCATTGATTGACTAAAGAAAGGTAAAAAGAAAATGGCTCAAACTACTTATAACTCAAGCCTCAACACCTTCACAGAAGGTCAATTGGTTTCAGATCGCCTCAATTCCAAGATCGTCAGCGGTGAAGTTGACGACAGCAACGGCATTGCCTTGGCCCGCTTTGTTGGCGCCACTGATGCCGCAGAAACCCTGTTTTCTAATTTGTACTCCAATCAGGCAACCATTGTTTTTAGCGGTGATTTAATCACCTCAAACAGCGTGGCTGTCTCAATCGTTGTTAATGGCGTCACCACAGCCCTGAGCGCTACGGTATTCAACAGCGACCACGCAACAACCATGGGTCTGATTGAGGCAAAACTGGAAGCGGTTGACGGAATTTTGTCAGCAACCGTGGGCGGAGCATCCAATCGAACTCTTACCATTTTGGCCGACCCTGAAACCGACATTTATGTCTCTTCTTGTGTCGTTACCTTGGGCGGATCTCAGGCCACCGCAACCCTGGCCAACACCTGTACCCTGTCGATCATTGGCCCAAGCGTTGCCGAAGAATTAGCGCCTCAATCTGATGGCTCCGTGATCTTTGAAGACACCGAAGCTGTCGGCGCTCTGCGCAAGGGCAATATCGCAATCCAGGCCGATGGCGCCATCGCGGTCAGCGGCACTGTTTATGTGCGCTTCTACGAAGAAAGCGCGGCCAACAAAAAGCGCGGGATGCTCAGCACCGCTGCTGGTTCTGCCCCGGTTAAAGCGATTGCTCTCACCGCTGGCACTTACAAAGTCGAACAAGTAATGAGTTCTAGCGCTTTGGGCGTTCTGGCTATCAATAACGTTTAGGAAGGTTTCTGATCAATGTCATCCACCAATATTCCTGTAGTTGTCAATGATCGCGGAATCTTCCGCGCCGACTACCTCGAAGATCTGAAAAAAGAGCGCGAAATCTATTTGGAGAACACCAAAGAGCAACGCCGCGCCGACGCTTTCAGCAATGAGCAAATGACCCGCCGTATTGAGCGCGAATTGTCCATTGATACCAAATTAGACAGCACTCAGACAAACTTTGTCTCTCGCTCTCTGATCCACACCCTGGCTCAGCTCAAAGTGATTGCTCACCGCGAAAAAGCCGACATTTTAGAGCAGGCTTTTGTGGTTAATCGTGCAGGTGGCCCCGGGGCCCGCTCGATCAATTATCAAGAGATCGATTTGTCGGGTGAGTTCCGCTTGCTGACTGGCTCCGGTACCGACATTCAAGAAGTCGGCTCAACTCTGAGCGAGACCCCTCACAAAGTCTTTGTTTATGCCGCAGGCATGGGCTGGACTCAGGAAGATCTCGAAGCTGCCGCCTATTCTGCCCGCAACGGTTCCAGCGTGATCGATTTGGGTTCCGCCAAGCGCATGGCCACAATGAGAGCAGCAACCAAACTAAAAAACCAAGTGGCCTGGGGCGATGACACCACCGCCCATGCTGCGCCCGGTTTGTTTGGTAAAGCCTTGAACCCCGTCACAATTGGCGGCTCTTGGGGCTCTGCTACCAACGATGCCAAGCTTGCCGATTTGATCGAATTGGTAAGTGAGCCCGAAAAGGATACAGAAGATTTTGCCTCTGAAATCCTGGCAATGGACACCACCAGCCATACCTTTATGGCTGGCCCTTTGACCAATGCGGGTATCAGCATCGCTCAGTATTTGGTGAATAACACCTCTGTTCGTGCAATCCTCAAATCCAGCTATCTCGACAGCGTTACAAGCTCTGTAAACTCTCTCATCTCTGCCCGTGTTGCTGTGGCCCTGCCACGCACCGCCGAGGTCTGCGAGTTTATGCTCCCCCGCGATGTTCAGTTTTTCCCCGTCCAAGTCAAAGGCGTGCATTATTTCGTGCCCGTTTTGATGAACCTGGCCGGTCTGTTTGTTTACAAATACGGCACCGGTGGGCCTATCGCTTTCACCACCATGTCTTAATCATGACCACAGCAACCGCAACCATCCGCGCCATGCTTTTGGCTCGGTATCCACAGTTCGCAACGTATGACGCAGATCGGATCGACGCCTTCATTGAAGATGCTCGGCTGATGGTGCCTGTGTGCAAATTGGGAAGCCGGGCAGACCTGGGACTGATGTACAAAGCTGGGAGCCTTTTGGTTTCCAGCTTGATCACGTCAGCGGATGGGAGCGGTGGCCAAATCAAGCGGAAAAAAGATATGGATATTGAGATCGAATACTTCTCAAGCGGCTCAAGCGAAAGCATAAGCAGCGGGGCGAATGATCTAGAGGCTCAGTATCAAGCGCTTTTGCGCGGGGTTGCTCGAAACAGCCCCCGCGTTCTTGGCTATCGTGGCTAACCAAGCCTTTCAGGTCAAAGACCTTGGGCTAGAGAAGCTGACGACCAGCATCCGGGGCCTAAAAGGGCGAATCATCGCGGTCGGCATCCTTCAGGATCTCGCTGTCGGCGGTGAATTGGATTTCAGCTTGGTTGAATTGGCTTTAACTCTGGAGTTTGGCACCGACGACGGGCGAATCCCCGAGAGGCCGGTACACCGCGATACTTTTACCAAGCATCAGGCCGACATCAAGAAACGCCTGTTTCTGGCTGCCCAGAAAGTTCAGGGCGGCATGAGCATTGATCGGGCTCTTGATGAGGTTGGCGAATGGTACACCGGGCTGCTTCAGAAGGCAATTCTTGACTACAACGAAGTACCCAACGCTGAAAGCACAGTTAAAAAGAAGGGCTTCAACGATCCTTTGGTAGACACAGAGCCCGGATCCGGTTCGGCCTATGTCGACCAAATCTCTCACGAAGTCAGAAAGGGCAAGCGCAGTGCTGGTTAATTTTGCCGAGACCATCACGATCACGCGCCACAATCCCGGTGATTACGTTGATGGCGAATGGGCGGCAGGGGCCTACGTTGCCGGTGAATTTGAGCCTGCAGAGGCTGAGACCTTTGAAGTTGAAATCAGCGGCCACATTCAGCCGATCAACATCAAAAAACAGGGCGATCTGCAGCTGATGCAACTCTTTGGCGTTCAGCACCCACAGGGCCTGATTCGCATCCTGTCAAATGATGAGCTTTGGATTGTGGACAAAGAAGCCAAGACGCGGGGCGACATCATCCCGCACGATGGCCGCAATTATGAACTGCAGATCGTATCAAAGCATCCCAAGTTCCCGCCAACTCATTGGGCCGGTGTGGCTTTGCTGGTCGATGAAAAGACGGCCTACCCATGATCCCATTGCAGCGCGTCTTTGATGCGTTCTCGGAGTGGATACAGGCCGCAACCGACGTTGCACCGAACAAGATTGTTAAAAAGCTGCCACCAAACAACAGCCCCGAACCAACGGGGCTTTTTTTTATGGTCAGTTTTGGCAATGCCAAGCGGGTCGGGCAGGTTGACCATGTGGGCTATCCCGATGAAGGCGAATACCTGCTGAGTGCTCACCGCATGATCCCGGTTTCGGTGCAGGCATTTGGCCCCGAGGCATACGAAAAGATGCTTGAGGTTGACCGCTGCCGAGACATCCCCACCATTAAACAAATTTTCATAGACGCTCAGATCGGCATTATTCGCAGTTCTGAAGTGCGCGATCTTTCTGCGCTCAAAAGTGCCCGTGTCGAGGGTCGGGCCCAAATGGACGTGTTTGTCTATGCCGGTGCACTCATCAGCGAGAGCGTCGATCCGGCAGAACAGCTTGATTACACATTAGAAATCGAAGACGCCGACGAAATCGCTGGCGAAATCACATAACAGGAGCAAATAAATGGCTATTTCAGAGATTATTGATGCCAGCGTATCGGAGTCCGTGGGGGCAACGACACTTGGTAATTTTTCGGTTCCTGCGCTGCTTCAAGCTGCCGCAGACACAGCCGGTTCAGCCTTTTCAGGCGTTCAGGCGGTCGAATATGAGTTGAGCGCAGAGGGCGCGGCAACGGTTGAAACGGACTTGGGCGACGGCGACACCCTGGCCGCTTTCAATCAAATGGTGGCCCAAAACGAAAAGGCAGATAATGTCTGGGTTGTGAAGCGCACCGCTGACGTTGCCACGGTCAAAACAATCACATTCAGCGGCGCTCAAAGCTCCGGCCACGGTGGCAGCTTTGTTATCAACGGTCAAACCGACACTTGGACTTATGCCAGCTCAAACGCCGACACCTTGACCGCTTTGGCCGCAGCCATTCAAGCGCTTGACGGCGTGGCTACCTGCGTTTCTGATGGCACTTCTGTTCTCACCGCTACTGCTGACTCAGAGTGGGAATTGGATATTTCTATCACCACCTCCGGCTCTGGAGCGCCTACCGTTGCTGTCGGCACCACCACCGCAGGCCACCACGCAGGCGATGATATTGCCGACGCCATTGCTGAAGATGACACAAACCTCTGGTACGGCCTCTGCACAGTAGACACAAACGTCGGCCTGATTCTCTCTGCCGCTGCCGCTTTGGAAGGCACGGGCAAATTCCTTTGGTACGCAACCAATGAAGCCGGGGCCAAAGACAACGCCGACACCACCAACATTGCCTCTTATATTTTCGCCAAGGGGTACCGCTGTACGCTCGGCTTTTACCATGCCGACACCACCGAGTTTATCAACGCTGCAGCCATGGCTCAATATTTCGCCACTGCCCCCGGCCAGATTGCCCTGGCTCACATGACACTGCAGGGCGTCACAGCCGACACGCTGACAGCCTCTGAAGTGACTACACTGCAAAACCGGGCCCTGAATACTTATCGCAGATTCAGCCCCACTGATTCCGCTTTTAACATGGTTCGCAAAGGCGTGCGCGCTGATGGCAAACGGGCAGAGGCCACCCGCGATCTGGATTATTTCAAAAATGAGATTCAGGTAGCAGGCCTGCTGTTTATCAAATCCAGCAAGAAGCCCCCTTACGACCAGGACGGTCTGAACGCTTGGGGCGCCGAATTGGTGGCCTTGGCTCAGCGGATGGTGCGCGAGGGCATCTTGCGCGGTGACCCCGAAGCAGATCAGCCGGTGCAGGTGATCATTCCCAAATTCACAGAAATCTCAGCGGGCAACAAAGCCCTGTTTAAATTCGCGGGCTGCCGCATCCTTGGGCAGCTTAAAAATGGCGTGCTGACTGTCGATGCCAGCGCCGAAATCCAGATCGTATAAGGGGTAAGGAAAAATGGCATTTAGTTTAGTCGAAAGCACGACCCATATCATCAGCGCTTATGATGTCTCAATGAAAACCATCAGCGGGATTAAGAAGATTGTTCCCACCGCTGAAGATGGTCAAAGCTGGTTTAAATATGGCCGTCTTGTGGAACGCACAAAGCTCAAAACAGACCTGAATGGTGGTGCTCACTTCTCCATCAGCGCCAATCAGAGCGGCTTTATTGAATTCAGCGTATTGCACACCAGCCCCATCTGCAAAATCCTGGCTGAATCGTCAGTGATTGCCGATCTCGCTGGCGAATCGCTGATCTCTTCTGACGTTGGCTTTATTATCAAAACCAACGAACTGGAGCTTGTGCCCTTTTTGGTCGCAAGCAAGTGCCGCCTGGAAAAACAGCCGGACGGTGAGCGTGGCGGTGAAATCGGCTTGCTTACGTACCGCTTTTTGGTTGGGCAATTGATTGTGTCTGAGGTTGGGTTACAGAATGACAGTTTCTTCTAAAGTTATCGACCCCAGCACAGGGGATATGATCGTGGATTTTGACGACGGCCTAAAGCTGTCGATCTCTCACCACCCCGGTACCAAAGCGGCGCGGGTGTCTCGGATTATCAAGCGCTTAAACGCTGCAAAGCTCAAAGCCATTGGTCAAGCCCGTGTGGATTTGACCAATCGCATGAGCAAAGCTGAGAACGAGCGGATGCAGGAACTGGCGGCCAAATTGGCCTCTGAAGAACTGCTTCCATCAGAGCAAGCTGAGCTTGAAAAAGAGATGAACGAAATCGCCTCTAAATATGAAGACCAGGGCGCAAATATTAAGGCCATGGCCGAAATTCAAGAGGCGATCAACCCTGATATTGAGGGCGATTTAGACAAAGAACTGTTCGCCTTTACCCGAAGCAACAAAGGCCATTTGTCGAATGAGGCGATATTTGACGCTGTTTTCAGCGGTAAAAACTGGGTAAAAATTGAGATTATCCGTGATTTAATTATCGAGCACAACGATTTTTTAGGTCATGGGGCTCAAACACCCCAAAAACAAGCGGATCAGACAAACCAGGAAAGCAGCTAAATATCACCTCCACAGTCCATAAATATTGGGAGCTGTGGTTTATTTGGCTATCAACAAACGGGGCCTGTGATCCAGAAACATGGTCATGGCCTCGTATTTGTGACGCAATGGATCTTTTAATGGAACATCAAAGAGTGAGCGGGCAGCAATGATTTTAAATGAAGCAGTAACCCTTTTGGGTTACAAAGTCGACGAGCGTGGTCTGCAAAAATACCAGCGGCAGATCGAGAATCAGCGCAAAGAAGCCCTAAAGCTATTGGCTACCCATCAAAAGGCCGAGGCGGCAAAGGTAAAGGCTGCTGAAAACACGGCAAAAGCAAGTGAGCGTCTTGATCAAAGGCTGCAAATAAATGCAGAGCGGCAATTGGCCCAAGAGATCCGCAATGCAAGCAGAATCACCGCAGCCAAAGAGCGAGAAGCCGCAAAGCAGTTGCGAGCGCAGGAACTGGCCTATAATCGCCAAGTGGCAGCCAATGCCCGCGCTCTCGCTGCAATGGACAGGGCAAACGAGCGCCATTTAAACACGCAGATACACCAAGCCAAAAGGGCATCTGCTGCCCAAGCAAGGGCCGCTGTAGCTGCTGCCAGGGCCACAGAGAGAGAGCGCGCCAAGTCAAGTGCTTTTCTGCGTGGCGGCATGGGCGGCATGGGATTAGGCATGATGGGCCTCGGGGCGGGCGCATTGGGCGTCGGCGGGGCTGTGGCGGGTGCCAAGTCTGTCTATGATACAGGCGTCGAGCGTGAGTCTTATATGACTGGATTGCGCAATCTGCCCGGCATGAATGCGGGATCTGCTCTTGCTCAGTTTAAAGCGCTGGAAAAGTTCAATCTTCAGACGCCGTACACTCTTGATGAGATCATCCAGGGGTATATTCGCCTTAAAAACGTGGGCTTGGACGCTTCAGAAACAGCTATGCGCGCTTATGGTGGTATTGCTGCCTCTATCCCCGGCAAAAAAATCAATGACTTTGTTGAGGCTGTGGCAGATGGCGTCATGGGCCAAGGCCGCAGGCTTAAAGAGTTCGGTATTGATTTGAGCATGGCCGGGGATAAAGCGGTCATTTCTTTCCGAAATCAAACCTACACGGTTGGGCGATCCTCAAAAGAGATTGAGAAAGCCCTGCAAGGTCTCGCATTTAAGCATTTTGGCAAAACGATGGAAGAAATGGCTAAAACTACCGGCGGCCAAATGTCGAACCTGCAAGATCAGTTTGACAATCTGAAATGGCAGATTTGGCAAGGCGGCATGAAAAGCGCCGTCCAGGGCTTGATCAAAGGATCGTCTGATCTGCTCAAGCAATGGACGCCTTTAACTCGTGAGTTTGCCATTTTTGCGCGGCTTAACCTGCCTTCAATCAGTCGTTCCCTTGCTGACGGACTTAAATTGGTCGGCGTGGCCATGGGTGTTTTGATGGCTAAAACAGTCGGACAAAGCTATCTGGCCATGATCAAAAATATCGGTCTGCTTTCTACATCGTTCAAGACTTTGGGGGCCTCTGCGTTCTTTGCTGAAAGCGGCTTGGCTGCAATTGCCAAAGGCGGCGTGATCATCATGCTTGCGGCTGTCTTGGCTGACTTTGTTTATTATCTCAACACCGGCGATTCTGCGCTTGTACGCTTTACAGGTCGATGGCCAAAGCTGAGCGCGGCAATTAAAGATGGGTATTACTGGAATAAAGTCTTTATTGAAGCCGTTTCAATTGGTTATCAGAAGATTTATATCAAAGTAAATGATATTTACCAAAAGACCAAACTCTGGTTTGACCATATCAAAAAAGAGATCGGCAATCCGCTTATCTTGAAGTTCTTAAATGCCCTGGCTGGCTCTAATCCAATCGTCGGCGGTGTTGTGAATCTACTTGGAGGCTCAAGCGATCCCAATGGCGGCACGGCTGGCAGCGGTGGTGGGGGGTTCCAGAATGCGGTGGGTGGCGGTCGCTACGCTACTCCTGGAAACATCGGCCTGACTGCCCGAAATTTTCAATCCGGTGGGGTTGGCCAGTCTCAGGCTGATATGTGGGCAAAATCAGGCGCAAGCATGAGCGGCTTTAAGGTTAGAGATCTTTATGTTGAGGGCAATGCTTGCGCCATTTCAACCGAAAAAGTTGTAGCAGACGCAGGCGGCACAAAATCCCTTTTGGACAAAATGAACGCATCCGTTCCAGAAACATACAACATGCTGAAAAATAGCGGCATGGTTGAATTTGTAACCAAAGATCAGTTAACCGGCAATAATGAGCTGTTCTTTTCCCCAGGGTTGACTCATATCGGCGTTGTTGGGCCTGGTGGGCAATCATTAATACACGCATCGACAAATGAAGGCAGAAACACAAAGGGTCAGCTTGGTTTTAACCAAAGATACAAAGAAACCCCTAATTATTTGGGTGGCAATGGTATTTATATGAGAATTAAGCCAGAATTTATGAACCAAATGCCCGCCCCCAACCAAGGCGGGGCTTTCAAGACCTCTTCTGCCTCTGTGCAGCTTAACCAAAACTTCTACGGTCAAACCGACCCAAGAAAAGCGGGTTCGGCGGCCCAAACAGGGGTTCAAAGTGGGTTAAACAGGGTTCAAATCGGTTTGCCGACTTATACCAACGGGATTGCCTGATAAGAAGGCCCTAGTGACACTCTTCTCCTGTTGACCCGCGATTTATGCCTGATTCGTCTATCGCCCCTGGCCCAGCCGAAAGGTAAAAGCCAAAAAGATGCTTCTTTGATGAGTGCAAAACGGTTGCATAAAAAACAATCACTTTGTTGTCACATGCGCCTTTTATGTATTTCCATCGCCATCTTTCAAACTTTGCTGAGCCATAACCTTTTTGCTGCGCCATTCTGAGTGCTGACTTTAGGTTTGTGGCCAGCAAAGACGTTTCGTTTATTTCGCCTGACGAAAGCGAATCAATAAGGTGATCAAGTAAAGATTCTACGGTTTGATGGCTTTTGATGATCTGATTTAAAGATTCTGTCATTGAATCGGACGTGTAAGGCTCTCCCCAAAGCGTCAGATCGCCATTAAATGGCTCCCAATCCCCAGCCCAAGCGGGCAGACAAAAAGAAGCAATCGAAACAGCAATAAGCAGCTTTTTCAGCATTTTACACCTCTGGCACTTTTCAGAAATCATATCACACAAAGGAAAATTGAACTGTGGCAATCGTCAGAGACGAAGGCAAAGTATATTTTCTCTTTGCGGATAATACAGAATTTTGGATCCATTGCACATCGGAGATCGCGCCCAATTACTCGGCCAATGTCACCGAATTAGAGGTTGAAGAGGGAGCAGAGACCACCGACCACATTCGGCCCGTGCCGATCAGTCTGAACCTCACCGGGTTTATGTCCGAATTGGAAGGGCAAGAGGAAAATAAGTTTTACGATCCCGAGTTCAAAGGGGATCACACCGCTTTTCATGAGCGCATGATCCAGGCCTGGGAAAAGTCCGAGCTTATCAGCGTGGACGCCAGGGCCATTCGTGGGCTGTATGCCGACATGGCGATTATAAATTATTCGCCGGTCTGGTCTGAGGCTGAAAACGACGGAAAAAGCCTCAATTTCAGCGTTCAGCTTAAACACATCCGCTTTACTCAGCTTAAGCGCACCTCCGTCGATGCCGCCAAAAAGCAGATCGACACCAAGAAAATGCAAGACGAAGCGGCACGTCAAAAGATGGCTCAATCCAAAAACACCGGCATTGCCCCCGTGTCTCAGGCCGGGCAAAGCCTGACAGACAAGACTCTGAGAGTTAAGCAGCCCGCAGGCGCACCGGCAGGCGATTGGACAAGGGGCCCATCATGAGCATATTTGAAGTCACTTTACCCCGCTCCAATGGAGAGCCGTTTTCCTTTCAGGCCCCGCTCTTTGGCTCATTGTACCGCTTCAACTTTTGGCCCAATGTGCGCGGGCAATATTGGATTTACCAATTAACCAGCCCCAATGATGAAGTTATCTGGACATCCAAAGCGGTCTATGATTACTCGCTTTTAAGCCGATGCCCACACCCCGACAAGCCCCCCGGCTTTCTCTGGTTGATAGATACCGGCGATAAGACGGTCAGGCCTGTTCTAACAGATTTGGGCGTGAGAATCAGGATGGTCTACGATGACGGACTCTGATCAGTTTGGCCGCTCAGTCAAGATCGTTGCCAATGATGGCAAAGAAGAGATTGAGATTATCACCAGCCCAGGCCTGTTTGGGATTCAGTGTAAGTTTGAAGTCCAGAAAAGCGCAGACACCACGCCCAACGAACTGGATCTTGAGATCTATAACCTCGCAGGCAAAAGCCGGGAGTTTTTCAACAAAAAAAACACGGTTGTGACGCTCTATGCTGGCTATGCTGGCAAGTATGCCCAGATCTTCAAGGGTAATATTGAGCTTCCTGGCAATGAGCACCAAAACACCGAATGGGTAACCAAAGTCTTTTGCAAAGACGGCGGCGCGGCCCTGCGCACTCTCACGATCAGCAAGACCTTTAAAAAGGGCACTTCTGAGACTGAGATCATCAATTACATTCTCAAACGCTTAACCCTGCCCCCTGCCATTCAAACAGAGCTTAAGGCTTTGAACCAATTGGCCAAAGGCAAGATCCAAACTATTGGCTTCAAACCTGCCACCAAAACAGTGGTCAAAAAGACCCGGCAAACTCAAGAGCAAAAGGCCGCTGTTTCAATCGAGCAGCAGCGCAAAAACTATGTACAGCGCCAAAACATCAAGCAAGAGCAGGCCAAAGAGCGCAAAAACGACAAAGCCACGATCCTGCACGGCCTGGCCAAAGACAGCTTAGAAAAGCTGATCAATAAAGCGGGGCTCAACTGCAATATTGAGGGCCAAACGATCAACATTTGGCCCAAAGGTTTGGCGCTTGACCAAAACGTGATTTACCTCGACCCGACCACGGGCCTGATTGGCAGTCCTGAGCGGATTGAGAAGGGATACAAGGTCATCTCTCAGCTCAACAGCGAGATTGTGCCGGGCAAATTAATCACGGTCGATTCTGCTTACCTCTTGGCCCTGGTATTGGTCAGGCACCTTGTCCACCGGGGCGACACCACAGGTGACAGCGATTTTACAACTGAAAGCTATTGCACGGATTATCAGGAATGACCAACGAAATCAGCACGATTGAGAAGTCTTCTCAGCGAATTGTCGAGGACAGGCTGAGAAAGATCAGCACGGCCATTCCCGGCGTGATCGAGTCCTACGATCCCGACAGCAAAACCGCCAAATGCTCTGTGAATATCTCGGATTTCATCAAAGGCGATGGCAGTGAGTTGGTCGAGAACGAATGGCCACCGCTCGAAGAGACGCCGGTTTGGTTCCCGGGCGGCAGCGTATTTGCTGAACTGTTCCCGCTCAAAGCCGGGGATCCCTGCCTGCTCATATTCTGCCAGCGAGATATTGCCGAGTGGTTCCTGAGCAACGGAAAAGAGCCGGTGAGCCCTGCAGATACTGAGATTTTCAACAAAAGCTCTGCTATCTGCCTACCGCGCCTGTTTCCCGAAGGGGCAAACGAAGGCGAAGCGCACGCGGATAACTGGATCTCGTGGTTTGGCAACGGTAAAAAGCGCGTGGTTGAACCCAACGGTAAAAAGGTCTCATATGTCGTTGACCGCTTCGACGTAGGTTCTGACGGGGCCTCAAACCCTGCCGCAAAGGGCAATGAGTCACAGTCAAACTTTGACGCCTTGGCAGCAAAAATGAATGAAATTATTGCAATTGTGGCCCTGCCATTGCCGCCAGGGCAATTGACACCGATTGGGGCAATGCAAAACGTGAAATCTGATAAATCTTTTGTGAGCAGTTAAATGGCAGGATTCAAGATCACCAACGGGCGCTTTGTGCGCAAGTCAAACGGGGATTTCACGCGCATTGAAGGCCGAGAAGCGCTTAAGCAGCGGGTTCTGTTTCGCCTAAAAACAATGCGCGGGGAGTGGTTTCTTGATCCCACTTTGGGCCCGGACTACAAGGGCAAATTCCTGATCAAAGATTTTGTCAAATCCACAGCCGAACGGGACGTATTTAACGACCTGCAGCGGATTCCAGAGATCCGCACCATCAACGAAGTGACCTGCACGCAGAGCGCAGACCAGCAGAGCGTCAGCATTGTCGTGAAATTCAAAGACATCTACGGAGAAGACGGGGTAACGGTTTCAGTATGACCTACGGACTATTAACTACAGGCTATCTGCCGATCCCTGCCAATGTCGAATTGCAAGAATTGGCCCAGGCAATCGAAGAAGAGACGGGCATGGTTGTTCCGATCACCGGAGACACAGACATCGGTATCGTTTTGGGCATTGTAGCGGATCGGATTGCTGCTGTTGATGAGAAGATCAGCGACGTGTATTATTCGGGCTTTCGCGAAACCTCCGAGAACGCCTCTTTAGACAATGCGATCGCTTTGATCGGCAAAAGCCGGGTACTGCAGAGCCATAGCACTGTTACTCTCACGCTCACAAATACCACCTCCACCAATCCGGTGACGGTCGAAGCAGGCAGTCAAGCCCGCCAAAGCGCCACGGGCGTGGTTTGGGAGACTACGGCAGAGGCAGAGATCCCAGCTTTGACCACTTTGCTGAGCGCTCTGGACATTGATGATATTCTCTGGCAGTCAGGCACGACAGTTCGCGTCAATTTCAACAGCACGCCCAATTTAACCCCCGTTGCGGTTGGTGACGAAATCACGATCACCGGGTCAACGAACGGCGTCAACGATGGCACATTCCCCATCACCGCCAAAAACACCGGCTCTTATTGGGTCGAATTTCTGAACCCAGATCGCACAGATAACACTGACGACGAAACCAGCAGCCCAGGCACAGCCAGTATTGACGATGCCGAAACCACGATCACAGTCACGGCTCAAAGCCTGCTGGCTGGTGCTTATGAGGCCACAGCGGGCAGTATCAATGAGATTGTTACAAGCATATCCGGCTGGGACGGCGTCACAAATGCGCTCTCTGCCAGCGTCGGAGACGCGCAAGAGACAGACGAAGAGGCCCGCCAAAGAGCCGCTTTAGAGCTTGTGATCGCTTCTGGCACCACTGTTGACGCTGTTTTAGCTGCGCTGGTCGATG